>Ga0101943_1000642_pt1 | contig 47378 bp, 42 predicted proteins | sample DewCreD2012metaG_5_FD_75244 | JGI IMG/M metagenome (GOLD analysis project Ga0101943, IMG submission 75244) | Hot spring sediment bacterial and archeal communities from British Columbia, Canada, to study Microbial Dark Matter (Phase II) - Dewar... ... | reverse complement strand
AGAGCTGGCGCACCAAAGCCAGATCCCGCCGCAAATCGTAATCACCTGCGACCACCAGTACCGCGTTATTGGGCGCGTAATAGGTGCGGAAAAAGCGTTGCACATCCTCTAAGCAGGCACGATCCAGATCCTCCATCGAGCCAATCACCGAATGTTGATTGGCGAAGTTGTCATAAGCGATTTCGCGCAGGCGTTCGATGGCGCGGGCGTAGGGCTGATTATCGATGCTCAGCCGCCGCTCCTCCTTCACCACCGCGCGCTGGTTGTCCAGGTTCTCCTGGGAGACCTGCAGCGAGCGCATCCGATCCGCCTCCAGCCACAGCCCCAACGGTAGCTTGGACGCGGGCAACAACTCAAAGTAGGCGGTACAGTCGTAGCTGGTGAAGCCGTTCAGCACGCCCCCATTCGATTCCACATACTCAAAATGTTTGCCACGCGGCACATGTTCGGACCCCTGAAACATCATGTGTTCGAACAGGTGCGCGAAGCCCGTTTTGCCTGGCGGCTCATCGCGCGAACCAACTTTATACACTACCAGCACCGCCGTCACAGGCGCCACGCGGTGGGGCGAGAACAAGACCTGCAGCCCGTTCGCCAGGGTATAGCACTTGAACTCAATCCTTGTTCGCGCGGTTCGATCCATCGCTTTCCTATGATACCTGAATCGGATAGACCCGCACGCCTCCGACAAAAGTAGCGCGTACCTTGCCTGGCAGTGTCCAGCCAGCAAAGGGGGTATTTCTGCCCATCGAATAAAACTGCTCCGGCTGCACCTGCCAGCGGGCGTTCGGATCAATCACCACTACATCCGCGGGTGCGCCGATGCGCAGCGTGCCAGCAGGCAAGCCCAGCACCTGTGCCGGGCGCGTGCTGAGGCAAGCAATCAACTCCAGCGGGGTCAGGGCATCCCCTCGCTCAGCGTTCCATTTCAGCAGGCAGCTCAGAGCGGTTTCCAGCCCCACGATGCCGAACGGCGCAAGTCCAAAGGGCTGTTCCTTCTCGAAACGGGCATGAGGCGCGTGGTCTGTCGCCACACAGTCGATCTCAGCGCGGATCAGTCCCTCACTCAGCGCGTCAAGATCGGTAAGTGAGCGCAGCGGCGGGTTCATCTTCGCATTGGTGTCGAACCCCTCACAAGCGTGATGGGTCAGCAGGAGATGGTGCGGGGTAACCTCCGTTGTAATGGCTGCGCCCCGTTGCCGAAAGAAGCGAATGAGTTCCAGTCCCATGGCAGTGGAAAGGTGCTGAATGTGCAGGTGGCAGCCTGTATCGAGGGCGAGGAGGGCGTTTCGGGCAATCGCGATTGTCTCTGCCGAGCAGGGCATGCCACGCAGTCCGAGCTGTGTACTGATCTCGCCCTCGTGCATGCTGGCGCCTTCGGTTAAGCCGGTCTCCTCGCAATGGGTCAACACGGGCAGTCCAAAAGCGGCACAGGCACGCATGGCACGGCGCATGACCGCTGCCGATTGGACGGGGTGGGCATCGTCGCTGCACGCAACGGCGCCCGCCCGCTTCAGCTCCGCATAATCGCACAGCTGCTCGCCGCGCATCCATTGCGTGAGTGCAGCGACCACATAGACACGGCATGGCGATTCGTACGCGGCGCGCTGCAGCAGCTCACGCACCAGCGCAGGGCTATCCAGTGGCGGCTCCGTGTTTGGCATACAGCAAATCGAAGTGAACCCGCCAGCGACGGCTGCTGCCCCACCCGTCTGCAAGGTTTCCTTATAGCTCTGCCCTGGCTCACGCAGATGCACATGCAGATCCACCAGTCCGGGCGCAACCCACGCATCAGTGCAGTCAATCACCCGCTCAGTCCCCTCCGGGGTCAGATGCGGGGCAATCTCGGCTATGCGTCCCTTGCGTATTCGCAGGTCCGCCAGAGCATCTAGTCCTTGAGAGGGGTCTAATACACGCCCGCCACGAAGTAGATAGTTCGCCATTTTCGCCGTCCCAAAGTTCCCTCACCCATACCCTCTCCCCAGAAGGGAGAGGGGGTCTTGCCTCAACTGAATTCGTGCTTACGGGCTGTTTTCCTGCTGCTCTGGCGGTTGTTTAGGGCGCGCACACGGGTGCGCTCCTACTTGCGGATTGCGCGACGCCAGGCAATCTTCGCGACGGCGACAGCAGGCTTCATGATGGGCGTGCGGAAGACAGCTTGGGGGAAAGTTTCGCGGAAGCGCGTTTCGAATGCCTTCCGAAACAGAGTACGCCCGCGAAACATGCCACCGGTGAGGGCGATAGGGAACGAATCGCTTGGCGCAAACAGCTCACGGGCACAGGCGATGGCGTCTACTGCAAGGATGAACGCTCTGGCAATCACTACCAGTTGCGCTGTTTGGTCACCTCGCTCAGCTATCTGTACCACTTTCGGCGCGAAACCTGCGATCTGATGGCGCTGGATGCCCTGTTGATAGAATAGAGGGATCAACTCGTCCAGTCGGCGCACCTTGAAGTAGCGCTGTGCCGCTTGAACAAGGCGGGTCTCCGAATCGCGCCCGTCCCACGCACGGACCGCGGCGCGTAGCGCATGCATCGCCACATCATACGCGCTTCCCTCATCCCCTAACAGGGCACCCCAGCCCCCCACTGTGCGGACCAGTCGATCTTCCACAAACGCGGCAATTAGTGAGCCAGTCCCTGCAATCACGGCGATGCCATGTGCGTGCATGCGTCCCGTGCTGACGAACGCCATGCGGGCTTCCTCAACGGAGACAACCACCGGATTGCCCAGTCGTTGTAGCAGCCATTCCCAGTTGGCACGAGAGCCAGCAACGCTGTAGCCCAGCACCTGTACCGGGGCATCGATGCCCTTGAGCGCACCTTCCAGAGCGGTCTCGAACGATTCGCGCTGGACCGCCTCGCTGACAAAGTTCAGGTTGGCGGGACCGCCCTCGGCGTAGGCAAGCAGTGTGCCCTGTTCACTCAGGATAGCGCACCCGGTTTTCGTGCCGCCACCCTCCAGCCCGACCAAGATGCCCATTCGCTTGTTCACCCCCTCAGCCATACCCTCGCCCCTAAAGCGGGGAGAGGGCTAAGTTGTCCTCCCTCTTTCCTATAGCTGCTCGAACAGAGGGCGCAGGGCTGGATAGATCTGGCGATACAGGGTGTAGGCACGCTCGTAAACCTCCTGGTGGCGCGGGTTTGGCTCTGTGCGGTCGGCAAGGCGCACCACCGCCTCGCACGCCTCAGGCACGCTACTCCAGATGCCGATGCCCACGCCCGATAGCAGCGCAACACCGAACGCCGGCCCCTCCTCCACCTGCAGCGTGTGCAACGGGTAGCCCGTTACATCCGACAGGATCTGCCGCCAGAGCGAGGCTCGCGCTCCGCCACCCGTCATGCGCACCTCTTGAATTTCGATGCCCATCGCCTGCAGGATCTCGAACGAGTCGCGCAGCCCGAAAGCGACACCTTCCAGCACAGCACGGGTGAAATGGGCACGCTGGTGCGCTAAGGTGGCGCCGACGAACGCGCCGCGCGCTTTCGGGTCGGCATGGGGGGTGCGCTCGCCCGAGAGATAGGGCAGAAAGAGCAGCCCTTCGGCACCCGGAGGAATCGGCTCCGCCTCTTTCACCAGGCGATCATAGGGGTCTTCCCCCGCAGCATGCGCGGCATATAGGTCTGCCTGCGCGAAGGTATCGCGATACCACCGTAGCGCGCCGCCTGCCATCAGCATCACGCCCATCACATGCCAACAGCCGGGCACCGCATGGCAGAAGGTGTGCGTGCGATAGTGCGGGTCAACACGGGGCTGGTCCAGATGCGCGAACACCACCCCGCTGGTGCCGACCGACACCGAGACACGCCCCCTCTGTACAATCCCGGTACCGACGGCTCCTGCCGCCTGATCGCCTGCACCGCCCACCACTGGCGTGCCCTCCGCCAGACCCGTTGCCGCTGCTGCCGATGCATTCACACGCCCCGTAATCTCAGGCGATTCGTACACGCGAGGAAACCACTCACGCGGCAACTCCAGCGTGTCCAGTATCTCATACGCCCAATCGCGTTTCGGCACTTCGAACAGCGCGGTGCCTGAAGCGTCGGACACCTCCGTCGCATACTCGCCCGTGAGCATGAAGCGAATGTGATCTTTGGGCAGCAGCACACGACGAATGCGGGCGTAATTTTCGGGTTCATGGCGGCGCAGCCAGATAATCTTGCCCGCCTGAAAACCCGTCAGCACGGGGTTCAGCGTTGTCTGCAGCACCTTCTCCTGCCCGACGCGCTCGGTAATCCATACGCACTCCTCGGCGGTGCGCTGGTCGCACCAGAGCAGCGCGGGGCGAATCACCCGATTCTGCTCGTCCAGAAAGACGGAGCCGTGCATCTGCCCGCTCAGCCCGATGCCCCGGATCTGGTTCGGGGCGACACCGCTTTCGGACAGTACCTGCCGAATCGCGCTCACTGTCGCCCGCCACCAGTCGTGCGGATTCTGTTCCGCCCACAGCGGTTGCGGCGTGTGCAGCGGGTAAGTATCGCCGCCGCTGGCTAACACCCGCCCCTGCAGGTCAATCAGCACCGCCTTCACACCCGTTGTGCCAATGTCAAGCCCTAAGAGGTACATATGCATCCTCCATGAAAGCGATTAGGCATTTATCGTGCAAGTTGCCCGAACGCAGCCCCTATTCCTCCCCTGTCAGGTTTGGCTCGGTCATTTTGTAGGGATCGAACACCTCGCGAATCTGCTCTTCGGTGAGCAAGCCGCGCTCGCGCACGATGTCAATAATGCTACGGTTCTCGCGCAGGGCTTGCTTGACCACCTCGGCGGCGGTGGCGTAGCCCACATAGGGGTTCAACGCGGTCGCCAGGCTGGGGCTGGTCTCCGCATACCAGCGACATTTCTCCTCGTTGGCGATAATGCCACGGATACACTTTTCATCAAAGACGCGCAGCGCGTTCGTAATAATCTGCAGGGCAAAGAGCGCATTATACGCCATGACCGGCATCATCACATTCAGCTCCAGCTGCCCTGCCTGCACCGCGTAGTCGATAGTGGTGGCGCAGCCGATCACCTGAAAGCAGACCATGTTGACCATTTCGGGGATGCTGGGGTTCACCTTGCCGGGCATGATGCTGCTGCCCGGTTGCACGGCGGGTAGCACGATTTCGGCGAAGCCCGTGAGCGGTCCCGAAGCCAACAGGCGCAGGTCATTTGCGATGCGGGTGATTTCGAGGGCAAGCAGTCGCAACGCCGCACCCACATAGGCGATGGGCATCTGGCTCTGCATCGCCTCGCACAGGTCGTCCGCCGGTCGGAACGGCAACCCTGTCCATTCGCGCAGCAGCTCCACCACGCGAAAACGGTACTTGGGATGCGTGTTCAGCCCCGTGCCGACCGCGCTACCCCCGATGCCTAACTCCTCCACCTCAAAGGCTGCCTGCTGTAGAATGCGCTTGCACTTGCGCATGGTGGCTGCATAGGCAGTGAATTCCTGCCCCAGTCGGATGGGCACGGCATCCTGCAGGTGCGTGCGCCCCGATTTCAGCACATGGTCGAACTCGCGCCCCTTAATGGCAAACCCTTCGGCAAGCTGATCCAGCACAGGCAACAGGCGTTCCAGCGCCATGCGCGTCGCGATGCGCGTGGCGGTGGGAAAGGTGTCGTTGGTCGATTGCCCGAAGTTCACATGGTCGTTGGGGTGAACCAGTTGGTAATCGCCCTTCTGCCCACCGAGGATTTCGATGGCGCGGTTTGCCAGTACCTCGTTCACATTCATATGGAACGAAGTGCCCGCCCCCTGATGGAAAATGTCGGTGGGGAACTGGTCGCGCAATTTGCCTGCCAGGATCTCATCAGCCGCCTGTATAATCGCCTTCCCGATAGGCTCCGGGATGATTTTCAGCTCCATATTCGCCTGCGCACAGGCTTTCTTGAGCAGCACATAGGCATCGATCATTAGGGGCGGCTCGGTAATCCCACTAATGGGAAAATTTTCCTGGGCACGCAGAGTTTGCAAACCCCAGTAAACTTCAGCGGGTAGCTCCCGCTCGCCCAAAGCATCCTTTTCAATCCGTTGCGCCATTGCGTCCTCCTTCAAGAAGGGATTATACCGCATGCCGATTCGCCTGCGCTGGGGTAAAATAGCCTTATCGCGGGAAGCCTGACCGAGTGACTGGTGGGGGTACCGCACTACGCAATCGACGGGTGAAAAAAAATGATGTACGGTGGCATGCGTGGTTCCGGGAGAATGTTTCGCTTGTTGATCCGCCATGCGGGCGTAACGCGCGAGATGGGTGGTGAGGAACTCTCGCTCGCCGTGCAGCGCGTGGATCGGATGTTCATCGAAGCGCTCGAAGCGGGTGCGTCCGATATTCACATGCATCCTGAACGCAACATGCTGCGCATCCGCTTCCGCATCGACGGCGTGCTGCACGAACATGAAACCATTACCGAGCCGGACCTGTGGCAGGCGATGGTGGCCCGAGTGAAACTGGCGGCAAATATGCACCTGGATGAGAAGCGCGACACGCAGGACGGGCGTATCGATATGGAGTATATGGATCGACGGCTCAGCGCACGCGTTTCTTGCATCCCCTCACTGAACGGCGAGCGCATCGTGATGCGTATCTTAGACCCCGCCAAGATGCAGGTCAAGCTCGACACGCTGGGCATGCCGCAGGATGTGCTGGCGAACTGGCGACGCGCCCTGCAGGTCGCCTACGGCATGCTGGTCGTCACGGGTCCCACTGGTTCAGGAAAGACCTCTACCCTCTATGCCTCACTCCATACCCTCGACAGAGTGCATCGCAATATCGTGACGGTGGAGGACCCGGTGGAGTATGAGTTCCCCGATAATATGATGCAGGTTCAGGTAAGCGAAAAAATTACTTTTCCACGCGCGCTGCGAGCCATGCTGCGTCATGACCCCGATGTGATAATGATTGGCGAGATTCGCGACCGCGAATCGTTGCAAATTGGCATTCAGGCTGCGCTCACGGGGCATCTGGTGCTTACCACGCTGCACACGAATAACGCCATCGAGACCATCAGCCGCATGATCGATATGGGAGCAGAGGATTATCTGATTGCGGCGACTCTGCAGTGCGCGATGGCGCAACGGCTGGTGCGCCTCATCTGCCCAGATTGCCGCGTGCCCTATCAGCCAACCGCAGACGAGCTGGCAGCGTTGCGCATCCCTGCAGAGGCAGCGGGACAGTTCACCTTCTATGTGGGCAAGGGCTGCCAGCAGTGTCGCGGCACGGGCTTTCGCGGGCGCACAGGGATTTTCGAACTGCTGCGCATCAGCCCTGCGATTCGCGAAGCGATCGTCAATCGCGCGACAGGCGACCAGATTCTGCAGATTGCCGTCAAAGAAGGCTTCCGCACAATGCTGGATGATGGGCGCGACAAGGTGCTGCGCGGCATGACCACTCCGCATGAGGTCATTCAGGCGGTCTATGCAGGCGTCTATGAGTAAAGAGATGAGCTGCGAATGACGCACAGCCTCAGATTCGAAATCACCGCTCGTGCTCCACATAGCCAGGCACGGGCAGGACGATTATATACTCCGCACGGGGTGATCGAGACCCCTGCTTTTATGCCCATCGGCACGCAGGCAAGCGTCAAAACGCTCAGCCAGGAGGAGCTGGAGCAGCTGGGCTATCGCCTGATCCTGACGAACACCTACCATCTCTACCTGCGTCCGGGTGCAGAACGCATTGCGCGGCTGGGCGGATTGCACGCCTTTATGAGCTGGCGTGGTGCGATCCTGACCGACAGCGGTGGCTATCAGGTGTTCAGCCTCGCCCCATTGCGCCAGATCGACGACGAGGGCGTCACTTTCCGTTCGCATCTCGACGGCTCGCTCCATCGCCTCACCCCCGAACGCGCCATCGAAGTGCAGCAACGGCTGGGCAGCGACATCATGATGGTGCTGGACGAGTGTCCTCCTTATCCTGCCGAGTACGATGCGGTGGCGCAGGCGGTGGAGCGCACCTATCACTGGGCAATCCGCTGCAAGCAGGCGTGGCAAGAATCGGAGGCAGGCAGCGGCGCCCTGTTTGGCATTGTGCAGGGTGGGGTGTATGAGGCGCTTCGGCAAGTGAGCATCGATCAAATCACCGCGCTGGACCTGCCCGGCTATGCGATTGGGGGCGTCTCGGTGGGCGAGCCAGTAGAGCGGATGCGGGCAGTGGTCGAATTCACCACGCCACGCCTGCCCCCCAACCGCCCACGCTACCTGATGGGGGTTGGCACACCCGACGACATTCGCCATGCCGTTGCCTGCGGTGTGGACCTGTTCGATTGTGTGCTGCCCACGCGGCTGGGGCGGCATGGAGCCGTGTTCACCTCGCGGGGCAGACTGAACCTGCGCAACGCCCGGTTCGCCGAATGCACGGAGCCGATAGACCCGGCATGCGATTGCGCCGCGTGCCAGCGTTATAGCCTCGCCTATATTCACCACCTGTTTCGCGCGGGCGAAATGCTGGGCTATCGTCTGGCATCCTACCATAACCTGGCGTATTATGCTCGCTGGATGCAGACCTTGCGGGAGGAGATTATTGCGGGCAGGCTTTAGCGGCTGCTCAGCACCTGCCAGAAGGTGTGGGCATAGCGGCGGAAGCGAGCGAAGCGCCCCAGTGTGAGCAGGGTAAGCAAGCTTCCCACCAACCAGCGTATAAATGCACCCAGCCGATTCAGCAGCCAGCAGACACCGCTTGCCCAGCGCCCATGAAACTTGCGGAAGAAACGCTCCTTGCCCCGATTGTAGTGGATAATCATCCGGGCACGCATCGGCTCGCCACTTGCGCCTAAATGGTGAATGAAGACTGCGTCATGCACATAAAAGATTCGCCCGCCTGCCTGACGCAGTCGATAGCACAAATCGGTGTCCTCGCAGTACAGGAAATAATCCTCGTCAAACAGGGGTGGGCTCCCGTCGGGCAAGCGACGCAGCAGCATGCATGCACCCATTACTTGCTCCACCTCAATAGTGCTGTTGAAATCCCACCAGGTGCGCCAGTAGCCGCCGAACAGGCGTGTGCGCGGGAATAGCTTGGCAAGCCCCGTTTGCTCGCAAAAGACCGCCCAAAGGGTCAGCTCAACTGCGCAGGAGGGTTGAACCCGCCCGTCGGGATAACGCAACTGCCCCCCGCATGCCACCGCCTCCGGATGGGCGTCCATAAACTCAACCAGCCGCTCCAGTGCCCCCGGCGTCGCACGCACATCGGCGTTCAGAATCAGCAGATAGCGTCCCTGCGCCACCCGTAGCCCCTGATTGCATGCCGCGCCAAAGCCCCGATTCTCGCTGTTCGCAATCAGATAAACCCAGGGGAATTCGCGCTGCACCAATTCCACGCTGCCGTCGGACGACGCATTATCGACCACAATCACTTCGCAGGGGATATGCTCGCCGTGCAGGGAGGCGAGGCACTCGCGCGGGAGTTCGCGCGTGTTGTAGCTCACCACAATAATGGAAAGCACGGTTTGTTTGCCCCCTCACCCTAACCTTCTCCCTCTAAAGCGGAGGAGAGGGCTGAAAGGTTAGCTCGCTCTGCTGCATTGCGGCGTCCAGCTCGCGTAGCGCTTCCGTCCGGAGCAGGGTTGCCTGTTCCAGATCCTCCTCTTTACGGAGCAGCAGGTATCGCGCCATCTGCTGTGCCGCTTGACCCATCAGATAGGCTCCGAACTGCAGGTGGGCATGGGCATCGTGCGTCGACTCATCAGAGCGGAGTTGCCCCAGCCATGCACCAAAGTCGAGAGCCTTTATCACAATCTGTTCGCCACGCTCGCGAAGCAATTTCCAGTCAGGCACAGGGTCGTTGGCAAGCCGTTTCAAATCGAGTAGCTCGTTCGCGAGATCGTTCATGACGCCACTCACCACAAAGAGCAGTGCAGGCAGTCGTTCCTGAGTCAGTGGCTGCCCCTCGTGTCCCCGATCGAACCGGCGTTTAACCCCTTGCATCAGATAGGCGCACCAGCGCACTTCGGGCGCACTTGTGGGGCGCATCGTAGCGAGTGTCGCTTCTGCTCCTGCAAAATCACCTGATCGCAGCTGGAGATCGAAAAGTAGCAACGCCAGCGTTAGTCCACCCTCTGCTTGCAACATCTCCTTCAAGGTGCGGATTGCGTCAGCGACTCTGCCCTGTTCACGCATCAGCTGTGCCCATCGGGGCACAAGAGGCTCACTGTGCGGCATTAGGCGCATAGCGCGTTCACACTCATCCAGCGCGGCGCCCCTCATGCCAAGCCGCTGATACAGCTCGATGAGCTGCAGACGTAGCGTGGTGTCCAGCGGGTTTTGATTGACCGCCGCACGCAACAGGGGGAGCGCCTCATGCAGTCGCCCTTCACCGATGAGCTTGTTCGGGTCTCTCACCTCTGTTGTTCCCGCCCCCGCGGAGCTGGAGCGTGCTTTCGCAGGCTCTTTCTGCTCTGTGGAGCGTGAGGGGAGCGGTTCACCTTGAGCCGATGGCGGTGCAGGCATACGGGGTAGCTGGTTCCACAACTCCGTGTCCAGCCGGAGGGCGATGGTGCGTGTGAGTGATTTAAGCGCGGCCTCTTGGTCAGTATCGCGCTTGAACGTCTGCTGGGTGCCCCTTGTACGCCAGATAGGCGTGCGCCGTCCGGGCTGCCACACCTCTGCCTGATATTCCAGCGCCCCGTTCTCTCTCTGGCGGGTGCAGCGCACGATGAGCACAAAAGTTGCGTCCAGTGCGCGCCCAATTTGCAGCAGCAGGGGTGCATCGGGCGACTCGAGCGCGTCTGGCTTCAGATTCTTTTCATGCGCGAACCGCTGCACGGTCGGGTGTTGCGGGCTATAGGTGATCACATCCACCTTATGCAACTCCTTCAGATAGTGGGTCAGATGGGAAACGATGTCGCTGTTGGGATCGTAGGGACCTTGTTCCGTCTGCACCAGCGGGGCGCGAGTTTGGGCAACCAGCACCAGCGAACGATCGGTAAAAGCCCATGCGCCCTGCACCCCGATCACCTGCAGCACCAAAACTCCTGGCAAAGCAGCTCTTCTCCACCCCCTGCGACTTATGACCTGCCACGCGCTCACTCTTCGCATAATTTCAGCCCCTGCTCACAGGCGCGAATCCCCTCGCGTGCAGCATTGACCTCCTGCCCACGCTGGATTTGCAGCTGATAGGCTTGGATCGCCTGCTGGAAGTTCGCCCGGGCGTTCGCTTTATCGCCCAGACGCAGGTAGCAGATAGCGATTTGCTGGTACACTTCACCTTGCGAGGGTGCGGTAGGGAGTGCCTGCTGATACGCTTCGATAGCTTGCTGGTAGTTTCCCGCCATTTGATGGCGCCGTGCGATTTCGAGTGGATCCTCGCGTAGTGGCGAAGGTTCTGCGGGCGCATTCGCATTCTTGTGGACATAGATCTCGTAGACGCCCTCTTGCGGGCGCTCACGCACCTCCACATCGGGCAACAGCTCGCTCTGAGTATCGGCTGCGTTAGCAGGCTTATCTAACTGGCTGGACTTGCTGGGCGGCCCGGCGGTGTTAGACTGCTGGGTGGAGGGTGCCGGAATCGAGCCGCGAGGCGGGGCGCTTGCTTCCGATGCGGGCGCGATTGCAAGACGCGACGGATCCACCATCACCGGCGGGACAGTCGGTGTGGACGGCTCAGGTTGAGCAGGCAGGTTCACCGCGGGCGCAGACGGTTGAGGGGCGGTTTGGGGTGATGTCGCTACGGTTTCACGAGCGGGAGCGACCGAAGGAGCAGGCGATGTCGTGGGCGCACTCAGGCGCAGCAGGGCAACGAAACCAACGACCAGCACAACGCCCGCGCCCACAAACGCCAGCACCGCTGGCAGCGCGTCCAGCCAGAGCGGGCGTGCCGCCAGGCTCTGAACACGCACCGCGGCTCTCGGCTGGCGTTGCAACGCCTCCAGCCGTGCCCGTTCCGATACGCTGAGCGGGTTCAGTTGAACCACGCGCTGATAGGTCTCTATCGCCTGCGCTATCTGACCCCGTTTCTCGTGTAGCAGCGCCTTGAGCGACAGGGCAGGTAGCAGCTCAGGTTCCAGTGCAAGCGCGCCTTCACAGGCGAGCAACGCCTCCTCGTCTCGCCCATGCTCGTTCAGGCTCATCGCTTCACGCAGCAGGCGTTCCGCCTGTTCGCGCCGCCAGCTTGGCGGCTCCACAGGTTCCACAGGCGCACCACAGCGAGAACAGTAGTGGGCGCCTTTCTCGACAGGATGCTCACAACGCATGCATACCATCGCCCCAATCCCCATGGAGCTTATTGTACCCCTTTGGACGGAGGCACGCCGATTTTTGTTGCGGGGAAGCTATTTACGAGCGAGCAAGGCAAACGCCCCGGTCTGTGCCTACCCGATCTTGCTGCTGGGGCGCACGGCGATGGTTTTTTCGTGGGTGTAGAGGGCGAAGCCGGGAGGTGCATTGCGTGGCTTACGCACATATTTGCGCAGGGTGTAATCCACTTCCACCACTCCTGCATGGCGGTCTGCGCTGTGCTGGGCTGCGAGGTGGGCAGCGAACTCCAGTGTGCGGCGGGGCACGCGCTCCGGAGGTCCATCCGTGCGGATAATCACATGCGCGCCCGTGCCCGTACGCACATGCAGCCACCAGTCGTTCGGGCGGGCGATGCGCGTCAGCAGGAAATCGTTCGCCTGAGCGTTCTCGCCCACCAGCACCTGATAGCCGTCGGGGCTGAGATAGACCTGCACTTTATGCCCTTCGAAAGGGTCTTTCTCGGCGCGGGTGGCGCGTTGTTCAGCGGCTATTTCGCGCAGCCAGCCGTGTTGGCGGGCGGTCTCCAGCAGTGTGCGCAGCGGCTCCACTCGGTCGCCCGCCGCCTCCAGCTGCTGCAAGGCGTCCCGAATCGCTCCGATTTCCGCTTCGAAACGCTGCAGGCGTGTCTGGAGTCCGCTCTGCCCCTCGCGAGCGCGACGCGCCTTTTCAAAATAGCGCTGCGCGTTCTCCGTAAGGCTTTTCTCCGGGTCCAGAGGGATCTCGATCAGCGGTGCCTCCGGCTGTGTGTAATCGGGTGCCTGAAGCACCTGTGCGCCCTGTGGGAGGTTGTGCCCAAACGCCAGGATTAGCTCCCCAAACAGCCGATAACGGTCGGCATGCTGGCTCTCGGCGAAGGCGCGTTGCAGCTCCTGAAGGGCGCGCTCGCGTGCCTGCAATGCACGCCGCAGTGCAGGCTCCAGGGTATGGCGCAGCGCATCGGCTTCCGCCCGCTCGATGCGCTCGGTGAACGCATGCTCCCATGCCAAGTTCACACGACTGCGCGGGTGCTGCCATGGGGCAGGTAGCTGGCGGCAAGGGAATGGGTATGCCCCCAGCACGCGACCGCTCGACGGCTCACGCACCAGCACCGGCTCCCAGCGTGCCTCTCGAAGGCGTCGCGCCAATTCCAGCAACCCTTCGGGTCCCTCTTGTTGCGCGATCAGTTCCAGCTCCTGTGCAGTGAATCGGCTCAGCCCCTCTAAATACGCGCCCCAGTCGCGTTCCGGCACCGATTGCACCTGTGCCCACAGCTCGCGCCATTCCGCTTCGTCCATCAGCAACGGGTTGCGCAAACCCTCCACGCGCGTGGGTGGCAGACGATACGGCTCACCTGACCGAATCGGGCGCAACTGGCTCTGGCGCGGCGAGACCCATTTCAACGCGCTCTGAATCACCCCCGACGGATGCACCAGGAACAGGTTCGAATGCTTACCCATCAGCTCGGCAATCAATCGAAAAACGCCCGCTGGCGTCTCGAACTCGAACTGCACGATCCGATCGAAGCCGATTTGCACGATTTGACGCAGCAGGGCACCCTCGATATGCTTGCGCAGGCTCTGGCAGAAAGGGGGTGGCGTCGGCGCGTTCGGCAACTTTTTGCCAATCAGGTGCAGGCGGGCAAATTGCGGGTCCGCCGAAAGGAGCAGCCTGTGCTCCTGACGCTGGGCATAGAGATGTAGCACAAGGGTCAACGGTTCTGGCTGACGGATTTCCTGCAACCGCCCGCCAATCAGAACGCCACACTCGGTCAGCGCCGCATACAAGTTCAGGCTGTCAAACGGGATGGCTTTCTGTTTCATCTGAAGGAGAGCATACCATGCAGAAAGCGTTGCAAGCCCTCTCCCCTCTGGGGAGAGGGTCGAGGTGAGAGGAGAAGCATACCCTGCGGCGCGCATTTGGGCTATAATTAAGACGCTATGGAACGAAAAGGTAGAGGGACAAGCACTGGGCGAACACCGCTTTTTCGGTTGATACGGCGCTGGCTGAATGCTGCGACACTGGAGCCAACCCAGCTGGAACGGATGTGTGAGCAAGCGTCTCGACGAACGCTATCTCGGCGTGAATTTCTCAAAGCTTCGGGCGCCCTGACCGCGGCGGCAATCACGGGTGGTCTGCTGCGCCATTCAAGCTGGGCAGCTGAACCGAGTGATCCGCACCATCCGCGGATTGCCATCGTGGGCGCCGGCATCGCGGGACTGAGCGCCGCCTACCACCTGCGCCGAGCGGGACTACACGCTACCATCTACGAAGCCAGCAATCGCACTGGCGGGCGCATCTTTTCCGCGCAGAACCTCTTCGCGCCTGGACTCACCACCGAACTGGGTGGCGAATTCATCGACAGCATCCATCGCGACATGCTCTTCTTCGCACACCGGTTCGGGCTGGAGCTGATCGATCTGGAATCGCCTTCGGAAAGCGGCCTGCAGACACGCTACTTCTTCAACGGGCAGGGCTACACCGAGGCGCAGATTATCGAGGCGTTGCGCCCTATCGCCCGGCGGATCAAGCATGATGCACAGCGGGCGGGCTACCCCGTAACCTATGACAACTACAACGCGCATGCCTACGCTCTGGATCACACCTCCCTCGCAGAGTACCTGACCCAAATCGGTGCCACCGGCTGGCTCTATGAGCTGCTGGAGGTCGCCTATGTTACCGAGTATGGACTGGACGCAGGCGAGCAGTCGTGCCTGAACCTCATTTTCCTCATCGATACCCAGCTCAATGACGGCTTCGAGATCTTTGGCGACAGCGATGAGCGATACAAGATTCGCGGCGGTAACCAGCAAATACCCGATCACCTTGCCCAGATGATGGCGGCACAGATCCATCTGGAGCATCGTTTGATCACGATTCGAGAGGGAGCACATGGCTATCGGCTCACCTTTGAACAGGCAGGGGGTGGAAATAGGGAGGTGGAAGCGGATATTGTGCTATTGACGCTGCCGTTCACCTTGCTGCGCGAGGTAGATATTCGGGTTGACCTGCCTCCTGTCAAGCGTCGCGCGATCAACGAACTGGGCTATGGCACGAACGCGAAGCTTATTTTAGGCTTTCAGACCCGCTTCTGGCGCGATCAGGGATACAATGGTGACTTCTTTACCGACGAGCCGTTCCAGAGCGGTTGGGACAGCAGCCGTTTACAGGCAAGCACCGTAGGCAGCCTGACGCTCTTTCTGGGTGGAACGCCAGGCGTGCAGGTGGGTCAGGGCACGCCCCACTCGCAAGCGGCAGCGTTTCTGCCCGGGGTCGAACGGCTCTTTCCTGGAGCGACGATGCACTACACGGGCAACGCGGTGCGCTTCCACTGGCCAAGCTACCCCTTTGCGAGAGGGAGCTACTCCTGCTGGAAGGTAGGACAATACACCTCCATTGCCGGTGCAGAGTTCGAGCCAGTGGGGCGTCTCTTCTTTGCTGGCGAGCATACCAGCATTGACTATCAGGGCTATATGAACGGCGGTGCGGAAACCGGTCGACGCGCCGCGCGCCTCATCCGCCAGTGGGTGCGGGGACGATAGGGTATCATGAATCGGGCTGACAGGTGTGTGGGCCCGTAGCTCAACGGCAGAGCGGGCGGCTCATAACCGCTTGGTTGCAGGTTCGAATCCTGCCGGGCCCACCATCACTTGCCCGCCTGCAATCGCATTGCTTTGCGCTTGATCCGTCTAAGAGCGTTGTCCACCGCCTTGGGCGAGCAGCCCACTTGCTCGGCAATCTCACGATAGGTCTGCCCACTGCCATAAAGGGCAAACACGCGCGCCTCTAACGGACTGAGCTGGCTGATCAGCGCGTCGAGCAGACTGCACGCCTCGTCCTGCTCCATCAGCTGCTCCAGCAAGCTGGGGGTCGGGTCATAAACCCATTCGCGCCAGTCGCGCCGCGGCTCCGACGATTCGGGGAACGCGACGGTCGGCACCGAGGGATGGGTAGCACGCTTCAGCGCGGACAGAATCTGGCGACGAATACATACCCGCGCGAAAGTGGCAAAGGAGGTACATCGCGCGGGATTATAGCCCAGGATTGCCTTCCACAGCCCAATCATGCCGATTTGCTGCACATCCTCGGGATCGCTGCCCGGCAGAAAGAAGTGGCGCGACACGCCCAGCACCAGCGGTCGATAAAGCTGGAGCAGCTGCTCTGCCGCCTCCTGGTCGCCCGCTTGCGCACGCCCAATCAACTCGTTCACATCACCGCCGTCCCAGCACACCATTGCCTCACACCCACCTACCCTATTATAACTCGATTCGCGTCGAAACCGATACATGGTCTCGCGCCGAGCAAAGGACGAAGGTGAAGAGGTACAATTTGGGCATGCCTGAAAAGGTCACAACCCGAATGCTCATCCGCTGGAAGCAAGAAGGGCGCCGCATCGTGTCGGTCACCGCCTATGACTATCCCACAGCGAAACTGGCGGACGAAGCCGGGGTCGATGTGGTGCTGGTAGGCGATTCGGTAGGTAACACGATGCTGGGCTACGAAACGACGCTGCCAGTGACACTAACGGAGATAGAGCATCATCTGCGCGCCGTGCGTAAAGGCATCCGCCGCGCCCTGCTGGTGGTCGATATGCCCTTTTTGAGCTATGGGGTGTCTGTTCCCGATGCGGTCTATAACGCGGGACGATTAATGCAGGCGGGCGCAGAAGCGGTTAAACTCGAAGGCGCGACGGAACCGGTGCTGCAAAGCATTCGCGCGATGGTTGACATCGGCATTCCTGTGATGGCACATCTCGGTCTGACCCCCCAATCGATTCACAAATTTGGCGGCTACTTGGTACAAGGACGGACGGAGCAGGCGGCGGAAGCTCTCATGCAGGCTGCGCACGCGGTGCAGGAGGCAGGCGCGTTCAGCTTGGTGCTGGAGTTGATCCCCGCATCGCTGGCACAGCGCATCACCCAGACGCTTGCCATCCCCACCATCGGGATCGGCGCCGGACCCCACTGTGATGGGCAGATTCAGGTGTTGCACGACCTTATCGGGCTGAGCGAGCAGACCTATAAGCACGCGAAACGCTACGCCGAAGTCGGGCAACAGATCCGCCACGCATTGGAACAGTATGCGCATGAGGTGCGCGAAGGCATTTTCCCCACCGAGGAGCATTCGTTCCGATGAGCCAAGCGAATGCGGGCATTACGCCGGAGGAGTTGAGCCGAATCGGGGCGATCCTGCAGGGGCATTTTCTGTTGACCTCGGGCAGGCACAGCGCGGTTTATTTTGAGAAGTTTCGCCTGCTGGAGCGTCCGGAGGTGCTCATACGCGCCGTGTCCACGATGCTTGCGCCGTTCCGTGAAATGCCTATCGAGGGCGTGGTGGGCCCGACGCTGGGGGGCGTAATCGTGGCGTATGAGGCGGCACGCCAGCTCGGTGTGCGGGCATTCTATGCCGAGCGTGAGGGTGAAGCCCGCGTGTTCCGCCGTGATGGCGCACCGGAACGAGGCATGCATCTGCTGGTTGTGGACGATGTGCTGACCACAGGAGGCTCGATTCGCGAGGTGCTGCAACTGCTTCAACCCTACGCGGTGCAGGTCACTGGTATCGGGGTGCTGATTGACCGTTCGGAGCATACGCCCCTGTTTGGCTGTCCCCTTGCAGCCGCCCTGTGCCTGCCTGCGGAGAGCTATCCTCCCGAGGAATGCCCTCTGTGCCAGCAGGGGATTCCCCTGACCAAGCGAGGCAGCCGCTAAAGATACCCTGTTAGGCTTACCATCCACCCAGGCAGGCTCACTGATAGTCGCTCGGCGAAAAATTTTCCGGGGGTGTCTCGGCGCGGATTTTGCGCACCGCGCCGTTGGGCGTCAGAATCAAGACCCAGCCGCGTGCCTGCGTGAGGCGGTCGCGCTGCCATGTGGGATTGAACTGACGCGCCCAGTGCCAGTGGCATTCCGAAAGAGGGGTCAGCTCACCCCACTTGCCCTCCCCATAGGGCGGACCGGGCTGCCACCAGCCCAGCTGTCGCGCAATGGCCCAGTTAGGCACATAGGTATAGCTCACCCCACTCGACAGGTAATGATTGCCTTCCAGCCGAAACGCATCCCCCGGCGTTGCCTCCACCCTGTGCTGACCTTGCAGTGGGTCCACCGGGCAGATGAATACGCGAACCTCCTTCAGGTAACCACGCACGGCGGAAAGATAGGGAGGCAGCTCCTCATAATCGTCTCGATAGAGTCGGACTGCCAGCCCGATCTGGCGCAGGTTCGAAATGCACATCGTGCGCTGGGCACCACGACGCGCAAGCGCGTACACCGGCAACAACAGCGCCGTCAGCAGCATAAGCATGGCAACCACAACGAGCAGCTCGGTCAGTGTAAAAGCGCATCTCCCACGAGCCATCACGAGAGATTAGACGCCCCTATCTTTGCGAGAGTTCAGCATGGTTTGTCCGGTTTTGTGGCTCGATGGAGTCTATATAGGTGGAGAGTAACCTTCCTTCCACTTGTAGCAAATCCCCCCACCGGGGTGCCGGTGGGGGGATTTTTAAGCCAAGAGAGGGCTACTCGCTCAGAACTTGAACTGGAGCATGGCGGTGAAGCCGTTATGCTCGTCGCCTGTGCCTGTCTGACCGTTGTAGCCCACGAAGAGGGCGATGGGGGTTGTACCCGCGCTGAAGTTATAGCCGAAGCCAATGGACCAGGCGAAGCCGGTCTTGTCATCATTGTTGATGCGGCGGGCGAACCCGATCCCTGCGGTGGCGCGATAGAAGAACTGCTCGTTGAGATAGCCAGTGTAGCTCAGCCCGACAGGGATGTTGCGCACATCGCCAGAACCATAGAAGCCCACGAACACGCCCAGATCATAGGAGTAGCCTGATTCAGTCGGCTCGCTGGTCTGGAAAGTGTAGGTGATGTCCGCCGAGAACCAGACATCCTGGGTCGCGTTGCGCACGGCACTTTTAGACGGGAAGAACGCACCCACTGACACCGTGAAGCCCTGCTTTTCCGCCTCTTGCGCCCGGGCTGGCGTTGCCAGCGTCAGCGCTCCCGCCACCGCAACGGTTGTGATCCACAGCATTCCCTTGTGCATCATCATAGAGACCCTCCTTGTGCAGAGTGTGGGCATATTATACCCGAAAATTTAACGATGTCAAGGGGTTAAGAGGCTGTTTAAGAGGGTAGGTATGGCATAATTTCACTATGGTCAGCTAACCCACCTATGAATCGAACCCAACGCCAGAACAATCGGCTCTCAGAGAACCTATCCTCCGACGCACCTTCTACCAACGCAAGCGTAAACTGCTCGGCACACCCCGCCAATACAGCCTCTATGAACTCTTCTGCGCGATGAATTATGGGCTTGTGAACGGCATTCGCTGGCGTGACCCGCCCCCCCGTGGCAGCCAGATGACAAAGTGCGCACCAGGTTGCCGTGCCCATCGTACAGCAACCACCGCAAAGCCACCTGATTACCCCGCGTATGGTCGATCGCCACCACTGCTTCTATCCACGTCCACCTAACAAGGGTACCCGCGTCTGCTGCAACACGCCGTTCCGAAAGTCTTGCTCACACAATCGGTATCGACCTAAAGCGGCAGTATTCTGCCCTCATCAAATGCCTTGCTTGCCATCCTACTCAAGCTCCCACCAAATGCATCTTTTATGTCAGTTGTCGCCAATATTCATAAGAATCTAAATACCTTTCCTGTATGACTATCTCGGCATCCTCAGAGCCACCAAGCTCCATGCGGTTTGGAGGTTGACGGTAGTATTCCTGAACAGCCTCGCGCAAATGCTCCCGAATCGGGGTGCAAGTGAGAAAGAACGGACCAAAGGTACGAATGTTATCCATATAAGCAATAAAGTAAGCATCCTGAGCCAATAATTGCCATGTCTTTTGAACATAATACTCAAAGGAGAAGGCGTGCCCGACGCCAAAGACCTCCAATACACGAGGATAGTCTTGTTGTTGGCAAGCTTGCAATAAGCCTATGTTGAGAGCGGTCTCTCGATTTCTCACACCAGTCGCAATCCATACTTGCTCACCTGAAGGCCATCCCACCTGCCTAGCAAACGCGCCAATGGCATCTAAATCAGGTAAGAACGCCAACAAACCGTCGGGAAAGTTGGGGAACGAGCCTTTTTTAGAGGGGGTATAGAGCAAACGACCGAAGAAACCTGCGGATTGGAAGGCAAAGCACTGACGCTGTTCCGGTTCATGTAATAGTAGCCAAATACCGAAAGTGGATGGATAAACTGTTACAAGTGACTCCACCATCGCAGGAATAAAACCAACAGGATAACTCAGCAATCGAGCGCGAAGACATCCAAAATCCGCGCAGTTTCCTAAAACCGTAGCATATCGGCAAAATGATGGTGCGTTCGGTACTGGCTCTGTCGAAACGCACTCAGTACCTTCTATCTCCGCAAATGGTTCCTGAAAAAATAGGATTATCTCCGAATAGGCTGTCGATGTCATAGTGCAAAACCTCCAGAAAGTCTATCTATCTGAAAATGTCACCCAATTCGTCAATGAACCAACGGGTAGCTTTTTGCCCTTCACGCCAAAACTGAAGATGGGGTCTGCCATGAGGTCTCCAGGTATCAGATGTCCAATGAAAACCTATCCACCATCGTTTGCCATTCCTATCAATACCAACAATCTCCAACTCTTTATAATCAAGGTTATTGTAATAATCCTCATCATCCACAAGAACATCCAAAACGATGTCAAAATTCCCAGCCCAATTAAATAAAGCTTCTAATATTTTGTTCGTAACCCAATCAATAAGTTGATCCTTCACGAAATCTGTTGCCCAAGTCCGAATGGTGACTCTTAGATTTTCAATCGTGAGGAGATCTAGCAAGACAAAGCGCCCATCCTCATCCACCTTGCCCACCGGATTCCCATCGGCATACAGATACCAGTTCATCCCATCCCGCGCAGGGTCTTCACTGATAAACCTGCCCGTCGCTGGCTCGTAGTAGCGGGCACGCATATAGACCAAGCCTGTCTCGTCTTCAGGATGACCCAAGTTCGCGCAGTAGCCTCTGCCTGTGCCCAGCGAACCCTGCACTTCACCCCATACCCCACGCCACTGAAAACCAGACAGGGTATAGTCAGGCGCCATCGTGCGCACCAGGTTGCCGTGTCCATCGTACAGCAACCACTGCAAAGCCACCTGATTGCCCCGTGTATGGTCTATCGCTACCACCGCTTCTATCCCGCGCGCTCCTAAAAAGTTTACCCGTGTCTGCTGTAATACGTCATCCTCATACTCCTGCCCCCACACGGGCATCTGACCATCATACAGATAGTCTACCTCGTGACCAATATACACCGGCTTCGCCTCCTCCAGCTCCGTGCGCAGCTTGCTCGGACCACTGCTGACCGCCTCGGCTGGAGCCACCTCCACAGGGGTATGCCACACCTTCTTCACCCGCAGCCCATCGGCACGATATACAAAGCTGTATACCCGATTATCAGGATTGCCGCTTTGGGGTTCATGCCCACCAACCGATTGAGCGGATCCCACTGGTAGAGATAGCGTCCATCCTGCAGGCAGTTGCCGAGCAGGTCGTGGGTAATCGCTGCGCCGTTGAACTGGGTGAGGCGGTTGAGACCGTCGTAGGCGGGGTTGCCCGCCCCGTAGCGGTTGCCCGTCCCCTATCGCTCCAAGATTAATCGGCTCCCAACAACGCTTGTAGCTGCGTCCAGTCCCCGCTTTCCACATCAAACAGCACCAATCCCTCACGCTTTGCCGCCCGCAACAATCGCCTGTCTGCACTCACGAACACCAACCGATCCACCCCCAGCATCGCCCACCAGCTCAACGCCGCCTGCAAATGCACCGCATCCGCTGCCGTCAGACTATGACGCACCACCCGCTCTACTACACCTTCCCAATCCGACTCTCCTAAACTCAGCAGCCGCACCCATCGCCGATCCGCAGCCAACTGCTGGACTAAACGCGCCAACGCTGGTCGACCTAACTCTCCCCGATGAGCCAGCCGATGGAGCACCGCGACCACCTCGCCCAGTCCCAGCCAAGCACAGCCCACGAGGGGCGCCGATGGGGCTTGCGCATACTCCAGAAGCGCGTGAATAACCGCTGAGCCTGGCTCGGCGACATAGCGTTTGACCCACGCGCTCGACTCCAGATAGACCATGCCGTTCACTCCTGACGCATTGCCTGGATAAGCTGGCTGGCTTTCTTGGGGACAAGGGCTTGGGCGGCTTGCTGGCACGCCTCCTGCAGAGAAGGAAGTGGTTCGGTGGAGGTCAGGCGCCAGAGGGCATACAGGCGTTCAAAGAGCGGCTCGGCAGCAGAAGGACGCAGCTCCACCTCTACGGGGGTGCCATCGGGTAGAGGCGGTTCCTGTTCCAGCTCGATCGTGCGTCCTCGTATCCTGCCACGCAAGGTCATTTGGTTCATCACCTGAGAGAGAGTATACCCTGACAAGCGGGCTTGTTTTTTGTTCTCGTGCCCCCTGCGAAACCTATCTGGGAGCCTGCTTCCATAGCTCATCATACTGATGAGCAGCTTGAATGAACGATTGAAGAAAACGCAAGCGGCGTGATATCCACTGTATACCCAACACCAATATCAAACCAGTACATACGTCCATCTGGTTGCGGCTCCAGAATACGAAAAGTAAGCCATAAAACCCCATCTCGACTGGAAAACCGAGAGCCTGCCAACCTCGCCTCAGACCGATCTTCAGAACCATCAATAAGGTGATTATAAACAGCAAAATAGATGCAACAATTACAAAGTAACCACCAACAGTAATTGCCGACATTTTGTTCCCTCCTATAGTTCTAACCTATAGGTACTTTCACCGCGCGCATAAAGATCGGGATTGGCAGCCCAATCAGCCATCTCTGCTACTGCCAAGGTGAAGGCAAGTCCAATAATTGCGATGCTCACAGCGAGGGCAATTCCCAAACCGAGTGCTGCTAAAGGAGCTGTGGCCGCAGCAAGAACTGCTGCAATGCTAAGAGCTGCCGCAATCGCATATCCTGCAACTCGACCATAAGTGTAAAGTGCACCGAAAAGTCTTGCGGACGCCACTACACTGTCAGGTATAGGGAACCCCCAACTTCGCAATAAACGCATAAATTGCCAAAACAGGTTGAAATCTGCCGTAGAAACTTTTTTACCATCCTCATCCACCTTCGCCACCGGATTCCCATCCGCATACAGATACCAATTCACTCCATCCCGCGCAGGGTCTTCGCTGATAAACCTGCTCGTCGCTGGCTCGTAATACCGGGCACGCATATACACCAAGCCTGTCTCGTCTTCAGGATGACCCAAGTTCGCGCAGTAGCCACGACCTACACCCAGTGAACTCTGCACCTCACCCCAAACCCCACGCCATTGAAAAGCAGAAAGCGTGTAGTCAGGCGCCATCGTGCGCACCAGGTTGCCGTGCCCGTCATACAGCAACCACCGCAAACTCACCTGATTACCCCGCGTATGGTCTATTGTCACCACTGCCTCGATCCCGCGCACACCTAAGAAGTGTACCGCAACTCATTGCCTAATCCTACTCCGCATCGCGCACACCCTGATCAATCGCCGTTATCCCCAGTGTAATCGCTAAAGCTTGCTCAATGGCATGCATCAACTCCTCCTCTAAACGCCCAAGCCGACGCACTAAGCGCCCTACCGACACCGAACGCACCTGAAAAGTATCGGCACAAGATACCTTCTCCAAACCGTTGGCGGGACTCGGCTCTACTCGTACCATCCAGGGTGCTTGGGCAAAGCGATCTTTCCATTCCGTTAGCGGAACGACTATACGCAGCGGCAGAACACCGACCGCGTCTATGCTGACAATCACGGCGGGGCGCGTCTTCTGTATCTCGGCGCCGATCGTAGGATCCAAGTTGACCAGCCAGATCTCCCCTCTATTCATGCCACGCTTCTTTATCCAGAATGTTGAAAGCGGTCAGTTCAGCATCGTGGAGGTAGTCCTCTCGGAGACTTTGTGCCGCTTGTTGCAAGCGTTCCGTCAGAGGGGATGCGTGCTGGAGCGGCAGTATTTGCAGCATCACCTCCACCGTTGCGCCATCGGGCAGGTGGGGGTCTTCTTCCAGTTCAATCGTGCGTCCCCGAACAACACCGCGCAGGCTCATCAGTTCTCACCTCCGATAAGATAACATATCCGTATCCAGCAGTCCGCGCCTCATGGTTTCCAAGCGCAAAGCAGGATGGTCTTTCAAGTCGGGTTCCACCAGCAAGAGAGTGACCTCTTGTTGATCCGCCAGAGCCAGTGGCTCCCGCAGGCGGATAGTGCCCTGTTCATAGATGCCTTTGATAATGCGCATCGGTTCTTACCCAAAGCAAGTATACCTCACAGTCACTATTCTTGGGTTATCTTTTTGAAGGGGCTAACTTAGGTGGTGGACACCTTCCAAAGCTTTTTCTGCTGAAGGTCGGGCGCATTGACGAAGTCAGGTAAGTGGATGACTCTAATAAGTCGTTGAAATGATAGGCAGTTACCGAATCCATGCCCAGTCCAGAATTGATCGGAACCATAACCCCCAAATTGCCATAGCAAGCAGGGTCATAAAGCCGATTACCACGAGCCTGCGTCTACCTCTTGCCTCCCCCCAAGCACGAATCGATGCTGCCGTTACCGAAAGGGGACCACTTGCACTTAACAACCATTCTGCTCTCATTAAAACACTTAAAATTATAATCGAACAACCAATAAGTAAGCAAAATATACCAATTCTATCTATCAAATTCAAACGAATAATTTGATTCAGCCAATAGTAACTTATAGCTGTAATCACGACAAACCCAGAGAGCCATAATACGGCTAAATAAGTAGCCAACAGATACAACGGCACGTCCCCGCGCCCAAGCTTGCAGGTCACCAAAAGAACAACCCCACCAATAATCCCCCATAGGTAGCTCCACTTAAGCCATCGCCAAAACAGCTGCCTAAGCCTCTCCGATTTAGCCCACCTAAATTCCCGACTCGACAGCGGATGATTTAGCCAAAATAATAGAGGCGAAAGTATAACAAAGACATAGAGTATAACATGGCTCATTGACACAGTGGTCTTCATGCTACCTCCCGTCGATCCTATAAGTTAACAAACATTTGGTCTAAAAAACTGGTTCCTGTAGAAACCTCGACTTCTATATCTAATAATACTACAGTAGTATACAACATCAACGCATAACCAAGCCAAAATTCTGCTACCTGCCCTTGTAAAGAGGCATTCGCACGAATAGCGTTATTAATGGTCGATGCCATTATGAGTACTGAACCCGTTAGCGTCATGCCCCAAGAAAATTGGAGTTGGAATCCAAAATTTCTCACTTCTCCATCATTGCTGTGTTCACCAACAGCCCAGAAAGCAAATCCAACTCCCATCATTACTGACCAAGCACAGAAAAGTGCTGCGAATGCGGGATTGACTTTGGCTATATATACCATCCAGATCATAGTACCTATGACGGCACCAACGAAATCCCTACCTGGTCCGAAGCCACTGTCATCACGCATGCATATCGGATTCCCCTCGGCATACAGATACCAGTTCACTCCGTCCCGTGCAGGGTCTTCACTGATAAACCTGCCCGTCGCTGGCTCGTAGTAGCGGGCACGCATATAGACCAAGCCTGTCTCGTCTTCAGGATGACCTAAGTTCGCGCAGTAGCCTCTGCCCGTGCCCAGCGAACCCTGCACCTCACCCCATACCCCACGCCACTGAAAAGCAGAAAGGGTATAGTCAGGCGACAAGGTGCGCACCAAGTTGCCGTGCCCGTCATACAGCAACCACCACAAAGCCACCTGATTGCCCCGCGTATGGTCTATCGCTACCACCGCTTCTATCCCGCGCGCGCCTAAAAAGTTTACCCGCGTCTGCTGCATAGTTTCGTTCCTAGGAATTTACTCACCGTATACTTTTTGCGCACCGAAAACCCGTGCAAAACCATCGTTCACGCGATCCGAGTAAAAAGCGACGAGCCGCATGAAGCACCTGCATGCAGTACGGACAACCCTTAGCAACCCGCCATCTCCCACAGCGCGTGGATGTCCATTCGCTCACTATGCCAAGCATATCCTGAATACCAAAGGGACTTGTTAGATTGCAGTATCGTCCTACCCGAGGCAGCCGCGTTAGCCGACGGATTCGTTCATCCTCGTCAAAGCCCCAAGGATAAGGGCGTTGGTCAACTCCTCGTGCCGCATACTCCCATTCTATCTCTGTAGGCAAGCGTGCGCCAATCCAGCGAGCATAGGCTCGTGCCTCGTGCCAAGTAATCATTGTGACTGGTTTATCGGCAAGATGATCGGGCAAATGCTCCTTTTGGATGTCAAAAGGCAGCCAAGTATTCGGATGATGCTTCGCGAATTCGTAGTATTCGCTCCAGGTTACAGGATGAACTTGAAGTAGAAAACGCTTTACGAAAATCGTTGTAGGTGGCATGGATTCAAAAACCTCTCCATATCTTTTACCGAGTTCCTCGGCAACAAGATTATCTAGTCCCAAGGTCGCTTCACCACTAGGGATCTCAATAAAGTAATTCAGCTTAGTCATATGCTTTACTAACACGGACCGCACCTCCAAAAAGATCCCATTCTCCGCCAATAATATCCACAATATCACTGAAGCCACGAGGATCACTTAGAAAGGCTGCATCAAGAGAACAAAGCAGTACAGTGGCTGTCAAGCCATATCCACCACGTTTTATGAGCTTCTTGAGTGTATTTGGATCACCATTAATCAGTTTGATCAATTTTTTGGGCATTGGTTTACCGTGTTTGACCGACCCATCTGGTCTTATTGAGCCTTGCTGAACACGTTGCCCACCTTCCCAAGTGCCCCAAGTAAGATCCTGAATGTCTCTGCCAGTTCCTTCTTGGTGGTATGGGTGATCAAGACGTATCCAATAACCATTGAAATCGATATATACTGCACGCCCGTCTGGATCAAACTTACTTACTGGGTTACCATCCGCGTACAGGTACCAATTCTCGCCATACCCCTCAGGATCCTCCGAGATAAACCTGCCCGTCGCTGGCTCGTAGTAGCGAGCACGCATATACACCAAGCCTGTCTCATCTTCAGGATGACCTAAGTTCGCGCAGTAGCCGCGCCCTACACCCAGTGAACCCTGCACTTCACCCCAAACTCCGCGCCACTGAAAGGCAGACATGGTGTAGTCAGGCGACAGCGTGCGCACCAGGTTGCCGTGCCCGTCATACAGCAACCACCGCAAAGCCACCTGATTGCCCCGCGTATGGTCTATCACTATCACTGCCTCGATCCCGCGCGCGCCTAAAAAGTTTACCCGTGTCGTGCGCAAAGTACTGCCCGCAAACTCCTGCTCGCACACAGGCATCTGACCATCGTATAGATACTCCGTGCGAATGCTCCCTCCTGCTCCTTCATCGCCTCCGAGGGCTACTACGGGCGACAGCTTCTCCTTCAGCACTCGCAGCCCATCCGCGCGATAGCCAAAACGCCAAGTATCGCCTATCACGACCGAACGCCCCGACCGCTGATACGCCCCCATCTGCACGAACCGATTGAGCGGATCCCACTGGTAGAGATAGCGTCCATCCTGCAGGCGGTTGCCGAGCAGGTCGTGGGTAATCGCTGCGCCGTTGAACTGGGTGAGGCGGTTGAGACCGTCGTAGGCGGGGTTGCCCGCCCCGTAGCGGTTGCCCATCACATCGTAGCTCCAGGTTTGCCAGGCGCCGCCATTATAGGACACCCCGATCAGCCGATCCAGCGCGTCGTACTGATAGGTTTCCGTGCGCACAAGGTTTCCCCATTCATCGATGGCGTTCATTCTGAAACGGTTGCCTGCTTCGTCGTAGGCAGGCGCCCCCGAATCGGTCAAGTAGAAGAACCCACCCCGCGGCACATAGTCATACTTCTCTCTGGTGCGCTGATTGGGGTCACGCAAAGACGCCTGATAGTAGCGCAGTTCGGTCAAACGCCCTGCCCCATCGTAAGCATACCAGGCAAAGGCAAACGATTGCGGAGACTGCTGGCTTAGGGGAAGCCCTATCTCGTCGGCGCTGCTCCCGATCCCCAACGCCTCTGATTTCCCCCTATCGTAATCAGGATCCTGGGTATCCCCAATCGGTTGCACGGCAAAGCGGGCGGCGCGCAGGCGCATCGTCTGCGGGTCATAAAGATAGTCCACTACTTGTGGTGGCATCGGATAGGTAAGACTGCGCATCACCACGCGGGTGAACACCCGCTGCAAGGGGAAGGTCAGGCTGGTCAAGTAGTAGCCATAGTCCCACTGGTATACCTGTTGTTGTGGGGTATCAGGATAAATTCTCAGCTCTTTGCGTTTCAGGTCGCCTCCACTATTTGCGATTGCGTAGTAATAGTTCATCTTATATCGCAGCTGATTGCTCCATTTTTCGCGCATTTCGGACACTTGCCCGGTGGCATAGTACTCGATCTCCGTGGTAATATTGGACAGGTGGTCGGTGGCGGTCCGGAGTCGTCCCGCATTCGTGTAGGTATAGCTGGCGAGTTTCTGTAGGTGCGTTCCATTGGCATCCACGCGCCAGACCTCTTTTACCTGTTCCGTTGCAGGGTCATAGACGGTTTCCAGACGGCGCACCAGGGTGCCCGGCTGTTCTGGATTGTTCGGGTTCGGGGCATAGGTCGCTTGATACTGGGGGCGTCCCTGAGGGTCGTATTGGGTGGTCTGAATCCGATGGATGCCGGATTGGCGTGCGACGGGGTCGTTCGGATAGCGATAATCTTCGATGACCTTGTTGGGTTGGTGAAAGATCGGGTCATATTCAGTTTTGGTGTAGATCCAGCGCTGGGGGTTGTCCGTGCGCTGCAAGGCACGGGTCAGCGTTGGCTGTCCGAACTGGTTATATTCCAGCACTTCGGAGAGAACGGTGTTGAACGAGGGAGTGCCACTGACCGCGTATTGGACGGCGCTGAGTTGCCCACGATAGCCTTGAGGAGCGCTACGCGGGAAGTAGGAGTAGAAGGTGGTGCGCGTTTGACCTCGCACCACCTCGGTCTCACGCCACTTCTGGTAGTAATAGTCTTTGCCGTGATACTCAATGGTGCGCTCATGTAGAAAATCTTGCTGCTGGGAGAAAGAGCCTTGATTGTTGAGGTAGCTATAACTGGTCGTCATAATTCGAACAGGCTGTCCTAAACAGTTATACCCATAAGAAGTAATCAAAAATTCTTCAGATCCCAAGCAAGGAATTTCCATTAAATTCTGCACAGGGATGTCACGAATAGATTGTTGAAGCGCATGCATAGCATACTCTATGTCAGCGACTGTGCCTCTATGATCATAGGCAATAGAACACTCCTCACATGGCGCAGGAATATATTCACAAAATACTGATTTTATCCATTTCTCTTGAGATAAAGTCTGATCTAACTTGTTATAAAGGCGAAATCTATGAGGTGTCCAAGTGAGTCGTGAATACGCGCCATCAATAACCTCTATTGTTTCATTGTTTCCACCATAAAACTGAATCACACGGGTTGATCGATATACCATCGTATTATCTTCACATGGAACTCCAAGAGCCTCCTGCAGACGGACTTTAGTGATGTTCAATCCTCCTTCATAATCCATTTGCTGCCCTGATGGTAGAATGATGCTGCGAACCGCCACAGCGTAGAAGAGGGTATCATCCGAGTAGGTACTGCCCGTGTTATACACAATCTGTGTCGTTGCGTCGTCCGCATCGATGATGCTGGTCAGCAGTTCCGTTTCATAACGAGAGAACGCGGGGGGCAGCCATTCGCAGCTACCACAAGACCAACTTCCATACCGGTATCGGGCGACCACGATTCCGCCGGGACTTTGCACGGCGGTGACGGAGCCTGCCCAGTTCTGGGGACCGTTCAGCTCCTGTCCTTCTGGACCATACCCATAGCGCACGGTGCGTCCGTCGCTGCTGCTGATCGAAACCACTCGCGGATGCACCAGAACTCCGTTCTCATAGCCCTCACCCCTGTTAAAGTTCCACTCGACGGTCAGTTCAAAGCCACTGGCATTACGAACGCTCCTTACAAACGCTTTGCGCACCACCGCTTCCGCTTGCTGACCATTCGGAAGATAATAGCGGTGGCGTACCTGGTCCGCAAAAACATAGGTGTATTCGGTGCGGTTCCCATGCCGATCTTCCACCCATTTCAGCACCTGTTCCGCATAGACCTCGTTGCCGTTTTCATCCAGCACTACAGGCAATCCGTTGCGCTGACGAACGGCTTCATAAAAATAGACCGTGCCATCGGGCGTGGTCACTTTGGTGGTCTCGGCATAGTCGCGCCAGTACTGGTTCTCTCCAGTGCCCATCAACACCGACTGGTAGGTGCTTTCGTACTCGTTATGATCCCACGGGGGCGGAGTGTAAAGCCCATCGGCGTCGCGCCATGCAATCCACTGTTCCCCACTCAGGTCTTGGGAGACGATACCGTCCACTTGAACCGACTGAATAGAAATTCCACTCGACCCTGCTATGAATTGGGTCACTATCGCCTTGCGGGCGTTGTTGAGTTGCGTGGGCACGGTGCGACTGGGGGAGGCTTTGCGTTTGATCAGCCCTCCTGCCGCCTGGCGCACATCGAGGCTCCAGCTCCAGCCGATGCCGAACGGTCCCTCGCGGTCGTCGTTGGCGTTCCATGTGCGCACCACGCTGACGGGGATGCCGATCGCGCCTGGCAGCGTGAGGTCGGTGGTGGTGTAGGTATAGTTGCGTGTACGCAGGTTCACCCCGTTGTCGATGATGTCCCATTTCGCTTGACCTGCGAGGCTGGGGATGCGCCCGCGTCCTTTGAGTGCGAGCATCTCGCTTTTCCGCAGCACACGCACATCGGGGGGTGAAGGAGGTTGTTGGGCGCGCTGACGCTGCCATGTGCGATAGTGGCGCGTTGCAATCTGCACGCCTGCCTCCGCAGCAGGCGCCGCTGTTTGAAAACCCAGAGCAAAGAGACCTATCCAGCCGATGCGGCGGAACCAGCGATATCGAACCTCACGCTGCTTATGCGTCATCGTTGTGTCCCTCCATTGTTAGCATATTGGGTGGGGCGGGGGCGCAGCAACAAGATCGCGCCGCGCCATCCCTGTGGTACGCTCTGCTCCAGCCATGGCTGGAGCGAATTCGTTTCGGGATCATACACTTGCCATTTGCCCTCGCGCTGGATCAGCGCGACATAGTGTCCGATGGGGTTCCACACAAGGAACGGGGGTTGCTGTTGCAGCAGTCCTTCGCGTGAGACCTCCAGTCCCACCGCGCTGAGGCCGCGTTGGCGTGCCGCCTCGGCTAATGCCCACAGCGAGGTGCCTTCCAGCGCCGTGCCACACTCTTTCATTAGTGTTCGCCAGTCGGTGGGGATGCCGAACTCGTGCTGTAGCACATAGGCTAAGGCTTTGGGTCCGCAGGCGGCGGTTTCTTTCATTCGCTCCATGGAGGCTTTCTGCGCTTTTTGCCAGGCGTGCTGGGCGGCGGCGGGTGGTCGCTCGTTTGTCCAGCGCAGGATGCGCTTGTATGCGCCTGTCACCAGTGGGCTGGTCGGATGCTTCTCTATAAAACGGATCATTTGCTGGATGCCCTGTTGTGGGTTCAATTGATAGGCGCAGATGGCGGCTTGATACGCGCCCTGCTCGCTCCAGGTGCCGAAGCTGGGGTCGATCGGCAGCGCAGGGATGGAGAGGCGCTGTTCTGCCAGATGCTGGAACGCCTGCTGGGCTGCTCGGAACTGTTTCTGTTCGGCATAGAGCTTGCCGAGCTGGTAGTGGGCGTAGCCGAGCAGATATTTTTCGGTGGCGTTGCGGGCGGGCAGCTGGGTCAGCGAGCGATAGATCGCTTGCGCTTGAGCGGGAGGCGCGGTTGCCGCGCGCATCAAGGGTTGCTGCAGAGGTGCAGGGAGCGCGGAGGCTGGGTGCACCCCACGGGTGGGGCGAACGCGCGACGGCATCGCCCGCTGCAACCACCAGGCACCTCCTGTCAGCAGCAGGCACCCTGCGATGATGCCGATAATCCACCACTTCGGCTTGTGCTTTCGCATACGCGACCTCCCTTCAAGGCTGTTGCTGAGCCACATACCACAGGCGCGGACAGGTAGACCCGTCGGTTGAGGGGTGCTCTTTGCCCAGAAAGTAGTACCAAGTGGGCTGGCTGGGGCTGTCCGATCGGAAAGGTGCTTCTGTTTTTAATGCAAGCAAAAAGGCAGCATATTGCCCCCGCAGGTTCAGCACATTGGCCGTCAGTGGAATGACCACGCGCTTGATGGTTGTTGGCGTCCATGCCGCCTCTGGGACGATCTGTACCGTACCATCATTGAGGTTCACGGCATTAGTTTCTCCCTCTCCACTTGGACGAATCGGTTCCGACAATGTCTCTGTCGTGCCTATCCAGCCTTGATCATTATTAGTAAATGCTGTGTGAAGATTGTTTTCTTCCAAAAACTTCCAGCTGACCTCTGTTTCTTGCCAATTGGCTTGGGGAAGGGCACGCACGCCGATGGGTTTGGGAGCTGGATTACTAAGGGCGACCCCGTTCGGCGTGGCGGTGTAGACCAGCGACAGGCAGGCGGCAGCCACTTGGGCAGGGAAACCATCGGGGTTATAAAATCGCAGCAAAATGCGTCCTGTGCCCGAGAGATCGGGCGCGGTTTGCCAATCGGTGCGTTGATTCCCGTACCACCAGGGCACTTGCCCAATGAATAACCCGCCCAGATAGGTATAGGTTCCAAACTTGGCGTAGGTAGGCGGCTGCGCTGGATTGGGGCAGACGGGGCGATTATCCACGGCGGCATCCGCCGCTTGTTCGATTGCGCTGCTAATCGGCACCGTGGTCACCTTACCACGGAACAAGAGCCTGGCATGCGAGCGCCGGAATAAAGAATTCGGAGGCCACTGCGATGGACATTGCCACATCCATTCTCCCTGGCACCGCCTGATCCAATTGCCTTGACCATCATCAACATAATAATCAGGAAAATAGAACCAGCCACATAGGTGAGGTGGACCAAAATTCTCCTGAAAATCGGGGGTTCCATTCCAGCCCTCGCGTTGCACCCAGCAGTCTTGCTGACCATCGCAGCAGGTTTTGCATCGATCGCCGGGAGGTCGCTGACTATCCTGGCGACAAAGCTGCCAGTAGTAACCGTACTCGTCAATATAAATGATCAGCTCGCGCTCCACTTTCGCCAGCTGCTCCCAAGTGGAGCGATTGGGATGGGGAACGAATACGAACTTCTGGGATGGTTGCCACGGAGCATTGTAAGGCAGCAAATAAACTCGAAAGGCTCTCTCCCTCCCGTCGATAGAGATATTTACTTTATCGACCTGTCCGCCACTCCCATTAGGAACCCGAAGGGGCAGCCAGCCTGAAGATCCATCAGGCGCCCATCCCGAGTCGTCATTAATCCACATGATGATGCCATGGTGAGGGAAAGAGGGGATGGTAAAGGTGCAGGTCTGGGGGATTCTGGGTTCGCCACACGAACGCGTCATGTCGATAAAGGTCTGATTTGTTGCCGAAGGCGGCTCAAAATAACCATATGAGTCACCAACGGCGTTCAGCAGGGCAAGCCGATTATGCCCAATGGCGACCGTAAGCTGCTGAGTTTGAGCTTGTAGAGGGGCAAGGGCGGAGATTGCAGAAAGGAGGAGAAAGAGCAGGCAACGCGCTATTTGTTGACAAGCCGCCGCGCCATAGAATCTCCCCCCCCCCCGCGAAGTTGCAGCGGTGGGTGAGGTTTGGCATTCTCCCTGTGACCATCTTACCGAACATCGTCTGCCTCCACCTTTGGTTTCTGTTCGGTGCTATTATTTGCCGTACATTATACCCTATCGAAGGAGGGTTTGTCAAGGGGAGGGGAGGATTTTTCGCCTTTTTCAAGGGTGAAATGGGGAGATTTTCGGTTTTTTTTTCTGATTCCCTACCAGTGGGTCCTGTGCTATAATATATTTGCAGGGCTTGAAGCGTTTCAAGCTATACGGAGGTTCGGAATGAAAAGGTGGATGGTATGTCTGGCAAGTCTGGTGATGAGCGTGACCGTCTGGGCGGATGAGCATGCGCATTTGCCTCTCTATCTGGACTACCCGGCGGGGCAGTGGGACGACTGGTCGTGGGCGGTTCGCGATATGCGCAACACCAGTCCTGTGCGTTCCTATCAATATTCCATTCGCGTGAACCTGCTGCCCTGGACCGCGGTGCGTTTTCATCACAGCTGGGGTGTCGACACGACTGGTTTCAGTCATCTGGAGTTCTGGGTGCATGGCGGCTCGGCGGGCGGACAGCAATTTTCGGTGATGGCGGCGGTGAACGGCAGCGACCGCCCCCATGTGCCCGTCACGAACTATGTGCGCATTCCCGCCAATCAGTGGGTGCGGGTATGGGTGGCGCTGAGTGATTTAGGCGTGCCGCAGGGAGTGCGCTTGACGGATATCTATTTTATCGAGCGGCGCGGTCAAACCGTGCCGACCTTCTATCTGGACGATATCCGCCTGATTCGCGCTTCTGTGTCCAGCTCGGCGATCGTCACCGCCGATATGAATCAGCCTCTTCAGACACTGACACCGCTCCATTTCGGCATCAATGTTGCCGCATGGGACTGGAATCTCACCCTCAGCAGCACGGTGAGCATGATGAAGCGTGGCGGGTTCCTTGCGCTGCGTTTTCCGGGCGGCTCCACCAGCGACGAGTATGACTGGGTGAACAATCGCAATCGTCGCACAGGTACTCAGTACGGCACGAACACTGACCAGTTCCTGAGTGTGGCGAACCAGCTGGGTGCGGAGAAGATCATCACAGTGAACTACGGTTCGGGTACGCCCCAGGAGGCGCGCGACTGGGTACAGTACGCCAACATCACGCGCGGGGACAATGTGCGCTACTGGATTATCGGCAACGAGTGTTATGGCAGCTGGGAATACGACACGCATCTCATCCCCCATGACGCCGTCACCTATGCCCAGTTCGCCCGCGATGCTATCCAGCTGATGAAGGCGGTAGACCCGTCCATCAAGATTGGCGTGGTGGGCACATGGAGCGAGACCGATTTCCCGCAGCGCATCAGCGTGACGAACCCGCGCACAGGTCAAACGGTCAACGGCTGGTCGGCGGTGCTGCTCAAGACGCTGCGTGATCTGAATGTCACGCCCGATTTCTACGATCTTCATTACTATCCTCAGAATCCGGGGCGCGAGGATGATGCCAACCTGCTTTATTCCACACGCGACTGGACCGAGATTCTGAACCGAACGCGCCAGATGCTGCGCGACTATTTGGGCACAGCGGGCGATAGCGTGAAGATTCTGGTGACGGAGAATAACGCCGTTTCGTCCAATCCGGGCAAGCAGACGACCAGCTTGATCAACGCGCTCTACCTTGCCGATTCGTGGGGTCAAGTGTGCGTGAATGGCGGCGACGCCTTCCTGTGGTGGGATTTGCACAACAGTACCGACGCCGCGAATAATAATAGCCCTGCCTTGTACGGCTGGCGCAACTGGGGTGATTATGGCGTGCTGTCGGCGGGTCCGTCGTCTGGGGTAGGCAACCCACTCAACACTCCTTATCCGACCTTCCATGCGTTTGATCTATTGCGTCGCTTTGCCGCACCGGGCGACAGGCTGGTACGCACGACCAGCACGCATCCGCTTATAAGCGTTTACGCAGTAAAGCGTGCGGCGAACGGGTATCCGTGCCTCCTGTTGATTAATAAGGCGCGTTCGCTGACCATCAGTGTCCAGGTCCAGCTCCGCAACGCACCGCTGGTAAGTCGGGCACTGCTGTACCAGTATGGCATTTCGCATGACCAGCAGCTCAAGTCGCCCACGACACGGCGGATTCAGGTGCAGGGCAATTCGTTTTCCCTGATGCTGCCCCCCCTCTCGCTCACGGTGGTACGGTTGGCTCCCTAAAAGGGGCGTTTCAGTTCCAGCAGGAGGCGTGGCTGGTCGCGGCGGATACTGGGGTCGGCGCGATGTTCATAATGCGTCCACTGGATGCCCAGCATCAGGTAGTGGTCGGCGTCGATCTTGTGCTCGGTGGAGAGGTAGAAGGTGTGGGCGGTGGTTTTGCGCCCGCCGAACATCTCCGAGTCGACGCGGTAGCCGATTGCGTAGCTGACGCCATCCGCCTGATTGCCTGTAAGGCTCAATCCGCCACGGCGACCGCGTCGTCCCTGCGGCTCGTTCCACTCGATGCGATAGTCGCCTTTTAAGACCACCTGCGGCTTGAGCGTCCACTCCAGCGTCCAGTTGGAGAAGCCAGTCGGCTGAAGGATCGAGCCCAGCACCACATTGGGATTGCTCTGCTCCGGGTGCGTTTGAAAATCGTGCACGATGCTCAGCTTTTGGCTCAGTTTATACTCCAGATGGTACTGGCGGATGAGGAACAGGCGTCCATCCTGATAGGTGCGCACTTTGTAGAGCAGGTTATAGCGGAGCGCGCCTTGTGCGGGCGACTCGATCTGGTAGTAGCGGTCGATGGCGCGTCCCTGACCGGGCACATAGATGCCCACATAGCCGCCTTTGAGCGCGTGTCCGAAGGTGGTTGCCTGCATGGTGAAGTGTTTGTCCTCCTGCTGCCATAGCCCCCGATCGGCTAACGCGCCGTAGCGGAAATCGAACTGGAGATTTTTAAACACCAGCCAATTGAAGGGGCGTGCGCTTTGGATTACTACATGACTTTGTGCCTTGGTCTGTGTGCGGTCGATACGCCACTCCTGATAGGTGCCTCCGATGGAAAGCACGCCCCACACCGACTGGGTTAGCCCGGCGGAGAGGGTGCGTGTGCCGTTCGCGTTCTGTTTTGCGGTGCGTGACTCGGCGAAGGTGAGCGTGGTGCCCTGCCGGATCTGGTACTCCAGCCCGATTTGCTGTCCGCTCTCGTCAGGTGCACCTTCGCGCTGGGCATCGGCGTGGGCAAAGGTGAGCTTCAGGCGGCTGTTCAGCGTATAGCCCGCCTGATAGAGACGGAACCGCTCGCTGACCGCGCCGACCGCGCGCGTGTTGCGCTCCTCCACAGCAAGACTGAATCCGCGCAGCTCCCGACTCTGAAAGCGATAGTAATCGGTGTTCTGATAGAGTGGGTTTGCCAGGGTGCCGCCAATCCACCTGCGTTCCTGATAGGCGTTGAGCGTCCCGAAGCCGAGCAGATACTGCAGGTCGCTGCGCTCGTACTCGTCATGATAGAGGCTATCGGTAAGTTGCTGCGAGCGGTACTCCTCCTGGTGGCGTCCGAGAGTGAGGTTGCGCAGCGGTTGCCACACAAAGCGCGTGCGTTGACGGCGGTTGCCAATCTGCTCTGTCGGATTGGTTGCGTCGAACAGGAAGGTCTCGACTTGGAGCGTGCGTGATGGTTTCAGGCGCAGGCTCCAGTCATGCTGGTCAAAGCCGCGCAGCTGGGCGAACAGGTCGCGTTCAGGGTCAGCCAGGTCTTGGGCGCGTGCGAAATCGGCGTCCACATGGCGGCGGTTGTAGGCGAGTTCCAGTTGGGGATGGAGCAGGCGGGCACTCCAGCGTTGCAGCCCTGCTCCAATTGCCTGGGCACGCATCTGCGCGACTGCCAGCCCCAATCGTGGCGTGGTCAGCGCGGCGTCCCATTCGGAGCGGCGAATGCCCTGTTCGTTGCGAAACAGCATCTGTTCAACGGGCGCCAGGTCACGCAGGCGACTGAACAGGGGTGAGATATTGCGCTCGGCGATGCGTACCTGCAGCAGGGGCGTCTTGAGCTGATAGAGCACACCCGCCACACTGCCTTGGCCGGCTCGGTCGGCAATCTCAAACCGTTTGACCTGTAGGGTAAGCTCTTGCGACGGCTGAATCTCCGCCCGCTGGAAAGTGCGCTCCAGTCCGACCTCCTTGAGGGGTTGCTGCACCTCCTCTGGTTTCAGTGGCTGGGTATTAGTAGGGTCGTGGAACTGGCGCGTCTCCTGCGCCATCTGCTGCAGCTCTTGGGGCGCAAGACTCTGCAAACGCCCGAACTGGGGGTCTACCGCACGGTGGATATGCTCCACCTTGACCGTATTGGTTTGCACCTGCAGGCGCTGCCATTCCATTTCGCCTGTCGCCGAGCGGAGCGTTGTTTCGGAGGCGGTCAGATTCAGCCCGTCTGGGGTGAGCTGAACCGTGGTTGCCTCGCGTTTCAGTCCCGCCTCACGCGCCCATTCGCCCTTCTCGGCGTCGCCCAGGTCGCCAAACCGCTTGAAATCCGCACTGACTGCCTGTTCCATGCGATTCACTTTGAGCCATGGCAGGTCCAGACCATAAATAATGCGTTCGATGCGCCCTGTGTCCTCCGTTAAGGTCAGCTCACTGAAGCTCAAAGTGTGATTGGGGGCAAGTTGTAGACTACCGCTCAGGGTCTCACGGGTGATGCCTCGCTCGCGTTGCCAGTGGGGTGCGTCAGGGTCGGCAAGGTCTTTATAGCGTTCAAAATCGCGCCCCGGCTCGCGCCGGCTCCATTGCAGGTTCAGCCAGTGGCTCTGAAACTTTAGCGCACGCTGTTCGATATCGCTCTTGCCATCCTGAATACGCAGGTGGCTCAGCTCCACACCCGCATTATGAAAGAGCGAAAGCCCCGCACTATAGTCCAATCGCTTTAGCCCTTTTTGCTTTTCCCAGAGACGCAGCTGGTTCGCGTCGAGACCGGGCTGCGCACCCAGCATTTTTTGCACACTGAAGTTCTTGCCGATATCTTGGTAAGTCACTTTGAGACGCAGCCCACCCGTCTGCATCTGCAAGGTCTGAGAGACGAACTGGCTCTGTTTAGAAGGAGGTTCCGTCGAACTGGTCGGGCGGGTTAGTGGGTCATTGTTCGCCATTTTCTGGCGCATTCCCACGAAGAAGTAGCCCTCCAGTGTGGCGCTGCCGAAGCGGAGGGCGTTCTGCAATCCGTAAGCACTAAGGCGGTAGGCGGTTCCGTTCGGGGCGGTCTCTGCCTGATCGGGCGCGAACAGCACCGTGAGGTGTCCGCCCTGCCCCAGCGACAAGGCAAAGATGGGCAGCGCGTTGATCGAGCCTGCGCGTTGCCCCTGTGGGTCATAGCGATAGTAAACCTGAATCGAGGAGAATCGGCGGACGGGCATGGCAAAAGCGAGACTGCCGCTGCGGTAATCGATCGAGTAGTCAACATCGCGCGTGAGGCGTTTGCCATCCAGATAAACACTTTCAGAATGGGGAATAACGGGCGCATAGCGCAGCAGGTACCCGCCGCGCGTGCCGTTGCCTGGCAGCAGGTCCGTGGCAAGTTGACCAATCGGGGTTGCTGTCGCGGCAGCAGCCGTGTTGAGTGATCCCGCCACTCCGCTGAGCGGTAGGGGCGTGCCCACAGTCTCCTGCGCCCCCAGTTGCGACGCAAGACCTGCCATCAGCGCTGCCCAGAGCAGCCACCCTTTATGCACCGAGTATCACTTCCTTTTAGGAGACCGAACGGGTTCGATCCGTCCGACCAATGCGACGGGCTACTTAATATTCCACGACAAGATAGGCACGAAGAAGCGCGTGTCATTTCGCGCGTGTGCCACCTGCTTCAGGTGCAGGAGATTATTCTCCTGCTGAAGTTGCTGATTGAATTGCTCGAGCCATCGGTTCAGGGCATCGGTTTCACGGCTGGGCGACGGGCTGGTGTTCGCGTGGGGGCGATCCGAGGAGCTGGTTGGTGGCGATGTAGGTTCCCCACTGACCGCGCTGGATGTCTCCGTGTGCACGGGCAGGTCCGCTACGGCGGTAAGGGGTAGCGGCGCGGTGGGCGGGTTGACCGATAGTGCCATCTCTCGCGGGGCAGAGAGCGCCGTTTCTGGGGCAACGGGTGCAGCAAGTGGGGCAGGCGCACGCGAACTAACCACCCAGCGGGGCGACGGCTCCCGCCAGCGCGGCGACGGGGCAGGCTGCACCACAATCACCACCGCCTCAGGGTGTTCTCGCGGGGGACGCGGCTCCGAACCGGGTGAAAGGTTTTCTGCGGCGCTTGCTGGCGAGGTGGGGTGCTCCGACTTGTCGGACAAGGCGGGCGATTCAGCCACGATGGACCCATTCGACGGGGCTGGCGCATAAGCAGGCACGGAACGATTCGCCATAAGGGATGACATTTCAGGCGATCGAGGCAGCGTCCAGTACGCCAGCAACAGCCCCATACCCAGTGCAGGTGCCAATTGCCACCAGCCTAAGCGCAATCGTTGCACCAGGCGGGGCTTGCGCGTTGTTTCCGCAAGGATCCGCGCACGTAACTCTGCTGGAGGCAATTCGCGTGGCAGGCGGCGAATGCTCTGACCCACTTCGCACCAGAGGGCAACTGCTGTCCGACACGCCTCACAACGCGACAGATGCGCCGCCACCGCGTTCTCATCGAACGGGTTCAGTAAACCGTCCACATACAAACTCAATCGCTCTTCCCATTCTGGGCAGATTGGTTTCATCGTCTCCGCTCTCACCTCGATCTCTATATTAGACGATGCTCTCCTGAATATGTATCGCCTTTCTGACTCACACACCTGCTGAATGGGTATCTTTCCCTGCTGGCACCGCCACTTTGAGGTGGGGTTCGCTACTGATTAATCTGCTGGCGCAGGGTGAGCTGGTGCCTGAACCCAGCAGCGGGATGTTGCTCATGGGATTGTTGCGAGCTGGCTGAGGTGGAGGCGACGCTATGCGTGCTGAGGGGTATACTCCCCGTTGTGCAGACGCAGGCGTGGCAACTGCAACAGGATGGTTCGTGGGAATGGCGCACTTTTGAGCTGCCCGAACTGCAGCCGGGCGAGGTGCAGGTGCGCCTGCGGGCATGCGGGCTTTGTAGTGGCGAGGTGATGGACTGGTACATGCGCCGCAAAGCGCCCGTGGTGCCGGGGCATGAGCTGGTGGGTGAGATCGAGAAGGTTGGTTCAGCGGTCGAAGGCTTTCAGCCGGGTGATCGGGTCGTGGTGCATCATCATGCCCCTTGCGGGCAGTGTGCGCACTGTCAGCGCGGCGCCTTTGTGCATTGCCCCACTTGGCGCAGCACCCGCCTTATTCCTGGCGGTTTGAGTGAGCGTTTCGTCGTGCCTGCCGAGATTGTGCGGGGTGATTTAATTCGGCTGTCAGACAGTTCATCCATTTCGGATGAGGTGGCTCTTTTTACCGAGCCGCTGGCGTGCGTGGTGAAGTCGCTGCGTCGGGCGGGATTGCGACACGGAATGAGCCTTGCCGTCGTTGGGTTGGGTGTGATGGGCATGCTGCATCTGTTGCTCGCGCAGCAATGGGGTGCGAAGCGGGTGCTTGCTCTGGATCGGCTGGCGCATCGGCTGGAGTTCGCACGCTCGCTGGGTGCGGAGCCAGTATCTGCTGGGCAGCCTGCGGAAGCCGTGCAGCGGGTACGCGACCTTACGCAGGGGGTTGGTGCGGAAGTGGTGGTGGTGGGTCCGGGCACCTTCGACGCACTGGAGCTGGCACTGCAGCTGATTGCGCCTGACGGCACCCTTGTGCTTTTTACCCCCTCACCGCCTGAAGTGCGCTATCCTCTGGACTGGCACGCGCACTATTTCAACGAGGTGCGCCTTATTCCCAGCTACTCGGCAGGTCCTACCGAGATGCGCCATGCCTTGCGCTTGCTGGAACTTGGTCTGCCTGTGGAGCAGCTCATCACCCACCGCCTGCCGTTGAGCCGTGCACCAGAAGGGTACGAGCGGCTGCGCCGTGCCGAAGCGCTGAAGGTGATGGTCTATCCGCAACGCGATGCCTGAATCAGCAAAACCTCCAGTGTTTTCTTGGCAGAGCCTTCGGAAGGGGTTATGGGAGCGTTTTCGTCTTGGCGGGTAGTGTGCGTCCGCACAGGGCGTCTGTCAAGGACGAGCTGCCAACCCGCGGCGAGCAGCTTGTCGGCAAACTCCCAGCCGGCATCGCGCCAGGGGTCGGCAAGCAAGGCAACACCCGACGGCGCCAGCGCCTGTTCCAGCACCTTTAGCAACGGCTCGTGCAATGCACGGTCGTATATTAGATCGGCGCCGAGCACCACTTCATAGCATTGGTTATGTTGCCAGTTGCGCCAGTCCATGAGCAGCTGTGTGGGAGGTTCCAGCCCATTCAGGCGGGCATTATGGGCGCAGAGCGCGAGCGCATCGGGTTGATAGTCGTTCTGTACCACCTGCGCGCCCAGCACCTGCGCGACCAGTCCACACAACCCGACGCCCGCGCCCAGCTCCAGCACCCGCTTGCCACGCACCGATTCGGGATGTGCTGTGAGCCATTCCGTCAGCGCCACGGCAGATTCCCACAGGATTGCCCAGTAGGGGATCTCGGCGTCGTCGGGCAGCGCGGTTAACAGCGCACCCACATCGCGCACCGTCAGCAGGCGGAACTCGCGTCCAGCGACGCGCACGCGCTGCTCGACAAGCCACTCAATGGGCAGGCTCATTTGAGGCGTCATTTTTGCTTTCGGTCCAGCAGGGTAGCAACGCTTCAAGCTGGGCGAGGGCATAGAACGCCGCGATTTCCACGCGCAGCACGCGCGCACCCAGCGACACGGGCAGGCATTCATATTGCTGGGTCATCATCTGACGCTCGCGCGGGGTGAACCCTCCTTCGGGGCCCACGATAATACTGAGTGCCTGCTCCTTCAGTAGCCCCTCTCGCAGGGGGCGCACGTCTGCCCACTCGTCCAGTAGCAAGCGCGGAGGAGGGAGTTGTTCGATAGCCGACCACCAGTCAGGCAGGATTTGCACCAGGGGGTAGCGGGCGCGACAGGCAAGCTCAGCCTCCTCACGCGCAATCACCTGCCACCGTTGCTGGCGTGCTCGGCGCTTCGCCTCACCCCACTCTACCAGGGACCGCTCGGCTGGCGCGAACAGAATCTGGTTTGCTCCTGCTGCCGTGCAGAGTCGCACCACTTGCTCCGCCTTTTCGTTGCGCACCAGTGCTTGCAACACACTCATCTTGAGAGGCGGTTCCGTAGCCAGTTGCTCCTGCCCGATTAGCTCAAACTGGGCTTCATTGCCGTGCAACCGTGCGAAGTATGCCTTGCCTATGCCGTCCAGCAGGCAGATGATGTCCCCCTCGCGCAAGCGCAGCACGCGACGCACCTGATGAGCGATTTCATGGGGTAGCTCACCTGTGAGCAGCGCCTCTGGCGCGATGAAGAAACGCGGCAGGGCGCGCGCGTTCAAGCCTTGCGAAACACGGCGGCGACCCATGAACGGCGTTTGCGCACCTCCTCCCGCCTCAAGCCGGCATCTTCCAGCGCGCGGCGCACTCTATGCGCATTGCGCCCGATAAAACCCGACACGATATAGACCCCACCCTCACGCAGATAGCAAGGCACAAGGGGCGCGGTGTCTATCAGAAACCCGCTGAGAATATTGCACAGAATCAGATCAAATTCACCATGCAGCGCATGCCAGCCGTTTCCCTCGACGACCCGCACCCGATCTTTCACTCCGTTGCGATCAATGTTGTTGCGTGCAATCAGCACCGTTAGTGAGTCGTTATCCACGGCGATCACTTCGCCTGCGCCCAGTTTTGCGGCTGCGATTGCCAGGATGCCTGTGCCGGTTCCGATGTCTGCCACACGCGAGCCTGGAGACACATATTGTTCCAGCAGTTCCAGACAGAGCGCGGTGGTGGAATGGTTGCCCGTACCGAACGCCATGCCTGGATCCAGCACAATCGCGATTTCGTCTGGCTGAGGCTTGCGTTGGCTCCACGAGGGTTGCACACGCAGACGGTTGCCATAGCGGCGGCTACGAAAGTAGCGTCGCCACGATCGCTGCCACTTCTGCGCCTGTACTGGCTCAACACTTACCTCCAGCACCGGAGGCAGCCCAAACTGTGGGAACAGCGCCAGCCGCTCTCGGATCGGTTCGATCTGGTGTGCCTGTGCTTCAGGCAGATAGCCCATCACGCGCGGCGGCGCCTCGCGTAGCTCCACTCCAGTGCAGCCGTACTCGAGCAGCGCGGTTGCCACGGCATCCCACGCATCGGGCGGTGCGATTACCTGTACACTTAGCCAACGCTCCTCCAGCATCTCTGTCCCACAGTGTCAGACCTGCCTATCGCCTCATTCTTATGGATACCTGATTTGATCCCTTGCATGCCCATATAACCAAAGCGAGTTCAGGTATACTCTGCTCGGAGGTGAGCCGATGAGCCAGACCACCACTCAGGCGAAGCCTGCGATCGAGTATCCCAGCACGGATGGTGAGCCGATGGCGCAAAACACGCGACAGTACCGCTGGATTGTCACGATCCAGGGAGGGCTGGCTGCCATGTTTCTTGACCGTGCCGATGTGTTTGTGGCGGGCGACCTGTTCTGGTATCCCACCGAGGGCGATAACAAAACGCGCGTCGCACCCGATGTGATGGTAGTCTTCGGTAGACCGAAGGGTGACCGCGACTTGTACAAGCAGTGGGAGGAGGACAGCATTCCGCCCCAAGTGGTGTTCGAGGTCGCTTCGCCCGGCAACAAGCCCAGCGAATGGATTAGTAAGACACTTTTTTACGAGCGTTTCGGCGTGCAGGAGTTCTACCTCTATGACCCCGATACCGGCGAGTTGCAGGGTTATATTCGTGGCGAGGATGGACACCTGATGCCTGTTCCGGAAATGCGCGGCTGGGTTAGCCCCCTTTTGGGTGTTCACTTCGATCTGGAAGGAACCGAACTGGTGCTGACCACACCAGATGGCAAGCGGTTCCAATCCTACGAAGAGTTAGCTGCCGCGCTGAAGCAAGCCCAGCAACAGATGGAGCAGGAGCGTCAGCGTGCCGAGCAGTTGGCGCAGAAGCTGCGCGAGCTGGGTGTGGAACCTGATGCATAGAGAGGAGGCGATGGAAACCGCGTTCGAGCGGGAACTGGAGGTGCTGGTGCGGGCGCGCTACCCGCTGCTCTATCTGTTGACCTCCGAGGAGCGTCGTGCCGAGGAGCTGGTGCGCCTGGTGGCGAATCGGGTGCAGAAGCGACTGCATGTTTGGACGCTCACGCGCGGCTATGAACCCCCTTTGCCCGCACCACCAGAAAGTGAACGGCGCGACCGCCTCACACCCGATATCGAGGCACTGATGACGCTCTTTCGCCCTTACGAGAACGCGCTCCTACTGCTGAAGGACTTTCATCCCTATCTGAACGATTCGCGCGTCATTCGGCTGCTACGCGACCTGTCACCACGCCTTCACTCCACCGGGCGCACCCTCATCCTGCTAAGCTCCATTCTAAAATTGCCTCCTGAAATCGAGAAGGAGATGACCGTGCTGGAGATGCCGCTGCCCACGCGCGAGGAGATCGCGCACAAACTGCGCGAAATCCTGCTAATGTTGCGCGAGAAGCCCGGCGTGGTGACGGAAGTGCCACCCGATGAATTTGAAGAGCTGGTGCAGGCGGCCCAGGGGTTGACGATGGAGGAGATAGAGAATGTGTGTGCCCGCTCCGTTATCGAGCATCGCCGGCTCAAGGCGGAAGTGATTCTCACTGAAAAGCAGCAAATAGTGCGCAAGTCAGGGGTGCTGGAATACTACGCGGCGCAGGAGCGGATGGAGGACATTGGGGGGCTGGATGTGCTGAAAGAGTGGTTGCGCAAGCGTCGCGCTGCTTTTTCGGAGCAGGCACGCGAGTTCGGGCTGCCGACCCCGAAGGGTGTGCTGCTGCTGGGGGTGCAGGGCTGTGGCAAGAGCCTCACCGCCAAGGCGATTGCTAATCTCTGGAACCTGCCGATGTTGCGTCTCGATGTCGGGCGCGTCTTCGGCAGTCTGGTGGGTGCATCGGAAGCCAACATGCGCCTTGCCATCCGTACTGCCGAAGCGGTTGCTCCCTGCATTCTCTGGATCGACGAGTTAGAGAAAGGCTTTTCCGGCGTACAAAGCTCCGGCATGTCAGACGCCGGCACGACCGCGCGTGTATTTGCCACCTTCCTTACTTGGATGCAGGAGAAAAAAGCGCCCGTGTTCGTGGTGGCTACGGCGAATGATGTCTCACTGCTGCCGCCCGAACTGCTGCGTAAGGGACGATTCGACGAGATATTCTTTTTGGACTTACCGAACCGGCATGAACGCGAGCAGATTTTCGCGATTCACCTGCGCAAACGCAAGCGCGACCCTGCTCAGTTCGACCTAAAGAAGCTGGCGCAAGCGACAGAAGGCTTCTCCGGTGCGGAAATCGAGCAAGTGATTATCGGTGCGCTGTTCACCGCCTTCGACGCGGGGCGCGACCTGACGATGAATGACCTGCTTGGCGAAATCAAGACGGTTGTGCCTCTTTCCGTGATGATGCGCGAGGAGATCGACGAACTGCGTACCTGGGCGCAGCTGCGCGCTCGCCCTGCCAGTAGCCCTGAAACTGCCCGAAAAACCCTGAAAACGCCTGCTACCCCTTGACAAAGGGGGGGGGATATGCTATAATTCCCATGCCTGGTGGGAAACATCCACCAGCGGAAGGAGGGTATAGAGTGATGCGTAGAGCAGCATGGCTTGGTGCGTTGATGGTGCTAACTGGCGCCTTTGCGCTGGCACAGACCTGTACCGTACGAGGTGCTTATGGTGGCGGCGCTGCTGGCGCCCCCGACTCGGATCAGCCGAACGCCTTCTTCTCGCTTGGCGTGGCTAAGTTCGGCTGTGGTGATCGCGCCTGGCAATGGGGCTGGTTCAGTCTGACCACCCGCCAGGATAACCAACTCGTCTCGGTTGTGATGTTCCGACTCGAAGAGCTGACCGTCGATACGGCAGCGCATACGGCGAGCTTCAGCGGTCAGGCGGTTCTGACGGTTCGCACACGCACGGGCTTCGAGCGGGTACGCGGCACGGTGCAGGTCAGCGTTGCCGATAACCGCTCGCGTGACGGGAGTGGCGACCCTGACACGCTGGGAGTGGCTTTCTTTGACCAGGATGGCAACGAGGTGTTCAGTTATTCGGGCGAGGTGAAGCGCGGCGATATTGCCGTGTTTGAGTTCTCGCGCGGGCGCTGAACCCGTTGTCTGGCATCAGGTTCCTGCCGTCCCCGGAAGGGTTCCGGGGACGGCTTTTCCTGTTTGAGGGTGTTCGAAAAATTGTGGGGCATCAGGTATCCCCAATCTGATGAAACGGCGATACCCACCCCAAGCGACCCTCACTACCCTGACCGTCCAAGACATCTACACCTGGATGCAGCGCTTCTGCCAACAACATTCCCTCCCCAAACGCCGCGGCAGATCCCCCAAGTACCCCGAACCGCTCATCCTTACCCTGCTCCTTCTTGGCACACGCGAACACGCCTCCTCCCGACGCCTGCGCTTTGCCCTTGCCCTTGA
>Ga0101943_1000638_pt1 | contig 47792 bp, 47 predicted proteins | sample DewCreD2012metaG_5_FD_75244 | JGI IMG/M metagenome (GOLD analysis project Ga0101943, IMG submission 75244) | Hot spring sediment bacterial and archeal communities from British Columbia, Canada, to study Microbial Dark Matter (Phase II) - Dewar... ... | reverse complement strand
TTCCGAATAGGTAAGAAACGCCCGGTTGGGCTGATCCTGACCGACAAGGGTAAGCGTGGAGAGGGTGAACTCGCGTGAATGGACCCCCTCTATGCGGTACCACCAGCCCTGCTGGAAGAAGTGGTCGGCGCCCGCATAGAGCCAATCGGCGTTATTGGTGGCGGTGCGGTCACGCGCGCCTGTCAAGCTGCGCAGTCGGAACAGGGCGTTTCCTTCCTGAAGGGTGATTTCGGTGGGCAGCGCCGCGCTGATATGCAGCTGATAGTAGCCGCCCCAGGTGCCGAAGGTGCGCACCTCGACCTGATAAGTACCTGCTGGTCCCAGGGGAATGTAGACCTCCGATGCTGCGCCGTTGAGCGGGTCCCATGAAGAGTCGTCGTTGTCGTAAACGGTACCGTCGGGTGCGATCACGCGCAGAATCGTGTCGATATAGGTTTGCGTGCGGATACGCAGGCCGGTGATGGGAACTGCACTTTTGAAATTGTACACATCCACATCGCCTCCGCCGTAGCTAATGAAACCGACGGGGGAGATCATCTCGCCGCCCGTGAATGCGTCCAGAGGGACGGCATGGTCAGCGTCATCGTTTGGTTCGGTAGGGTCGTTATCGGGTGCCTGATCGCCTGGAAAAAGGCGCAGTGCGTAGCGGCAGACGCCCTGCCAGAACAGGTAGCGCACTTCGGCGATATATTCGCCCGCGTCCAGGTTCAGCGTCAGCCCCGATGCCAGACGGTTCGGAATATCGGGATTGCCGTTGTTGTCGTTGGTGGCGATTTGCGTGCCTGTGCTGGTATAGAGGGTGAGCAGAGTGTCACGATTGGTATCGACGCGCAAAGAGTAGATGCCCGGCGTGTCGACACGGAACCGGTAGTAGTCACGGTCGTTCGCGGGATAGATCGTTGCCGGTGTAATCACTACACCCTGTGAATCGGTTAAACTGGTCGCGACGATCTGCGGCGCATCGAGCGAGTTGTTCGGTTCCTGCTCTTGCACCCGTGTCATCTGTATCTGCGCCTCTGCCATCAACCAAACAAACAGCGTGCCTGCCAGAATCGAATAGAAACGCATGGCGTGATCTCCTTTCGCCCCAGCCATTTAATAATACCTGGTAGGGTATCCTATCCCCTGCTATGGGTGTTCCACAGATTAAGTTTGGCACGGAAGGCTGGCGTGGTGTGATTGCGGACGATTTCACAGTGGCGAATGTGCGCCTGGTGGTGCATGCGATTGCGCGTCATTTGCAGGAGGCACGTCCGCCAGGTGAGGGTGTGCTGGTGGCGTATGATTGTCGGGCGCAATCGGAGGTGTTTGCGGACGCGGCGGCGCGGGTGTTGAGTCATTATAGGTTCCCTGTGTGGTTGGCGCCACGCCCTGTGTCGTCGCCAGCGGCAGCGCATGCGGTGGTCACGCGCAAGATGCAAGGCGCGGTGATTTTCACCGCGAGCCATAATCCGCCCATCTTTCACGGAATCAAGTTCAAGCCGCACTATGGAGGCGCGGCACTGACCGACATCACCGACAGCATCGAGCGTCAGTTGCAAGCGTTATTGCCCGATTATGAGCGTTATACGGAGCCAATAGAAGGGGGGGATACGATTCACACACTGGATCCAGTGCCTGACTATCTGGAGGGATTGCACCAGTTCATTCGGCTGGACGAGCTGCTCGAATCGGGCTACCGCGTGGTGACGGATGCGATGCACGGCTCGGGTGCAGGCTATCTGAAAGCGGTGCTGACCCGCCTGGGGCTGGAGGTGCATGCGTTGCGCGAGGAGCGCAATCCGTGGTTTGGCGGCGTAAACCCGGAGCCAATCGCCGAGAATCTGCAGCCGCTGATTCATGCGGTGCGCCACCTGAAAGCCGATATTGGCATCGCCATCGATGGGGACGGGGATCGAGTTGGCGCGGTGGATGATCACGGGAATTTTGTGGACAGCCACCGCATCTTTGCGATTACCTTACGCCATCTAATTGAGAAGCGCGGCTGGCGCGGCGAAGTGGTCAAAACCTTTTCTGTGAGCCAGATAATTGACCGTCTTTGCGCCCATTACAACCTGCCGTTGACCGTCGTGCCCATCGGCTTCAAGCATATTTGCGAGCGTATGCTCAACGGCGATGTGCTGATGGGGGGCGAGGAGAGTGGAGGCATCGGCATCACTCGCTATATGCTGGAGCGCGACGGGGTGATGATGGGACTGATGCTGCTGGAGGCGATGGTGATGAGCGGGCGCAAACTCTCGCAGCTGGTGGAGGATGTATTTGAAATCACGGGCGCGTTCTATTATCACCGGATTGACGCCCATTTTGAGCGGGAACAGATGCCTGCCCTGCGCCAGAAGCTGAAAACCTTGGCGTTGCAACAGGTACTGGAGACGCCTGTGGTGCAGCGTGACGATATGGATGGGGTGAAGCATCTTCTGGAGGATGGCTCGTGGCTGTTGCTGCGGGCATCGGGCACGGAGCCGGTGGTGCGCATCTATGCGGAGGCGCAAACGCCCGAACGCGCCCGCCATCTCGCCGAGGAGGGGCATTATATCCTGAAGCGGATGGTGAGTGGCGCATAGGCAGTCCCTCTCCCTTTGGGAAGAGGGGTAGGATGAGGAACGGCGAGGGTGTGGTAGGGTTCAGCCGTTTTGCAGGCAGAGCCGGTTATTTTGCACGGTGATGTGCACGGCGCGTCCGGGGGTACCGGATCGCGCAGGCTCCAGGGGCACTTCGGGGGCGACGAGCAGCAGCAACTCCCGCTCAATCACGCGCTCCAGCTCGCGTGCGCCATAATGCTCGCTAGTGCCGCGTTCTGCCAGCCAGTTCAGCGCGGTTTCGTCCACCACCAGCTCCAGCCCGCGCTGCCGATAGAGTGCCTGCAACCGCGGCAAGAAGCGTGTTTCGATCATCTGACGGAGGTGATGCTTTTCCAGCGGTTGAAAGATGCAGAGCGCGTCGATGTGGCGAATAAACTCAGTGGGGAAATATTCTTTGAGCAAGCGTCGCCAGTCTTCGAGCGAATGCTTTTCTTGCAGGAAGCCCACTTCCGTTTCGGGGTGCAGGTTGGAGGTCATCACGATAATGGTGTCGGCGAAGGAGACGCGCTGTCCCTGGGCATCCACAAAGTGTCCCTCGTCAAAAATCTGGATTAGCACCTGCAGCACATTCTCGTGTGCCTTTTCGATCTCATCGAGCAGCACCACGCAGAAGGGGGTCTCCGCCACAAAGTCCAGCAGCGGGCTGGTTGTGCCAAAGTTGGTGTAGCGAGGTTCTGCGCCTGTGAATTGCGCCACAGTATAGGGTTCCGAGAACTGGCTCATGTCGAGGTGCAGCAGGCGGTCGCGCGCACCGAAAAAGTACTCGGCAAGCGCATAGGCGGTCTCCGTTTTACCAACGCCAGCGGGTCCGACGAACAGAAAGACACCGTTGGGGCGTTCCGGGTGCAGGTCGAGTTGCCGAATCTTGAGGCTGAACATGTTGACCAGAGTCTCGATGGCGTGGTCCTGTCCGATAATTTGGCGCTGCAGGAACTGTTTCAATCCTTGCAGGTGTTCGACCAGCGTCTGCTCGCCTGCTCCGATGGGCAGTCCGGTGATTTGCTTCAGTGCTTCCCACACGAGCATCGGCTCGACGCGCCTTTGGTCTCGCATGCGGGCGATGCCCACGGCATAGTCCAGCACCATGATAGCTTTATCGGGGAAGGGGCGATGTTGGATGCGTTCGCTGGCGACCTGAACGATCAGGGCGAGCGTCTCGTTGTCTATCTCGAGGCCCAGCTGGGTCTGGAAATGGTCGCGGAGTTGCTGGAGCACCTTCAGAGTCTCTTCGGTGTTGAGCGGGCGCACGGGGACGGGTTGGAAGCGTTTGAGCAGGTCGGGGGCGCGTCCGATCTGGCGGCGCAAGCTCTCCATGCTGCTCACCGCGCCAATCAGCGGAATGCGCCGGGTGACCAGATCACTGAGGAACTGCAGGCGCAACGCCTCCAGGGGTGGTGCGGGCGCGTTCAGAAAGATTTCAAAAGGCTCCAGGTAGAGGATGGCGCCGGCCGCACTTGCCTCTTCGACCAGTTTCAGATAGAACTCGGGGGCATCAAACAGCTGGGGGAAGACAATGACGGGGCGGTTGCGCAGGGGTTGTGGCGCGTTGCCTGCCACGATTCGTTGCGCCAGTCCTTGCACCACAGCGCGTCGTCCCACCCCTTCGAGCCCGACCAGTACGGCGTAGGGGTTGATCGGGCGGCAGAGTGCTTCCATCAGGTTGTTGATTTCCTCGTCGCGTCCGACCACGCGAGGCAGCGCTCCCGCTTTGACCTGTTCATTAAGGTTCAACCCCATGCGCAGGACTGAGGGGTCAGCTGCGTTCGTGGACGCGCCTGCACAGCGCAGCTGCAACAGGATTTGTCCCAGGTGGCGAACAGCAATTCGGCGCACCCCTTCACGCACTGCCTGCTCCGCGGCAAGTTCCATCACCTGTTCGATGGGGAAAGCGAACGCCGTATCGCCCGTTTCCAACTCCTGCTGGAGCGCGTGCTGAAGCTGCTGGATGTCGAGCTCGGGCGCCAGCTGATGGAGCACCCGCGGGTGGTGTTGGGCGAGCATGAGCAGCAGATGGCGTGCGTCGGGCTGCCCCCCAGCGGCTTGCACCAGCGCCCAGACATGGTGGAGGAGGCGGCTCACTGGCGCAGAGAGTTTGACTTGATCAGCGGACGAGTGTGCCATATTGGCATGATTATACCCTTTCTTCGAGGGGGGTTCAGGTATAATCTTGCAAGGTGAACGGTTCCATGCAACAGAAGCAAAACAGTTTGGATGCGGAAGAGATGCTCATGTTTGCCCTGATGGGGGGCGTGCTGCTGGGGCTAAGTGGTTGCGGCGGCAGGGGTACGCCGCTGCAAGCCGATCTGGCTCTACACAGCACAGACGAGACCCTCAACGCGACCCGTTTGCGCAATCTCTATACGCCGCTGGTGGAGCGTGCCCGTTCGATGCAGAGCGAGCGCGTGGCTGCATCGCTGCCCTTCAATCTTCAGATCGAGACCAGTGCAGGCACCGAGGTGCTGAGTTTTCAGCTGGTGCGGAATGAGGCAGCGAACTATCCGCACTTGCGAGTGGCTCGCCCCAAAACGGGTGCGCATGCCAACTTCGTCTTTGGTGGCTCGCTTGCTGATGGCATCATGTTGCGCCTGACCGATGATCGGGGGCAGACACTTCGCCAAGATGGTCAGCCTCTGGAGTTCGGCCTGTTCGATACCCGCATGCGTACTCGGTCACCACAGGACTGGATTGCGAGAGGGATCAAGATTGCCGATCTGGCATTTCTGATCTGGCTGGGAGCGGTCATCACGCGTGGCGTCGCGGCGGCGGTCGGCTTCGTGGCGTTCAATTTCATCATTCTGGGATTGCTCGCGGTGGCGGCAGGCGTCACGCTGCCCATTCTGCGCTGGTTTATCGATAGGAGCGGATTGGATTGGGAGAGTGTGAAGCGATTTATTGAGCAGACACTGGAGACATTGATTGCGCTGCTGCGTGAGGTGGTGGACTGGCTCACGCGCCAGCGAGTGCGCTAGTCGGGTATACTGGTTCTGTTCCCGCAAGTGGGGACAGGAGGCAAACCGATGGAACAGCTGCTTAATAACCCGACGGCAACGGTGGTCGTGGCGGTCGTGCTTTTTTTGATTGTGTTGCTACGCGCGTCGCTGCGCGTGCTGCCGGAATGGGAGCGTGCAGTGGTGCTGCGGCTGGGGCGATTTCAGGCGGTGAAGGGTCCCGGCTTGATTTTTCTGATCCCCATTATCGATGTGGCGCGGATCGTCGACACGCGCATCGTCACGATGAATGTGCCGCGCCAGGAGGCGGTGACCAAGGACAATGTGTCGGTGACGGTGGACGCGGTGGTGCTTTTCAAGGTGGTGAATCCGAAGGATGCGGTGGTGCAGATTACCAACTACATTCAGACCTCCAGCCTAATTGCGCAGACCACTTTGCGCAGTGTGATTGGTCAGGCGGAGCTGGACGACCTGCTCGCACGGCGGGACAAGATTAATCAGCAGTTACAGAGTATTATTGACGAGCAGACGGAGGCGTTCGGCGTGAAGGTCACGAGCGTGGAGGTGCGCGATGTGACGCTGCCGGAGGAGATGAAGCGTGCACTGGCGAAGCAGGCAGAGAGCGAGCGCGAGCGACGCGCCAAAGTCATCGCGGCGGAAGGCGAGTATCAGGCGGCGGAGCGACTGGTGCAGGCGGCGGAACGCATTGCGCAGCAACCTGCCGCGCTGCAACTGCGCTATCTGCAGACGCTGGTGGAAATCGCCAGCGAACGCAACTCGACAGTGGTGTTTCCCATCCCCATCGAGCTGATTCGTCCGCTGCTGGACAGCACGGGGCAACACAACACGCCACAGGGACCGTCTCAGACTTAATGGAGGTCAAGCATGAGTGTGGTAATTACCGACGAGATGTTGCGCGCAGCACAGTTTGACGAAGATGAGTTTCGGCTGGAACTGGCGATTTGGCTCTACCAGCAGCAACGCCTCTCACTGGGGCAAGCTGTCGAATGGTCGGGGATGGACCGCTTAGAGTTTCAACGGCATCTGCGCGAGCGGGGGATACCGATTCACTATGATGAAAGTGACCTCCAAAAGGATCTACAAGATATCGCGAGTCTGAGACGATGATAGTCGTTTGCAATACCTCACCTATCACGAATCTGGCGCGAGTAGGGTCTTTGTCGATTCTAAAACGCTTGTACGGCGAGGTCTTTATACCTACCGCTGTCCAGCAGGAAATCGAGCAGGGAATCGGTTTGCTCCGCCACGCATCTGATTTTTTTGAGATGCACGACTGGATAAGGGTTCGGCATGTTTCCAACACGAACAGGGTTCGTGATCTGCTGACGCTATTAGGACGGGGCGAAGCGGAGTGCATTGTGCTGGCGATTGAGCTGCAAGCGGATCTTCTCATCATCGATGAGCGACGCGGCAGCCGTTTGGCAAGAGAGCATGGATTGCGCTGCACAGGCATTCTGGGTGTGTTGCTAGACGCCAAAAGCCAGGGAGTGCTTGACAAGGTGAAACCGGTGGTGGACGCCCTGCGTGAACAGGCAAACTTTTGGCTGAGCGACACCATCTGTGAATCGTTCCTGAAAAAGGCAGGAGAGGTATAATCAGGTGGATCGGGGCAACACAACACGCCACAGGGACCGTCGAAATCCTGAGAGAGTCAACAGGGGCGTGGGGAACCCGGAATATGCTATAATAGACCTATAGTGTTGGGCGGGCGCGCGGCTTGCCCTTCGAATGCGAAATCTTAAACGGACGAGGAGAAGCGATGAACTGGGAGCAAGCCTATCGGGAACTATTGAAGCAATACAACCAGCTAAAAGCGGAATGTGAGCAGGCGCAGACAAGACTGCGCGAACTGGAGAGCCAGCTGAAAAACGGTGGCAAAACGGCGGAAGTAGTCGCGGCGGAGGTCGCCAGCCCGGCGAACTATGAAGCGACGCTGCGCCGCCTGGTGCGCCAGATTGGCGCGATTTTGCAAGCGGAGAAGGTTGTCTTTATGCTCTATGATCCGGAGGAGGGCGAGTTGCGTGCCTATCCGCCCGCTTATGGCATCAGCGACGAGGAGCTACGCCTGCTGCGCGTGCGTGCTACGCAGGGCATCTCCGGCGAGGTGTTCCGTGAAGGAAAGCCGGTGATTGTGCACGATGCCATTGGTGATCTGCGCACGGTCAAAGAGAATGTTGCCCTGTTCCATATCCGCAACCTTGTCTGCGTGCCGCTGATTTTGGAGAAGCGCGACGAGGAGAACCGCGTGATCGATCGCCAGACGATCGGCGTGCTGCACGCTTTTAACAAGATGCGTGGTGGTCACTTTATTGATGAGGATGTGCGCCTGCTGGAGCGGATGGCGCGTAATGCCGCCGCGGTAATTGCCGGAATGCGCCTGTATCAGGCGATTCTGGAAGAGAAAGAGGAGCTGGTGCACACGATTGAGAGCCTGCGAGCGGGACTGCTACTGGTTAACCAGAACGGGCGCATCAACCAGATGAACGCAGCAGCTCGCCTGATCTTCGGGCTTGGACCCGATGTGCTGGGCAAGCCCTATCAGGAGATTATCCCGAACGAGACGGTGCGCAATATGGTGCGCGCTGCACTGGAGGAGGAGCGTGAAGGGGAGCTGGTCGAACTCACGGTGCAGCTGGATGGCAAGGAGCATATCTATCAGGTGCAAAACGCCATCGTGCGCGGCGAGGATCAGAAGCCGATGGGCACGGTAATGATTTTCAACGACATCACCGAGATTCGCAATCTGGAGCGAATGAAGTCGGCGTTTGTGGCGACCGTCTCGCACGAGCTGCGCACACCACTGACCGCTATCAAGGGCTTCATCTCCACCCTGCTGATGGATCCCGAGGACGCCTTTTCTCCGGAGGAGCGGCGCGAGTTCTACACCATTATCGATCAGGAGACCGATCGCCTGACTCGCCTGATTAACGACCTGCTGAACATTGCACGCATTGAGGCGGGCGAGTCGCTCAAGCCCGTGTACAAGGAGGTGGACTTCTATAAGCTTTCGCAGAAGGTGGTCACTATCCAGCGTGCCGCGACCAATCGGCATGTAATTGTGCATGATGTGCCGCCGGATCTGCCGCACATTATTGCCGACGAGGACAAACTGGACCAGATTCTGACCAACCTGCTCAGTAACGCGATTAAATACTCGCCGAATGGGGGCGAGATTCGCGTGAAAGCGTGGGAGGAGGATCCCGATCACATTATTTTCTATGTCTCGGATCAGGGGATGGGTATCCCGAAGGAGCATCTGGGCAAGATCTTTGAGAAGTTCCATCGGGTGGACACCAGCGACACGCGCAAGCAGTACGGCACGGGGTTGGGTCTCTACCTGGTAAAGCACCTGGTGGAGGTGATTCACGGCGGTCAGATCTGGGTGGAGAGCGAGGTGGGTGTCGGTTCCACCTTCTATGTGCGTTTGCCCAAGATTCCGCCTGCGGTCAAAGAGGGACAGGAGCAAGTGGAGAAGTAGCGAGTGGCGCATGGAGAGGGATGAAGGACGCGATTTTCGTGTTCGTGTCGCCATCTGGCGTGTGCCGGAGGCACGCGACCTGCCCCTGCCGAGTTATGGCACCTCCGGCTCGGCGGGGGTAGATTTGTATGCGGCGGTGTCGGAGCCGGTTGTGCTGCAACCGGGCGAGCGGCGTTTGATCCCCACAGGCATCCACATCGCGTTGCCCCCTGGTTATGAGGCGCAAGTCCGCCCGCGCAGCGGTCTGGCGCTGCGGTACGGGATCGGGATGGTGAACAGTCCGGGCACCATCGACAGCGACTATCGGGGCGAGATCAGCGTGATTTTAATCAACTGGGGCAGCGAACCGTTCACCATTCATCGGGGCGACCGGATAGCCCAACTGGTGGTTGCCCCTGTCGCGCGGATTGAATGGGATGAGCGCGAGCAGCTGCCCGAGTCGGAGCGGGGCTCAGGCGGCTTCGGGCATACAGGGCGTTAGACCACCCCTAATCTTCAACCCCGAGGATCTGCGTGTAGGTCACATGGTCGGGATGCACATCCACGATGCCGCGTGCGCCCAGCTCGCTGGAGCCTGAATGGCGCACATAGCAGACGCCGGGCAAGCGCACCAGTTCATCGGAGTTACGCAGCTGATTGAGCACCTGCTCCGCTGCCTCACGCGAATCGATGGGGCAGTCGATTTCCAGCCCGTTGGTCAGTCCGATCAGCAAAGTCACTCGTGCCATAGTATTTCCCTCCGGGGATTTAAGTTCGCTGGGCTACTCTTCTATTCCTGCCACTGCCTCCGACTATTTACCGATTCACCACAGAGGTAGGGGGCAACGCATGCGTTGCCCTTACCCGTTTCAATCCCTCACAGGTAGGCTAAAAACAGCGCAAGATATTCGGCAGATGCTGATGGCTATGCCATTTCGATAGACCCTGAATCCGTAGCGCGTAGGTCATCTGGGGCTTCAACCATTCCACCCGCACCTCCCGAATAAACCGGGGGCTTTTCTCCTGATCATTCCAGCAGTAGGTTGCTTCCTTCTAATCGCCCGTGCCAAGAGGTGATCGGTTTCATTTTGTGCCTCCTTCGGGTATCAGCGCGACCCAGCCCAGCGGTGCGTCGGGCTGGTTGTTGCGGAATGCCACGCGGCGCGTCTTGGGAAACACATAGTCGCGCCTCCCCAGCTTGTGAACTCGCCGAATCTGCTCGAACTCTTCATCCAGCCCTTCGGTGAGTGGGTTCGTGACGGTTTTGGTTTCCCAGCCGCCGCCCCAGCCCACATTAAGCAGAAAACCGCCCTGCTTCTGCACCTGCTGCTGGCGATCGTGCAGTGCCTGATAGAATCGTACGATCGGGTTCAAACCATACTCTTCATAAAACCCCTGCTCACTCTCGATGAGCGAGGCGGCACGCTCATTGCAGGCGTCTATAAACCCTCTCAGCTTCACGGTTTGCCTCTTGTTGAATCCCAGGTCCTGCGCGTGTTTCTGCAGCAGGTTCTCGTCCAGCGTGATGCTCATCGGAGTCTGACCGCCTGCAGGCAACCATTCGAGGAATATCTTATACTCCTCGTTGCCCACACGCTTCTGCATGAGATGGTTGCCCTGCAGGGTGTAGACCCAGACCAGCCCAATCTGGACCTGCTCTGGCGCAAGCGGCTCCGAATCGGCGACATGCAACGCACGCAGCAGATCATAGTTCGATTCGTTGCCACCCCGGTGCTGACCGACTAACAGATGCCGTTCCAGCGTGTTACGTCCAACCCTTTCGCATCGCGGCAGTTGACCATACTCGTTGCGTTGCACGGCGTTCTGCACCAGTCTCCTGCGCTCTGCTTCATCCAGCTCCAGCACCAGTGCCTCCAGAATCGCGGTGCGGATTGCGCCTTTAAGGGTACTCCCCGGAATATAGGGTTGCCCGAAGGGGTCACGGATGCAGGCACGGATTCGGGTATTGCCGGGATTTTGCGGGCAGGCAATGCTGCGCCCAGCGACCTCCTGCGGCGGGATGTTGCGCTGGTGCAACCAGCTTGCCCAGTTGAACCCGGGCTGCATCATCGCGTTCGCCAGATTGGTTGGATCCTCATGGCTGCGTGCCAGCACTTTCTCGATATCGAGAAGGTACCATCGCCCATGCTGGAAAACGCCGTCGAACGGACTGTACTCTTGCCCGCTGCCGATGTGAAGCGGACTGAGAATCTCCAGTCGATAGCGTTGGGTAGCCATCTTATTTCACTCCCACAGGGAACGCGTAGCCGTAGCGATAGGCGGGATGTGGTGCGATGTCCGAGCGCAGATCAATCAGTTGTCCCAGTCGGAACTCGGGCGGGTGGGTAATCAGCGAGCCTTCGGCGACCATCCAGACCTCTTTGCGGCACAGGTTGCCTGCTTCGGGCGAGCCAAGCCAGCCACGCTTGAGCGTCAATTGATAGGCAGAGCCATTCGCTCGCAGCCAGCGACGCTGCGCTTCGTTTGCAGGCAGCCAGGGTGACAGAGTAACAAAGGCACTTGCCGATTCAGGTTGGTCAAGGCGCCACTCACGCCGTTCAAAGGTGAACAGCCCGCGTCCGGCTCCACGCTCACCGCCCAGCCCTGTGTCGCCCAGCAAGCGCAGGCACGACTCGAACCGCGACTGAAAATCCACCGCACCAAACTGGGCACCGAACCACAGCCCACAATCCCTGGCAAAATGCACCTCGCCGAACTGCCAGATCTGCGAGGCGTTCGTGATACGATCCAGCGTCACACGCGGCACCACCACCTGACGATAAATCGCCAGATCGTCCCGCTCGTAGTCCCAATAATGCTGAACGATTTGCCAGTCGTCGGGATGGATCAGTATCTCGCCTTCCTGCATCAGTCGTCGTGGTAGCTCGTTGTGCGGTGCGGAGGGCGGCTCCAGCGCTATCGGTTCACCCCGCAAGTACTGCTCGATCACCCGCTCCGAGACCCAGCGAATACCTTTCCAGCGTTTGGCGGCGTCGGGGGCGTGAGGCGGCGGGCGCAGTGGCTTCGGATAGAAACGCAGCTCACCGGCAAAAGGAAACGCCGAGGTGAAAAAGAACGGTTCACGTCCCGTATCCTGATAGCGCCTCAACAAATCATTCAGTGAATCGACACCGTACAGCAGCCGCCACATGGAGCAGATGGCGCTAAAGAGCGTATCGGCAGGCACAAATTCGCGCGTCTCCTCCTGCCCAACACCCCGCTCGCCAAGATGCAGCGGCGCCCGAAAAGTGAGAAAGTAGGCAACCATCTCTGTCACTGCCCCGCTTGCAGCTGGGTTTTGCACCGATCAATGATCGCTTGGATCTGCCCATCATTCCGCAGGTCAAGCTCGGCCGCCAGCTCGACAGGAGGGTTCGCCTGAATGTAGTACGCCAGCGGGCGCAGCTCCACCCTGAGATTCTCAAAGGCGATTTTGCCCGCGCCCCGCGAGCCATAGCCACCCAAATAGTCGTCCTCCAGCAGGCGCATGCCCTCGAACAGCACCTTGAGCCACTCAGCATCCCGCTGCCAGTCGTTGCCATTGAGACGATAGAGGGTGTAGATCATTTCGAACGGTTCGAAGCGGGTCCCGGCGGGCACACGCTCGTTCTGGCGAGGCACTGCGGCAGAGGTGATGCGGTCGATTGACGCCTCCCACTTGACCTCCGTGTAGGGCAGGTCGGTATCGGCTTGCTCTAACTTGGCTTTCGAATCGGAATGGAGCGCCACATCGCGCACCACCAGTCGCGTCGGCTTGTAGGATGCCCACTCACCCCGGCGGTCCGCTTGCTCGCCCTGCGAAATACCACGTTCCCGCTCACCTGGTGAAACCCCGAACACATGGCAGATGGGGCACTGCTGATACTCCGATTCCCTATAGCACTCGTGCAGGCGCACATCCTGCACCTTTTTGTTCAGGGGCAGGTTGTAAGCGCGTTCCAACAGGGAGCGGATCTTGCCACGCAGCGAGGAGCCGGGAATGTACGGCTCGCGCGTCACGGGGTGGCGAATAATCGGGTTGTCCACGCCACCGATATCCAGTCCCGCGGCGGCACCACCAATATGCAGTCCCGTCATCAGCTGGATACTGCCCGTAATCACCACTTTGCCCATCATCTGAATGCTGTTTGCCATGGTCATTTCCCTCCTGCTGCCTTGTGATAGGCGAGGATCGCCTCGAACAGGTCGACGAAACGGGGAAACTTGGAGGCATCGGAACCGACGGCGTCGATGGCATGCGACAACACCTTCGACAGGATTTGTGCCCCGCGCCCGCTCGCTCGTGCAGCCGCGTATGCCATCTTCGGCTTCAGCATCATCAGCTCATGTGCACTGAAGCCTTTCATTTCCATCTTCTTAACTAGCCCATAGATATTGCGTATCTGGTTCGTGGTCAGCCCCTCATTTTTGACCTGTCTGCCGACCCTTTCTGCCAGCTCTACAAGAGCGCGTCCGCCTTCATGAATGGCGCGTTGAACTTGATCGGCACTGACTTGATCCGGTGGGGCATGCTGCCTCGTCTGTTGATTCATGGTTTATTCCTCCTTGCTGCGTGTGTAGAGTTCTGCCCAGCGAGCGACCACATGCAGGTGATGGATGAGGCGATCGGGTTCGCTCCTGAGCGAATCGCGAATCTGTTCGATTTCTGTCCGCCACTCTTTGTGGCGTTCGCTGAATCGGGTGAGATGATAGAAATTGCGCCAGAGCCAGCGGGCGTAGAAAGTGAGGTCGTGCTCTTGTGCTGTGTTAACGCGCCCTGTTCGGATCTGCTGGCGCACATAGGCGGCGTTGCGCTGATACAGGGCGGCGATCTGCGCCAGGCGCGTGATGAAGGCGCGTGGCACCTTGCCCCGCTGCGGATCGCCCTGCACCATCTGGCACACCTGCTGGAACCTCGCCTGCACCTTCTCGAACTCGCCCCAGCCCATCGGCGTCTGCAAGAAGCTGATGGCATCCTTCTCGCGCGAAATGCCGTTTGCTTGCCAGCGGTGCGTCTTTGCCTGTTCATCGAGGGCATGGCGTGCCGATTCGGCCAGCTGGTACAGCGGGCGTGGTCGGATGGCTGATGGCGATGCCAGCGGAAAGGGTGATATGGTCTGCGCCTGTAAGCTGGTGGAACGCTTTCCGAATCGTGAAAGCCAGCTCAGGTAGGACGCTCCACGCGCCCACGATGAACAGGTCGTCCCCGCCCGCATAAATCAGATAAATCTGCCGTTGCTGGGCATACGGCTCGCACAGGTGGGCAACATAGCCCTCAAAGAAGTAGCGCATCATCCGGCTGAGCGTCGCCATGCGGCTGAGGGTCGCCTCGCTGCCCAGCCCATTGGCAAAGAGCTGCCCCAGCGAATCGACATCCATTCGCAGCACACCCAGCCACTTTGCGCCCGTCGCAGTGTTGGCAATCTCCTCATAATCGGGCAGGCGATGTTCGATAGGCGCAGGCGTTGCGGCCGCTAAGGGACGAAACTCGTAAGACCAGCCACTGCGCAAGTGGACAGGCAGAAAATAGGGATCAAAAACGATTCTTATGACCCCCTGCTCTGCCTGCACCGGCGTGTCCTGCAGATGCACCTTCCAGCCGAAGGCGTACAGTGTCTGTTCCCAGTCGGCATTGCTGGGGGGTTCGGTCGGCTCAACCTGTTCGATCAGGAGCACCTGCGGGCTGCGAATGTCCATCCCCAGCTCCTCAAAGCGATAGCAGCGGCGGCACTTCCGAATGCCATCGTCGATTTTCCCGCCTTGCAGCTGATCCCAGACACCATAACATACCTGGCATAGCGATTCGGCATCGGTGGCACGTTGGACAGGCTCGAACAGCTGCTGGAATTCGTTATCCGGCAGTTCTGCCCAGAGGCGCTGCCGGCACTCCCTCAGTTTCTGCCCCAGCTCCGCCCATTTGCCTGGAATGGCGCCCAGAAAGTCGCTCGCGGTCAGCGGCACGTTCGCGATAAGCACGCGCAGGTCGCCCTGGAAGGCTTTAAACAGCTTCCGACCAATCTCCGCATGGAGCTGGCTTAGCGATTCGAGGGCATTATACGGAATAAGCAGGTAGAAGTGCCCTCCGCTGGCGAGCAGCTGACATACGATGGGCAGGTTCAGCTTGCGCAGAATGAACTGGGCAATCGCTTCCGTAAGCAGTTGCAGGAAGAAGGAGCGCCCTTTCAGCCCGCGTGCTGCTCCCCCGTGCCCCGTTAAATAGATAAAGTCCTGAATACCCGACAGATCCCCCTTCACCAGGGTTAGCAGCGGTTCCGAATAGCCTGCTGGCTCGCGCCATACCTGCTCCAGGGTTTGGGGCAGCAGCTGCCTGTCCAGACACGCTGCGATGGCTGCCGTCACACGCAGATGGTCATACAACGACACATCGGGCACCGTGCGCTCATCTTGTTCCTCCCACGGGGTGGCAGACGGGATGAAGCTGGTGTACTTCTCTAGCAAGGCGACAAGCGTGCGAAAATCGGCAGAAGCGTAAGTTCGGTTCGCAGTGAAGCGCTGCCACTCCTTGTTGAACTCCTCCCAGAGCGTCGGGTAGTCAGGTTGCGGTAGGTTTGGCTGCGGCAGGAACAAGTCGCTGCTCCAGGTCAGGGATTGCACGGGATAGCGCTGTTCAGGCGGATAGTCGCCGGCTTCACCCTGGTCATTCCAGTGGAGTGGGATTCGCGAAAAGATGGAGATTAGCCCACTTCGCTGTGGATCCTCCTGTTCACGCACGGCTTTTGCACGCTCGCCCGCCGCCAACTTATCGGCAAGCTGCACAATCTGAATCAGTCGCAGTCGCGCCTCGTTGCTCCGCTCAGGCGTCCGGTTATGGTGCTGGCGTACCCCCTCGGCAATGTCGCTGCCAAATGCAAGGCGGAAGTAGTCACATTCGCACCACCGCGCTCCATACTCCTGATGGGGAGTATGCGAACCCCATTTTGCCCGCTGCTCAAACTTGCCAATATCATGCAGCAGCGCAGCCAGCCAGACTTTTTCCGAATCACCCGGCGCCATTGATCGCCTCCGGCACAGGTTCTCCCTATCTATTTTATCTGCTGAATGGCGATTCCTGCCTGATCAGGAGAGGCACCCCTTTTCAGCGCACTCTCCTGCCTGTTAATTCTACCTGCTGACAGCGATTCCTGCTTAACTTTCAATCCCTCACAGGTAGGCTAAAAACGCACGGGGCGCGACCTCGCCGCACAACTCATCCGCGGTTTCAATCCCTCACAGGTAGGCTAAAAACTCAACTATATCGCCGCGCACATCTGGCAAGTCGTCGGTTTCAATCCCTCACAGGTAGGCTAAAAACTGTGCTTCATACGGAACCACCACCTGGAACCGCTTACAAGTTTCAATCCCTCACAGGTAGGCTAAAAACTGGGCTAGTGGGCAGTTGCAGGGGCTGTGCTGGCAGGTTTCAATCCCTCACAGGTAGGCTAAAAACAAAAACGGAAAAAACCGTAATTAGTTTCGGAAAAAGTTTCAATCCCTCACAGGTAGGCTAAAAACCAACCCCCTCTTTGGGGGGTCAGCTCCCCGTTGAGTTCAAAATGACCCGATTGTCAAGGTGCACCCACTTTGCCCGATGGCGACTCTACTATACCCCATCGATGACAGCAAAGTCAAGGGGTATCGTCGATCGGTGGGCGATTTGAACTCAGCGGGTGGGAAGTCGGTGATCGACGACAGGTGGTTTTTTTGGATACGAGGGGTGGTGTGTTTTTGGGTGGGAGTGGTACAAGATGTAGTGGGTGTTGGGTCGAGATGTCGTCGAACGAACGGTTAGTCAAAAATAGGTCAGCAAACCAGGCGCACATATTTGCAGGAGCATAGTCGTCACGCACTGAGCTGGTCATGCAGCGCCTTCAGAGTTTTCTACTCCTGCATTTTCGAACACCCTCTGCAGGGCTTGACTTTCGAGGGTGGAATGTGCCATAATTTAGCCACGCTAAGCATTCAGGAGAGGAACGAATGAAGACGGAGACGATGACCATCTTGCCCGGATTGACCGCTGAGCGCATCGAACGGGTGGCGCGTGCGTTGGGCGAGCCGGAGTGGCATATCGAGCGGCGGCTGGAGGCGTTCGAACGCTTCCTGCATTTACCATTGCCTTCGCCCAAACAGGAGGATTGGCGCTACACCGACATTACCACGCTCCATCTGGAGGACTATCCAGCCGTTGCTTGGCAGGACACACTCCCCACAAACCCCCCCGCGCAGATGCCCCCCTTCCTGGCGGAGAATCCATCCATTCGGGTGTATCATCGCGCTGGGTTCGGCTTCGAAGCGCACATTCCCGATGAGTGGCAACGGCATGGCATTCAGGTGCGCGACCTGCGCGAGGTGCTGCTGAATGAACCAGAGCGATTGGAAGCCGATCTGGGACGCCTCGCGCCTATTCCGGGCGATAAGTTCTCGGTGCTGCATACCGCTGCGTGGGATAGCGGGCTGTATGTCTACCTGCCGCGCAATCTCATGCTGGACGGTGTGATCGAAATCATTCACTGGTTCGAAACGCCCGGCGCACACTTCCCCCACACGATGATTGTGGCGGAGGAGGGCAGCAGCGCGAATATCGTGCAGTCCTTCTTCTCGCCTGAGGGCGTGCCGGTGCTGAGTGTCGGCGCCGTAGAAGTGTTCTGTGCGCCCAATAGTCAGCTGCGCCATACCCTGATGCAGCGTATGGGGCGCGAGTCGATCTTTCTGACCAGCGTGGACTATGAGCAGCAACGAGATAGCTATGTGCTGTCGCTTGCAGTCGGTTTGGGCAGCAAGCTCGCCCGGGTGGTGCTGCAGCACCTGATGAATGGACAGGGCGCCGAAGCGCGCCCGCTGGGGCTCTTCTTTGGGGACGATGAGCAACATCTCGATTTCCGCACGCTGCAGGATCATCGGGTGGGCAACACAGTGAGTGACCTGCTCTATAAGGGCGTGCTGGATGATGAGGCGCAATCGGTCTTTTCGGGGCTGATCCACGTTCATGAGGGTGCCCAGCATACCGATGCCTATCAGGCGAACCGTAACCTGCTGGTCAGCAACAGGGCACGGGCGCACTCCATCCCCAATCTGGAGATCGGCGCGAACGAGGTGCGCTGCACGCACGGTGCAACGGTGGGTCCTGTGCAGCCCGAGGAGCTGTTCTATTTGCGTTCGCGCGGGCTGGACCCCGCCATGGCGGAAGCCGTGATTGTGATGGGTTTCTTCGAGCAGGTGCTGCGCGAAATCAAGCCAGCCGAGCTGCGCCTCTCGATCCAGCGTCTGCTTGCCTCCAAACTCAAGGGGGATGCTCCGCGCTACTTTATGGACCTGGCAGAACTATCTGACTCTTGGAACGGGTGAATCTGACCATGTGGTGTCAAGCGATTCCTGATGAGTTGAAAGTTGGCGAGCTGCGCTCGGTGGAGCTGGAGGGCAAGCCGATCTTGATTGGGCGCACCGAGAGGGGCTACTTCGCCGTGCTGGACCGCTGCTCACACGAAAATCAGCCCCTTTCAGAAGCCGACGGTATTCCGGGGCGAATCTTCAAGGGGCTGTTGGAGTGTCCTCATCATGGGGCGAAGTTCGATCCGCACACCGGGCAGGCACGCGGGCTACCTGCCATCCGCCCAATCAAAACCTTCCCCGTGAAGGTGGAAGGGGGCTATGTTTGGGTAGAATTGTAACCAGAGGGTTGCCCAACGACCCGCCCATTCAAAGGTGAACGACGATGGCGATGATACAACGGGAGCTGGACGCGCGAGAGATACGACAGCAGTTCCCATTTTTCCAGCCGCATCCCGAGATGCGCAGCCTGATCTATCTGGACAATGCGGCGACTACGCAGAAGCCGTACGCCGTGTTGGATGCGCTGACCAATTTCTATGCGCACCATAATGCGAATGTTCATCGGGGCGCGTATGGTGTCGGCGCGAAGGCGTCCGAGCTATTTGAAGCGGCTCGTGAGCGAGTCGCCCGCTTCCTCAACGCGCGTGAACCCGCCGAGATTATCTTCACGCGCGGCACCACCGAAAGCATCAATCTGGTAGCTGCCAGCTGGGGCAGCAGCCAGCTGCGCGAGGGCGATGAGATGATCGTTTCGGAGATGGAACATCACGCCAACATCCTGCCGTGGATGCAGATTGCTCGTGCCAAAGGGGCGCGCATTGTGGTGTGGCGTATCACGGAGGATGGACGACTCGATCTCGACGAGCTGTGCCACCTGCTGACCGAGCGCACGCGCCTGGTCGCCGTCACGCATATCTCGAATGTGCTGGGCACAATCAACCCTGTTGTAGACATCTGCCGAATCGCGCATGAAGCGGGTGCGCTTTGCTTGGTGGACGCTGCCCAAAGCGCCGCGCATATGCCCATCGATGTGCAAGCCATCGATTGCGACTTCCTCGCCTTTTCGGGGCACAAAGCATACGGTCCCACAGGTATCGGTGTTCTCTATGGGAAGCGGACGCTGCTGGAGCAGATGCCACCCTATCAAACGGGTGGTGGCATGATTCGCAAAGTCAGCTGGGACGAGGTGACCTGGGCGGATGTGCCGGCACGGTTCGAAGCGGGCACGCCCGCCATCGCCGAGGCGGTTGGACTGCATGCCGCGCTGGACTTCATCGACTCGCTCGGTCGCGAGCGTATCGCGGCGCAAGAGCATGCGTTGACCGAGTACATGCTGGCACGGTTGCAGGAGGTGCCCGACCTGCACTTGTACGGTCCGCAACCCGATCGGGCGGGCATCTTCGCCTTTACGCTGGCGGATATTCATCCGCATGACATCGCCACCGTGCTCGATTCGCGCGATATCGCCATCCGATCGGGGCATCACTGTGCGCATCCCTTGGGCGAACGATTGGGTGTGGCTGCCACGGTGCGTGCCAGCCTTGCCGTCTACAACGACACCGATCACATCGACGCCCTGATCGATGGGCTGCACTATGTGCGACAGGTGTTCGGATTGTAATCCTTGCTTGTCCGAACCTGTCCGCTCACCTGAATAGTCTAAACTATGATAAGCGAACTGTATCAGGAGATTATTCTGGATCACTATCGCCATCCAAGGGGGCGGGGTACGCTGGACGACCCCAAGATTCGTCACGAGGGCGCAAACCCGCTCTGCGGCGATGAGGTGATTATCGAGTTCCGTGTGGAGGATGGACGCATTAGCGACATCCGCTTCAGCGGACGCGGCTGCTCCATCAGTCAGGCGTCTGCCTCGATGCTGGTGGAGACGGTCAAGGGCAAGACGCTGGACGAAGTGCGCGCACTCATCCAGAAGGTCTACGCGATGTTGCGGGGTGAGGAAACGCCCAGCCCGGAGGAGCTGGGCGACCTGAGCGCACTGGCGGGTGTGAGCCAGTTTCCCGTGCGTGTCAAATGTGCTTCGCTACCCTGGCACACGCTGGAAGAGGCGTTGCCCGAGAACGACCAGGCAGGCAAATAGGGGGTTGCTATGACAAAGGGTTTTGGCACGTTCTCAGTGGTGGGCTATGACCCTGCTACGGGCGATTTGGGCGTGGCGGTTGCCTCAAAGTTTCTGGCGGTCGGCTCTGTGGTGCCCTTTGCGCGGGCCGGAGTAGGCGCGATCGCGACGCAGGCGTTTGCCAACACCACCTACGGTCCGCGTGGACTGGAACTGCTACGGCGTGGGCTAAGCCCGGAGGAGGTCATCCAGCGCCTGATCCGGGACGACCCGCAACACGAACAGCGTCAGGTGGGTATCGTGGACGCCAAGGGGCGCGCCGCTACCTATACAGGCAAATCGTGTATCCGTTGGGCGGGAGGCATCGCGGGCAAACATTTCGCCGTGCAGGGCAATATCCTTACGGGTGAGGCGGTGGTTAAGGCGATGGCGGATACCTTCCAGCGTACACAAGGCGAACTGGCAAAACGCCTGCTCACTGCCCTCGAAGCGGGCGAAAAAGCAGGGGGCGACGCGCGAGGCAAACAGTCCGCTGCTATTCTGGTGGTGCGCAAGGGAGGCGGCTACGCAGGCTTCGACGACCGCTACATCGACCTGCGCGTGGACGACCACCCTGACCCCATTCCCGAACTGCGACGCCTGCTGACCATGCAGCTCGCTATGCGACGCCAGGACCGTGCCTTCCGACTCTATAACGCCAAAAAATATCGCGAAGCCGCCGCCGTGTTTGCGGAAATCCTCAAGGAAGCCCCCAACGATGCGAACGCCCACTATAACTATGCCTGTATGCTCGCGCTCGTGGGCGAAAAACGGCAGGCACTGCGACACCTCGAACACGCGCTGGAACTTGATCCTTCGCTGGCGCGTATTGCTGAAAGAGATAACGACCTGGACACCCTGCGCAACCTGCCCGAATTTAAGCAACTACTCAAGAAATACCAACCCTAACAGGAGGAACAGACGATGCCAACGATTCTGATCCCGACGGCTTTGAGAGCCTATACAGACAACCAGACGAGCCTGCAGGTGGAGGCGTCCACTGTGGGGGAGGCGATCCAGCAGCTTGTGGAGCGCTTCCCGAAGCTGAAGCCGCATCTGTTCAACGAAGAGGGGCGCCTGCGCAGCTTTGTGAACCTCTATCTGGGCGATGAGGATGTGCGCCACTTGCAAGGGCTGGAGACGCCCTTTGGCGAAAACGACGAGCTGACCATTGTGCCCTCGGTCGCAGGTGGTGTCGAGACGCCCGTCGCGAACCACACGGGAACCCCACCCTACAACCAGCACCACGCGCCCCTTCCCGTTCGCCCTCTTATCGACGACGCCCGCATCCAGCGCGTTAACCTTTCCCAGGAGGAGGTTTTGCGTTACAGCCGCCACCTGATTATGCCCGAAGTCACGATGGAGGGACAGAAACGGCTCAAGGCAGCGCGTGTGCTGCTGGTGGGCACAGGTGGGCTTGGCTCACCCATCGCGATGTACCTCGCCGCGGCAGGTGTCGGTACCATCGGGCTGGTCGACTTCGATGTGGTGGACTACACCAACCTGCAGCGTCAAATCATTCATTTCACCTCCGATGTGGGGCGCCCCAAGCTCCAGTCCGCCATCGAAAAGATCCAGGCAATCAACCCTTATGTGCATGTCATTCCGTTCGAGACCCGCCTCACCTCTGAAAACGCGCTGGACATCCTGCGCGACTTCGATGTGATTGTAGACGGCACCGATAACTTCCCCACTCGCTATCTGGTGAACGACGCCTGCGTGCTGCTGGACAAGCCGAATGTGTATGGTAGCATCTTTCGCTTTGAGGGACAAGCGTCGGTCTTCTGGGCATCGCATGGACCCTGCTATCGCTGTCTCTATCCAGAGCCACCCCCGCCCGGGCTGGTACCCAGTTGCGCGGAAGGTGGTGTGCTGGGTATTCTGCCCGGTCTAATTGGGCTGGTACAGGCGACCGAAACGATTAAGCTCATTCTGGGTCATGGAGAGCCGCTCATTGGGCGGTTGCTGCTGCTCGATGCACTGGCGATGCGCTGGCGCGAGCTGAAGCTGCGCAAAGACCCCAACTGCCCAGTGTGCGGTGAGAACCCCAATGTACGCGAGCTGATCGATTATATGGAGTTCTGTGGCTTGCGCGGGGAAGAGACGCCCGTCGCCACGGAAGAGCTGCCCTCTATCACTCCACGCGGGCTGAAGGAGCGACTGGAGCGGGGTGAACCACTGGTGATCCTCGATGTGCGGGAGCCATTCGAACTGGAGATCAGCCGCCTGCCAAACGCGCTGCATATCCCGATGGGGCAGGTGCCTGAGCGCGTTCACGAGCTGAACCCTGCCGATGAAATCGTGGTGATGTGCCGATCGGGTGGACGCAGCGCCCAGATCACGCGCCTACTGCAAGCGATGGGCTTTCGCCGCGTGAAGAACCTCGCAGGTGGCATCAACGCCTACGCGCAAGAGGTGGACCCGAGCTTACCCGTATATTGATCACGGCACACCTGTTGAGGAACTGTTACGGGGGCGCTTGCTGAGTGTTCGCGTGAGCAGGAGACCGAGCACAATCCCGATGCATGCGCCCCATGCCACACGCAGCAACGACACGGCAAGCGGCGAATGCAGGTGGCAGAAGGTGTTCACGACCGACACCTGCCCGACCGCACCCAGTAGCATAAGCAGAGGTAGCCACGCACGCCGATTCGCCATCAGCAACGCGATGGCAACCACCAGCGCCGGATGTCCAATGAGGAACTCCTTCGTGCGTGGGCGCACATTCATCAGGTTCTCCAGTAGGGTACGCGCTCGCAGCTCCAGCTCGGACACCGCTCCCGATGCCTCATTCCCCGTGCGCACCAACATCAGCACCAGCGCAAGCAGCACCAGGAGTGCAATGCCCGCCTGCCACCAGAAAATGGGCTGCTGCAGCCACCGCCGCCAGAAGTCCCAGCTGCCAACCGCATAAGCGGCATAAAACCCGCCCACCAGGAGCAGGGGTAGCCCATGCGCTGCCTTGATGCCCATGAACTGATCCGCCTTCACCAGAAAGGCTGTGCTTGTTAGGAGCCCCACGATATGCAGGGCACCCATCAGGCTCCAACCGAACGGGAACGCCAGCAGGCTCAACAATCGCAGCAGGGAATGACGCGTCTCTGCACCTGCTGCCCGCTCGCCCATTAAAGCAGGCAGCATGATCAGCCCAACCATCGGAAACACGATGGCAGTGGCAAAGGCGACCAGCTTCCTGCCAAGGGGCAGCAGGCAGAGCAGTGCGAACAGCATCCCCAGCAGCGTGGGCAGCCATTCCGCCCAGCGATGAACCCAGAGCGGGCGCATAACCCACCCCGTGAGGATGCCCACACCCATTCCCACCAGCGGAAACATCCAGAGCGGTGGCTCCAGCGGCGGGAACGGGCGCGCTCCATCCGCCTGAATCGTGAAACCTGAGCGCGACAACGCACGCCCCAGCAACTCAATGACCCTGCGCAGCTGTGTGGTATCGCCCGCGCCGATACGCAGATAGAGGGCACGAATATTGCGCTCCTGGACCGCACGCTCCAGACGCTCCACCAGCTCATCGGGTGCGAGCGTTGCCGCCTCGGAGACACTAATGCTGTGCAGCCGCACGGTGCGGTCGGGAATCAGCAGGCTCAACTGGGCGTCACCTGCCTGCTTGCCGAACTCGACCGCGCCGTAGCGCATACCGAAAGTGCGGATCGCCTGCGCCGTCGCATCGATTGCCTGCCGAAAGCCCAGCACCTGGTCAGCAGCAAACACAAGCAAAGTCGCGCCCTGCTGATGCAACTGCTGTAGTATGCCACGAATGGCAAACGCATCCACGCCGGGCAGATTGTACACCCGTGCCACAATTCGTGCCCCACTATCCTGCACAACGCGCACCTGCAGTGGGTCTAACCCCAACCCAATTTGCGCCACCCATTGCGGATCACCCAGCACCGCGAACCGCCCCCCCACCGTAGACTGGACAGTGATGTAAGGCGTTTGTGCGGGCGGCTTGAGTTCCACGCGGGCTTTCAGCGCAAGCGCAGCTTTCGCCTGGCGATACCGCTCCGGCGACAACACATAGAGCGGTCCTGAATTCGATTCGTAGCGTGCTCCCCACTCTGTTAAGGTGCCCTCGGTCAGTGCAACGGACAGCGGAATGGAAAAGCTACGCAACCATTCGGGGATAGGTTTACGTTCTGACGCTGCCAGCGCTGCCACCTCTGAATAGTCCAGAATCAGTTCCACGGAGCGATTGCGCCCCTCGACCCGCCAGCGTTCAAAGGCGATGCGCCCCGACACTGCGGAGGAAAGCAGCAGTCCAAGCACCAGCAGGGTTCGATTCACACGTGCCATAGTTAAAAGTCATAGGAGTAGTAGACGGCAATGCCCTGCTGACGTGCATATTCCTCCACTCCGCGGCTACTGGTCATATGCGTGACAATAATGGGAAACACCTCGCCATAAATGCGTTGTAGCGGTTTGAGTTTGCGCCGTACAAAACGATCGATCTCCTGCTTGGACAACTGCGCCTTGCTCTCACCCACGATGGTCAACCGCCGCCCGTTTTGCCGAGCTTCACCCAGAATGTTCACCTCATACTCGTTGCCCTCGGCATCCACGGCATAACCGCGCTTTAGACGACCAATCACTTCCAGCCCGTAGTCGCGCTGGAGTAAAGCAGGCAACGCCTTATAGGCTTCGTTTTCCAATATGTAGCCAACCGTGATGGCTAAACCACCGATCTGTTTCGCCAGGTCATCATTGCGGCGGGTAAAGTGTCGCCGCATCTGCTCCATCGAGGCTTGCAAGGCATCGATGCGTTCGGTAAAATGCTGCCGCATCTGCTCCATCGAGACTTGCAGGGCATCGATGCGTTCGGTAAAATGCTGCCGCATCTGCTCCATCGAGGCTTGCAGGGCATCGATGCGTTCGGTAAAGTGCTGCCGCATCTGCTCCATCGATTCCCGAAGCGATCGGATGGCGTGTCTATTTTCCTCAATCAACTCGCCATGTCGTGCCAGTATGGCTTCGTGGCGTTCAACCGCCTCGGTCAGTCGCTGTACCTGCTCGGTCAGAACCGCGATTGCTTCGGTGTTGCGTTGCGTCTGCTCCGCCAGCTGGGCAATTGCCTCGGTGTTGCGTTGCGTCTGCTCCGCCAGCTGGGCAATTGCCTCGGTGTTGCGTTGCGTCTGTTCGGCAAGTGCGTCGAACCGCTCCGTCATGCGCTGTTCGAACTGACGGAGTTGCGCGCTTAAGGCGTCGATGTGAGCGAGTAGCTGACGCTCATAGAGGGAATGTGCCATCTCGTAGAGCGTCAGCGCCACTTTCTCTGCCTGCGCTGGCTCGAACACCTCTTCCAACTGCTTTACTATCTGCTGAAGATCGATCATACGGGCTTGCTAAAGAGTATACCGCAAGCTGAGGTTTTTCGAGGCTACTTTGCTGAAGAGCGGCTGGCGCGTCGGCGTGAGGGCTGTGCAGGGGTTGGTTCCGGGTGATAGGGGATAGGCACATAGTCCACACCCGCCGTGCGCTGAATCGGTTGCGGATAGAGCGACATTAGCTGATAGACCTCCAGAGGCAGTTCTGTGCGTACATTCAGCCCCATTTGAGCGGCTTCTTCGGCGGAAATAGCGTAATCGTGCGTGTAGTAGCCTTGGGTCAGCTTATCCGCCACTTTTGCCGCTTGCGCCTCCGGCATCCCGTTGCTCAACAGCACGCGATACACCAGCTCATAGGTCTGCTTAAGCGCCTTGCGTGACACATCCGCCAGAATGAGCGTCTGATCGCCCATCTCGTTCATATCTTTTTGTTCCAGTACCTTCAACACTGAAGCGGCCGGGAACTGCCCGACCTGCGGGTCAACAGGGCCCAGCACCGCGTGCGGATCCATCACAATCTCATCCGCCGCCAGCGCGATCAAGGTGCCCCCCGACATCGCGTAGTGTGGCACGAACGCCGTGACCTTTGCAGGATGATCGCACAGGGCGCAGGCAATCTGCTGACTCGCCAGCACCAGCCCGCCCGGCGTGTGCAAAATGATGTCGATAGGCATATCGGGCGGGGTCATTCGTATCGCACGTAGCACCTCCTCCGAATCTTCCATGGTAATGAATCGAAACACTGGGATGCCCAGAAACGAGAGCGCCTCCTGCCGATGGATCAGCACAATCACGCGACTCCCGCGCAGCTTCTCCAGGCGCCGAATCATCTGCAGGCGTGCCGCCTCCAGCATCCGCTGGCGTACCATCGGCATCAGCGCCAGAAAGATAAAAAAGAACCAGAATAGCTGCGAGATCAACGCCTCCATTGCCATGATGGTATTATACCCCTGCTACGGAGGCGGGGAGACCTCAGTCTATCAGGTAAACTCTTGATGAGGAGGCGCAAGATATGGAGGTCATCCTGATACCGATTGACCAGATCGTGGAGGATCCGGACCAGCCGCGGCGGGGCTATGACGAGGAGCAGCTGCACGGACTTGCCGAGAGCATTCGCCGTTATGGTGTGCTAAACCCCATCACCGTGCGCCCGCTGCCCGACGGTCAGACTTACCAGATTGTGACGGGCGAGCGACGCTGGCGCGCCGCAATGATGGCAGGGCTGCATGAAATTCCGTGCATCGTGAAATCGATTGACCATGAGACCGCCACGTTGGAGCAGCTGACCGAGAATCTGCAACGCGAGGACCTCGCTCCCATCGACAAGGCGCGTGCGCTGAAACTGCTCAAAGAGCAGCGACGGCTGACCAATCGCGAGCTGGCGCAGATGTTAGGTCTAAGCGAGCGCACCATCACCATCTGGCTGGGACTGCTGGAGCTGCCAGAGGAGATTGGGGAGCAGGTGATTGCCACCAGCGGACGCCCGCCCGCAGGCAGCATCACTGTCAGCCACACCCGTAGCCTGATGGAGCTGGAGGATCCCGAGCTACAGGCGCGCGTCGCCACCAAAATCCGCGAGGAGGAGCTTACCAGCGACGAGACCGCCGCGCTGGTGCGTACCCTGCGCGAGGAACCAGAACGCGCCGAGGAGATTTTAGAACGACCTGCCGAGGAGGTGATCCAGAAAACGCCCCCACTGACAGGACCTGCGCTGCAGGTGCGCCAGTTCCGCCGTTATCTGGAAGGGTTGGACATCGGGTCGCTCCATCCCAGCCACTTACCCCCTCTGGAACAGGAGCTGGAAGAGCTGTTGGAGGTCATTGCGGAACAGCTGCAAGCCATCCGTGCGGAGCTGGAATGAGAGTGATTGCCATCGACGGACCCGCCGGGTCAGGCAAAAGCACCTTAGCCCGCCAGCTGGCAGACGCGCTCGGCTTCGTCTATCTGGATACCGGGGCGATGTATCGCGCACTCGCCCTGCTTGCTCAACGCGAAGGGGTACCACCCGACGATGAGCCTGCACTGACCCGCCTTGCCCAGCAGCTCCAGCTGCAGTTCCAGCGTGTGGACAGCGAGCAACGCGTGCTGCTGAACGGTGAGGATGTGTCGGATGCCATTCGCCATCCCGATATCGGACGACTTGCCTCACTCATCTCGATTCATCCAGGGGTACGCCGTGCGCTGGTCGCCAAGCAACGCGAAATCGCACAACAGGTGCCCGGCCTGGTGGCGGAAGGGCGCGATACAACGACGGTCGTGTTCCCTGAAGCTGTGCTGAAAATCTTTCTTATTGCCTCCGCCGAGGAGCGCGCCCGCCGTCGCCAGGCACAATTGCGGGAACAGGGTATCGAGCTGCCCTTTGAGGAGGTGCTGCGCGAGATTCGCGAACGCGATGAACGCGACAGCACCCGTGCCGAGTCGCCCCTGCGCCAGGCAGACGATGCTATCCGTATCGAAAATGACCACCTGACCAAAGAACAGACCCTGCAGTGTGTGCTGGAGCTTTACGCAAAACTTTCAGAAACCACTCACTCCAGTTAGACATTGAAGCGGATCTGAAGCACATCGCCATCGCGCAGCGCATACTCGCGTCCGACCAGCTGCACCTTGCCTGCCCGATGGGCGGCGTGCCAGCCGCCCGAGGCGATGACCTCATCGGCGTGGCACACCTCGGCGCGAATGAAGCCCCTTGCCATATCGGTATGAATGGTCGCCGCCGCTTCCAGCGCCGTTACACCACGGCGCACCAGCCATGCCCGCACATCGCCCTCAACCAGGGTATAGAACCGCTGCACCTGGAGCTGCTCATAGACCGCTTGGACCAGCCCGTTCAGACGGGCTTCGCTCAACCCCATCATCTCCAGAAAGGGCATACGCTCCTCCGGCGGCAGTTGCTGCAGGTCGCGCTCAAAGGGGGCACAGAGGGTAATTAGTGGGATGCCAGCTGCCTCACAGAGTGACCGCAGCGATTGCCATTCAGACAGACTCGCTTCGTTGCCCAGCACACGCTCAGCCAGATTGGCAACGGCGACCAGAGGTTTGCGCATCAAAAAGCCGAAGCCACGCAGGCGAGCTTCCATCTCGGATGCGAACTCCAGCCTGCGCAGATTCTCACCCCGATTGAGCCGGGCGCGCAGCTCGTCCAGTACCTGGGCCTCCGCCCGATCACCTGCGCTCTCCTTGTGCGACTGGAACAGCCGTTCCAACCGCTCCAGCCGATTCTCAATCGCCTGCAGGTCACTTAGCACAAACTCGTCCAGCCAGCGACGCAGATCGCGCAGGGGGTCAATCGGAGCGTGATAGGGTGCATAGGGGTTGTCGAATGCGCGCAACACAATCACTAAGGCATCCATCGGGCGCAACGCCGCAAGCATCGCGCGCACCGTGTCAGGCTTATCGAGCATGGCGTCGGGCAGATCGTCGTGCCACTCCAGCGCGGCAGGCGACACCTTTTTCGCATTTTCTAATACCGCCAGCTGCTCCAAGCGCGGGTCAGGCAACGGCACCGTCGCGACACCCGCACGCGCATGCCCGCCGGAAAGCGCGTCGAACAGCGTCGTGCGCCCACTTTGCCAGAAACCTACCAGCCCGATTTTCATGGTCGGAACTCGACACGCAACGGCGGCGACGGCGTGCGCCACGGCTGCCACCAGAACCAGTAGAGCAGCCCACCCAGCCCAATGAGCAGCAGCGCCACCCGCACGCCCCGCCCAAGCCGCCTGCCTCTGCGTCCATGTCGCCCTTTCACACCCTAAGGATACCCCTTGCACAAGGAACCCTGGTGCCCTTGCACCGTCGAAAGGAAAACGATTCCTATCAAGCTTGCAGGAATCGAACCGCTTTGACCGAAGATTGGGTATAGTATCGATGGAGGCGATCGGAATGAAGAGCATCTGGCGTTTTGGAATTGTGGCGATCAGTGCGACCGTGTTGCTGCTGGGGCTGACGGCTCAGAGCAAGCAACGTGCCGAGGTGTCGCTGCTGGGCATTCGCCTGTTCAGCCCTGCCAGCCGCGTACTGCAAAAGTTTGGCAATCCACGCGAGATCAATTCGGTGCAAGTCACTGTGTCACGCTTTAATCAGCGAAGCGGTGCTCAGGAGCAGTCTGGTGGGGGTGAGGGCGGACTGCCCGGACCCGGGGGGCCGCCTGGTTTTGGTGGTCCCCCGGGCGGACAACCCTCGGGCACAGGCACATCCACCGAGCAGCGTGTGGAAACGGAGACCGTGTACATCTATCGTGGCAAAGGTGGTTCCACCTACACCTTCGTGTTGAACAAGGATGGGCGCGTCGTTCAGATTAGTGCGTACGGCTACAAACCTGACCCGAATGTGCGTACCGCACGCGGCATTACCCTGGGCGACCCCTATAGCAAAGTCGTGCGGGCATATGGCTATCCACAAGAACACCTGTTCTACGGCGATGTGATCCTGGCACGCTATAACAAGCTGGGCGTCGCGTTCCAGATCGACGCCAAAACCAATAAGGTGATGGCAATCGCCGTCGCCGCGGGTATCCCACTCAGCGGACCCGGCTTCACTAGGCTGGGTGGCGGTCAGCAGCCGGGCGGTATGCCAGGCGGTCCCACTGCAGGCGGCATGGGTGGCGGGCCAATGGGTGGTCCTCCTCCCGCTGGCGGTGGAGGTGGCAAGGGCGGCGCCATGGGTGGTCCCGCAATCTAACGCAAGCGAGGCGACCCCTTGTGACGCGCAACCTGCGTGAACAGATTCGTGAACGCATCGATCTGGTGGAACTGGTTTCAGGCTATGTGCGACTGGAGCGGGCAGGCAGCAACTTCAAGGGGTTGTGCCCCTTCCATACTGAGCGCACGCCCTCGTTCTATGTTAGCCCCAGCCTGAACCGGTTCCACTGTTTCGGTTGTGGGGCGTCGGGTGACGCCTTCGCCTTCTTAATGCGCATCGAAGGGATCTCCTTCCGAGAAGCATTACGTCGTCTGGCGGAACGCGCTGGCGTCGAGCTTCGGGAACCACCACCCAATCAAGAGGAACAGGATGAACGCGATCGGTTGCGCCGCATCGTGTTCGCCGCCCAGTTCTATTATCGACAGTGCCTTCAACGCGCGCCTCGGGCACGCCACTACCTGCAACAGCGGGGGCTGGCGCCGGAAACCATCGAACGGTTCCAGCTCGGCTACGCCCCTAATGGTTGGGACTATCTGCTGCGCTTCCTACAGAAACATCAGATTACCCCCGAGGACGCCCTCCACGCAGGACTGGTTCGGCAGGGCGAACACGGGTACTACGACTACCTGCGCGACCGCATCGTGTTCCCCATTCATGACCCCGCAGGGCGCGTGATCGCGTTCGGTGGACGCACGCTGGGCGACGAGGAACCCAAATATCTCAACACACCCGAAACGCCCCTGTTCGAAAAACGCAACACTCTCTACGGCTGGCACCTGGCACGGAGTGCCATCGTGCGCCAGCGCAGCGCGATAGTGGTGGAAGGCTATATAGACCTTCTCATGCTGCATCAGCATGGCTTCGAGCATGCGGTCGCGACGCTGGGCACTGCGTTCACCGAGCAGCATGCGTCGCTACTGCGGCGACTGGTGGAGCGTGTCCATTTGCTGTACGATTCGGATCAGGCGGGGGTTCGTGCCGCGCTGCGCGCCGCCGAGGTGCTGGAAAACGCGGGTGTGCCCACCTTCATCGTGGAACTGCCTCCTGGCGAGGATCCTGACAGCCTGCTGCAAAAAAGGGGTGCGGATGCTCTGCAGCAGGCATTGGAAGCGGCACGCCCCGCCTCGCTCTTCGGTCTGGAGCAGATCATGCAGATGCATTTGCTTCAGGCAGGTGTGGAGCGTGTGGACGCACTGGAACTGCCTGCGCGCACCCGACTGTTGCAGGACGCGCTCCGCTTTGTCGCGCAGTTGCGCAGCCCGCTGGAGCAGACCGCCTGTCTGGAGCGACTGGCGCCGCTTAGCCCTGCGTACCTGACCAGCCCGCAGGCAGCGATGGAAGCACTGCAGCGCGATCTGCGTCGCCTGCAGCGTGAACAGCGTCGTACCGCTTCCCGACACGCAGAGAGCCGAAATGTTCAGGCGGATGCGCCCGAACCCTCCTCCACCGCCATGCAGCAGGAGGTGTCATCCCACACGCTCTCGGTGCAGCTGCCGCGCGCCGTGATCGATGCCGAGCGTACCGTGCTGCGGGCAACCCTGTCGCCCGAAACCGCTGCGCTCGCGCTGGAACAACTGCCCCATATCGAGTGGAGCCTGCCTGAGCATCGTGCCCTGGCACAAACGCTTCAACAACTGCCCCAGCCACCTTATCGATATGCCGAGCGCGACCTGCTGGACGCCCTGCCCGCCGAATCGCAACAGGCACTGCTGACCAGTCTACTGCTGCAAACAGAACCACCCCTGTCGCTCAACACGGTCGCCGAGTGCCTCGCCTATCTGCAAAAACGCAGGGAGCGCGCCCGACGCCTGCAGATTCTGAGCGAACTCACGCGCAGCGACCAGCCGCCTGATCCAGAAAAGTGGCAGGAATACTGGCGCCTGCGTGTCGAATCTTAAAAAAGCGAGTGACGAAGACTTGCTATTCAGTGAGGAGGTCAAACGCAGATGGATGAACTGTTTAGCTCGGAAGAGATGCTCTCGCTGATAGAAAAAGGACGGCTGCGAGGCTACATTACCATCGAGGAGTTGCTTCAGAGCCTGCCGGAAACACTGGAGCCAGAAGCAATTGAGGAGGCACTCAGTCTGCTGGAGGCGCAAAGCGTGCAGGTGCTCTCCCGCAGTGAAGCCGCTGATCTGGAGCTGCGCACCCTGGCTGAGCAAGCCGACCGTGAAATCGAGGCGATCGAGAACGAGGTTATCGATGACGCCGTGCGCTGGTGGGTGCAGCAAGCGGCGCGCATCCCGCGTTTGACGCCTGAACAGGAGCAGGAACTTGCTCAACGAGTCCGGGAAGGCGATGAAGCCGCGCGCGAGCGGCTGATCCAGTCGAATCTGCGCCTTGTGATCGCCATCGCCCGCCATTACACTGGACGTGGGCTGCCCCTTGCCGATCTGATCCAGGAAGGCAACCTCGGCTTGGTCAAAGCGGCGTCGATGTTCCGTCCAGAGAAGGGCACCCGCTTTGCCACCTACGCCACATGGTGGATCCGCCATCAGATCGGGCGCGCCTTACAGGAGCAGGCATCGATGGTGCGACTGCCTGTCCACCTGATGAAAGTGCTGCGACGCGTGCGCCAGACCGCCGCAATGCTACAACAGGAGCTGGGGCGTAAACCGACCCTGCACGAAGTCGCCCAGCAGACCGGGATGTCCGTCGAACAGGTCAGCAACCTGCTCAACGCTGTTGCACGTCCCATCTCGCTGGAGACCCCAGTCGGCGATAGCGAGGAGATCACCTTGCTTGACCTGCTGGTGGAGGAGCCGCCCGAGGAACTGGTGCAGGAGGTCGATCTGGAGCGTTTGCTGACTGTGTTGAACGACAAAGAGCGTGAGGTTATTCGCCTGCGCTACGGACTGGACGGTGAGGCGCCCCTCACCCTCGTAGAAATCGCCCAGCGAATGCGTCTCAGTCGCGAGCGCGTCCGTCAGCTGGAAGCGCGTGCCATCAATAAACTGCGTAAAGCCATCGGAAGTTGACATGCCGTCGGGCAAAGTACATGATTGGGTCACGGTCAGCACTGCCATTGGGGCGGTGCCGCTCACGGCGATGTATCTGCCGCCGGAAACCCGCCCGCTTGCTTGGCTTGCCATCGCCAGCTACACCTTTTCGGGCATTTGGCTCTCCAGCGACCTCGACACCCGTTCCAGCGCGTACTATCGCTGGGGACCGCTGCGCCTACTTTGGTATCCCTATCAGAAGCTGGTGCCGCACCGCAGCTGGATCTCGCACGGGCTGGGCGTCGGACCGCTCTTGCGCGTCGCCTATCTCGTCGGTATTGTTGCGCTGCTGATATGGGGGGGTGGCTGGCTGCTCGCACGCATCGGTATCGCGCTCCAGGTAGACCCCCAGAGCTGGCTGCTGCATGCCACCGACTGGGTGCTAACCTATCAGCACGAGGTGCTGGCACTGCTCATCGGGCTAATCGCAGGCGGCGCGGTCCACTCCCTGATGGATTTCGTCCATACACGCCTCAAAAAAGCCCTGTAAAGGACGGCAGCGAGGGATTCAGATGGAGCCAACGGTCTATTTAACAATTCGAGAACTACCTGCATCGGAGCGTCCGCGCGAGAAGCTCGCCACATGGGGTGCCGCCCGCTTGCATGACCACGAACTGCTCACTATTTTGCTGCGCACCGGCACACGCCAGCGCTCTGCCCTGCAACTGGCGCAGGAGCTGCTGCAGCGTTTCAACGGTCTGCGCGGTGTGCTGAATGCCACCGTGCACGAGCTGGCAAGTATCAAAGGTATGGGGCTGGCCAAAGCGACCCAGATTGCCGCCGCAATGGAACTGGGGCGGCGCGTCGCCATCAGCACTTTCCATGAACGCCCCCAGATCCGCTCGCCTGAAGATGTGTATAACCTGCTCTACGCGAACCTGCTCTTTGAAAAGCGAGAACACTTTATTGCAGTGCTTCTGGATATCAAAAATCGCGTGTTGCGCACCGAGACCATCTCTATTGGCACGCTGGACAGCAGTCTGGTGCACCCGCGCGAGGTGTATCGCGTTGCCATTCGTGAAGGGGCCGCATGCTGGATCGCTGCCCATAATCATCCCAGTGGCGACCCGACCCCCAGCCCCGAAGACATCGCCATCACCCAGCGACTGCGCGAAGCGGGCACGCTGCTGGGCATCGAACTGCTCGACCATATCATCCTCGGCGAAGGCAGATATACCAGTTTTCGAGAAAGAGGGCTCCTTTAAGGCGTACCCATGTGCTATAATAGAGCGGTAGGAAAGGAACCATGAGAACGGAAGCGATCTGGATTGGGTTTTTGGCGTGCTTGTTTGTGCTTGCAGATGCGCAAGCGCCGCGTATCGAGTTCCTGACCGAACAGGAGCTGAACGACACGCTTGGCACAGCCCATGATGTGGGCATCGTCGGGCGCGATTCGACTAACCAGCGTGTGATGAAAGTGGTGCGTGGGCTGATCAACCCCGACGGCGATCTGGATTACTTTAAGTTCCGCGTGCTGCAATCGGGCACCTATACCTTCCGAGTGGATACTCCTTTCGACTCGGTGCTCGCCCTTTACAACAGTGGTGGCGGGTTGATCGCCGAAAATGACGACGATGTGATTGGTGATAGCAATCGGGGCAATCGCGACACCTCCTTCACCAACGCCGACTCGGGCATCACCATCAACCTCTCGGCAGGTACCTACTATGTCCAGGTGCGTTCCATCGCGGCATCAGGCGATCTGGCGCGCTTTCGCTACACACTGCGCATGTTCGATGGCAGCACTGCAGCCGATTATGACCCTTATGAGGTCAACGGCACAAACAACACGGCTGCCACAGCAACCGATGTCGGCAACCTGGCAGACGATTTCACTCTTATCGCCAACGCCTTTCTAATCTACCGCCAAAGTGACATTGACTACTACCGCATCGAGATTGGCGCGGGGAATTTGACCGTGCGTACCTTCGGGGCAACCGACACCGTCCTAACCGTCTTCAACTCCAGTCTCGACCCTCTTGCCACCAACGATGATGACCCCCACGATCCCTTCAACCCCTTCACTTCGCGTGTCCGCCTAATCAATCTGCCTGCCGGCATCTACTATATTCGGGTGGAGGGCTTCAACTACCCGGGTGGTCCTGCAGGTGGCTGGTACGATGTGCTTCTGACCGACTACACGCCCGTGCGCCGCTTCATTTCAGGGCGCATCAACTTCGATCGGCAGTCCTTACAGACCGTGCCGCTCAGTTTCGAGATTCGCGAGCCGGGCAGCAATCAGGTGCGTCAACAGCGTTCGGTATATCCCGATACCAGCGGCAATTTCACTTTCTACACCTATTTGATGTCGGGGACTTATCATATTGCCTGCCGTGCGCCCACCAGCCTCTGGCGTGTGATACGCAATGTGTCGCTCAATACGAATGTGTCGGGGCTGGTGTTCAATCTGGTGAACGGCGATCTGAATGGTGATAATATTATCGACGACGCTGACCTGCTGCGGGTCTTGTTCGCGTTCGGACAGTCGGGTTCCGCGCTTCCCGAAGATTTGAATGGCGACGGCGTGGTCGATGACGCGGACCTGCTTACCGTGCTGTTCAACTTCGGGATGGTAGGCGATAGTTAGGCGATGCGAGCAATAGCCCTCCAGTTCGGCGCGGGGCGGATCGGGCGCGGGCTTTTTGCCCAGCTTTTTACCCGTGCCGGGCTGGAAGTGGTGTTCGTGGAAGCCCGCCCGGAACTGGTGCAGAGCCTGCAGCAACACCACACCTGCTGGATCGAGTGGGTGGATGGCGCACGCGAAATCATCGCCCCGGTACGCGCCCTGCACACCGACCAGCGTGACGCCATCGCCGAAGCATGTGCCCAAGCGGCAATCGCAGCGACCGCTGTCGGCGTGAACGCCCTGACTACTGTTGCCCCCTTGCTTGCAGAAGGCTTGCGCCAGCGCGCTGCCCAGCACAGGCTCCCCTTTAACATCCTGCTGGGCGAGAACGACCTGCATACCGACCGTATCCTTGCGAAGGCACTCGAGGCGGAGCTGTCCGATAGGCCCGATCTGCTAAAGGCGGTGGGCTTGATTCGCTGCATGGTGGGGCGTCAGGTGGTGGCGGAACTGCCCGGCGACCCACCCGGCGTGCGTGCTGACCGCTATGACCACCTGCTTATCGATGCCGATGCCATTCGAGGCGAGCTGCCCCCGATCGAAGGAGTTCTCCCTGTGCGCCCCTTCGAAATCTACTTCCTGCGCAAGCTCTATGTGCATAACGGGCTGCACGCGCTAATCACCTATCTGGGCGCACAGAAAGGCTACGCCACCATTCAACAAGCGCTGGGCGATGCGACGATTCGCGCCCTGTTCGAGCGAGCCGCCCACGCGCTGGAACGCGCTCTGCTCAAAGCGTTTCCCCTCGAGCCGGAGGAGCATCATCGAGCAGTGGCAGATATGGTGGCACGCATCCAGCACCCTCATCTGGATGACCCCATCGCGCGTGTGGCGCGTGAGCCGTTGCGCAAACTGCGCCCCGACGACCGCCTGATAGGCGCGTACAGACTGCTGCAAGCGCAGGGTGAGGATAGCGAGCCGTTCCGCCAGGCGATTCACACCGCACTTCACTATTACGACCCGAACGACCCCGAATCGGTACAACTACGCGAATGGGTGCGGCAGTATGGTACCGCGTGGGTGTTGCGCGAATGGTGCCAGCTGCGTGAGGATGAAGCGTGTTGAACCCTTTGCCAGCGCTGCGTGACGCCTCTCCAGTCAAGCGCGGCGCCCGCCGATAATGCTCCCTGATGATACGCGGGGTGTATGTGGCCGCCGAAGGAATGGCAGCCCGACAGAAAGCACAGGATGTGCTCGCGGCGAATCTGGCGAATGTGAACACCAGCGGCTTCAAAGCCGACCGACCTGTTTTCGAGACCGCCCTTCAGCGTCTGCTCTACCGCGTGGAGGGTGCTGCCGCCCAGCCAATTGGCACGCTCTCGGCGGGCGCACGGCTCACAACCACCTATACCGATCTCCAACCCGGTACCCTCATACACACGGGCAACCCGCTGGATGTTGCCATCGAGGGCAACGGCTACTTCGCTATCCGTACCCCGGCGGGCGTACGCTATACGCGCAGCGGTGCGTTCGCCTTGAACGCCGACGGGACCCTCGTCACACGCCAGGGCTTCCCAGTGCTGGGTACACAGGGCGAGATCCGTGTCCCGCGCCACGCGACCCTCCAGATCAGCGCGGACGGTGCCGTGCTGGTCGACGGCAAGGCGGTCGATCGTCTGCTCATTGTGCAGGGCACCCTCCAGAAGGATGCCGATGGCTGGCTGGTCGGCAACACGACCCCCGTGCCAAACCCGCGCCTCACCGTCGGAACACTCGAAGGTTCCAATGTGAATGTCGTCCGCGAAATGGCGGAAATGATCGAGCATCTACGCGCCTATGAGACCCACCAGAAGGCAATCCAGTCGCAGGACGAGACCCTGGCACGCGCCATCAGTGAAATCGCACGAATCTAATGAGCAGTCTTCACCCCCGTGGCAAGGGGGAAACCAGATAGAGAAGGGTTAAGGAGGTTCTAATATGATACGAGCATTGCACACTGCCGCCACGGGAATGGAAGCGCAGCAGTTCAATATCGATGTGATTGCGAACAATCTGGCGAATGTGAACACGACGGGCTTTAAAACGGTACGCGCCGACTTTGAGGATCTCATCTACCAGACGCTGCGTCCTGCTGGGGCGAATGTGGCGGGTGGCGCACAGGTGCCCAGCGGCTTGCAGGTCGGGCTTGGAGCGCGCCCTGTCGCAACCTACGGGCTGTTTACCCCCGGCGCATTGCAGGTGACAGGCAACCCCCTCGATATGGCTATCGAGGGCGACGGATTCTTCAAGGTATTGATGCCAGACGGTAGCGTCGCCTACACGCGCGATGGCAGCTTCAAACTGGACAGCCAGGGACGCCTGGTCACCTCTATGGGCTATCCGCTGGAGCCAGAGATTATCATTCCACCCGATGTCCAGGAGATTCTGGTCGGACGCGATGGCACTCTCTCGGTGCGACGCGGCGGACAGAGCGGCCTGGAGGAAATCGGGCAAATCACGCTGGTGCGCTTTGTGAACCCAGCAGGATTGAGCCGCATCGGGCTGAACCTCTATCGCACCACCCCAGCGTCGGGCGAACCGATCGAAGGCACGCCGGGCACGAACGGATTGGGTGAGTTGAGCGGTGGGAGCCTGGAAGCCTCCAATGTGCAGATTGTGGAGGAGATGGTGCGCCTAATTATGGCGCAGCGTGCCTACGAGGTCAACTCACGAGCTATCCAAACCGCCGACGAAATGCTTTCCGTCGCCAAAGATTTGAAACGATAACCTACTGCCCATCTACAGGAGCTTTACCTGCCAATAGAAGCAGGGGTGCGGTCGCCGCACCCCTGCTTTAGTGCGCTCAACATCCGCTGCCGAAGTTGAACAGCACCTGCAATAGGTCGGCGTCGTCCACTACCTGATCGCAGTTCACATCAACGCGACCCAGATTGCTGCCCGTCTGTCCGAAAGCAAACAGCACGGCAAGCAGGTCGGCGTCGTCCACGCAGCCGTTCTCGTCTATATCGCCATCGTGCGAGATACAGGCTTGCGTATCCAGCAAGAATGCCTCGTCGCGTCCGGTGGCGGCGTTATAACCCTGACCCACAATAAATCGCCCGTTCGAGGAGATTCCCAATGCGGTTGAAAGGCGCGAGCCGTTGCTCAACAGCGCGGCGTAGGTCAGGTTAAGGTCTTCCACCTGCGTGGTGGCAGTGCCCACATTCCAGCGCACGGCACGGCGTTGACCGTTGGGCAGGCTGGAGAAGCCCACAATCGCAGAGCCGCGAATATCGTACGCCGAGTTTGCGTTGCCGCCTAAATACGCTAACTGTTCGGGTTGCCAGTTGTTCGCTGCACGCCACATCACAGGATAGTAGCTGCCGCCCCATAGATTGCCCGTATTGCCAACCGCGATGGTGCCGTCTCCTGAAACTTCGAGTGGGACACACCCGTAATGCCCTGAAACTGGGTTTAGGAATGCCCACCAGTCCACGCTACCGTTGGTCAAGTGGAACACGACCCCTTTGTAGCCCCATCCATTGCCGTGTCCGAAAGCCACCACGGTGCGCGCATCATCGGAAATGCCGTATGCCTCCCCTGATACATACGGTACTGCATAGGTATGCACAAGGGGTGGGTTCGTATTCAGTTCCCATACAGCGGGTAAGTTATTACCCGATGGCGACCGTGCCTTCCCCACTGCGTGGGAGCCTGACGGAGTGATATCCACAGCCCAGCAGAAGCGGGGCGCGGGGGGCAACCACTGGAAGTTATTCGGAGGTGTCCACATAAACGCACGTTGATCAGGGTAGGAACCCCAGAACCCGACTGCTTTGCTTCCGTCAGCGGCGACGGCTGTAAGGTACGAGGAAGCATATACCTGTGTTATGGTGCTTGTCTGGCGGTTCCAGACGACGGCGTAGCCATTCGCGCCACCAACAACGGTTGTGCCGTCGTTAGAGACATCGTAAGCAAAGCTGGAACCCCCTGTTGGCGTGAGCGTGCCCAGCCAGACGAGGCTTTGGGCGTAAGCAGCGATCGCTGCGCTGCTCAACAGCGTTAGTAGCCCGACACTACGCACTAAGCTCGCTCGCATCGTTTAGACCTCCTTCATCCAAAAGTTGCAAGGCGTTGCGCCGATGCTTGTTCTTATTATACCCCATTTTTATGGAGGGGACGACCTTGTTTTTATCAGTTTTTCCGATCCGGACATGCGGAGGCGTGTTTTCCAGCCAAGTAGGGTCAATCACGGTATTCAGCAAGCATGGTCGATGGAGCGACTTGTGCCGCTGTCCATCAAAGCTATCTCACTGCGCCGTGTGCGAAGCCGTCGTGCGCGAGTTTAGGGGGCGTCAGCTCCCTGTGCGGTGCCAGATGGAGCTGTACCGGGCATACGCTGCGACTCGCTGCCGAAAGTTTTCGGCACGACCTGCTCACTCCTGCTGTGCCCTGTGCTGCTCCAGAGCCACCAGCCCGCTAGCGCCAGCACCAGTACGATCAATACAACAGCAGCCCATGTAGGAACTTCCTTTTTCATCCGTATGCCTCCGATTCTCAGCGAGCTTTCGCCCGCTTGACGCCATGATACCCAACGCGCCTTGAGTACCATTCCCCGATCAGGGTCCTTCCACCGGCAGGGGCAGTGAAATATCCAGATGGCCCCCGATGCTCTCGGTGCGTTTCCCCTCGATGAGTATCTGCACCTGCTGGATGCCGGGAAAACTGGACGCGGTACGGGTGATGGCGTTGACCAGCGCGGCTTCGGTGTCCACCCCCCCCTCGAAGTTCTGCACCAGCTCCTGCGAGAAGTTAATTTCTAAGGTGTTGCCCTTTCGCTCCACGCCCAGCAGGCGTGTGCCTTTGGAGAACACTGGCGTCTGTTGCATCAGTTTTTCGAAGGCTTCGCGATAGGCGTTTGCGTGGTTATGGATGGTGAGTGTATGCGATTCGTAGCGGAGTTCACCCTGCTCGTTGATGCGGGGGATATAGATGCGTATGGTAGGCGGCACCGGAGGTGTTGGGGGTGTGGCAGGGCGTGTCAAACGCAGCCAGATACCCACGCCCAGTGCCATTAGGGCAATCAGGATGAACAGTCCTCCCAGTAGGGTTTGCACCCGCCGCGCTTCACTCACGGCTCTGCGCCTCCGCGTTGGAGCTGCACTGCGTATCGGACACGCCCGATTCTTCCGTGGTCGCAGCTTGGGCAGGGATGTCCGACGGGGCAGACTCTTCGGGGGGTGAGACCACCCATTCCACCACGAACTGACTCTTGCCCAGCGTGAGCACTGCGCCCGGCTCCACAGGCATCGGCAAATTGGGCGTCAGGCGCACCTCCCCCATAAAGGTGCCGTTTGTGCTGCCCAGATCGGTGATACGCACCTCGTTGCCCACGATCTCAATTGTTGCGTGCGTGCCCGACACATAGGGATCGTTAATCACGATGTCGTTGCCAGCGCGTCTGCCGATTTTCAGCGGACGGGCGTAGAGCGGGTAGCGCTGGCTGGCATCCTGCAGGCTGACCAGATACGCCAGCGGCGGGGCAACCTCTTCAGCTACCACGGGCGTCTCGAAGCCTTCTGGCAGTTCGAGGGTCAGTGTCGCACTGCCGAACTGCAGCTCCGCGTGGGGTGGCAAGGGCACCCGCTGACCCGGCGCCACCGGCTGTCCGTTCAGCCGGGTACCGTTCGTGCTACCCAGATCCTCCAGATAGGCAGCGTTGTCCTCGATGAGGATACGAGCGTGGCGACGGCTGACCGTGCCATCGTTCAACAGCACATCGCTGCTGGGATCGCGCCCGATCAGGTTCTCGCCCGCTTTGAGCAGGAACTCGCGTCCGCTGGCGTCGCGCAATTTCGGAAACGCGCCTTCAGGGTGGGCCGTCTCGGCGGGTGTCTCGCTCGTCAGCAGAAAGCCGCACTCAACGCAATAGACTTCCCCCGGCGGGTTCATCTGCCCACAAATGGGGCATTGCATCGGTGCAATCGCCTGAGTCGCGCTCGGCGCGGGCGTCATCTGAATGGTCGCCTGCGACGCTGCACCACCTGTGACCACCGTCGATTCATCCTGCATAGCACAGAGATTATACTCTATCGGGTCAGGGGCAAGGGCAGGCAATCCATGCGCTCACCACGACAATCGCCACAGGGTATAATCTCTATCGCTATGGGCTGGTGGAAGAAGACCGATTTCTGGATCGCGCTCATCCTGGCGGTGATTGGGCTGATTGGGCTGGCGCGGGGCAACGAGGTGATTGCTGACCCCGGGCAGGATGTTGACCCGCGCCTTGCATGGCTCTATTTGCTCGCCGCCGTCATCATGCTGATCAACGGTATCCTCTCCCATCGCCAGTATCTGCGCGAACTGGAAGAGGAGAAGATGAAGCAGGGTAGCCAGCCCGCAAGCGGTCAACAGGAGGCGACAACACGATGATTACCTGCTGCGAATGTGGCAAAGTGCTGGACAAGCTCCCCCTCTGGATGGCGTCGGTCAAGATCCGCTTCGTGTGTGATAACTGCCGCAAGGTGAACCCGCAGCAGTGGTTCCCACTGCCCATCGCTGAAGACGAGGAGGAGCGGATTGCGGTCGGCCCCGACGAGGATATCGCCTTTGTAGAGGGTGAAATTGGGCTGGATGACCTAGCAGCAGAGGAGCGCAAACGGATCGTGGGCGACGATCTTTTCGAGGCGGGCGACGAGCTGCCTGAGGATTTAAGCGAGTAATGAAGCCCTGCTTCCGCACCCTGTCCCCGCACGAGCGGTCCGAGTGCCTGCGGCTCTGGACGCAGGTCTTTGCACCTGGCGAGGACTATTTCGTCCGCTACTTCGAGGACCCGCTGTGGCAGCCGAAATACACCCGTGTATGTGAAGTCGACGGGCAGCTGGTCGCCTCCGTGCAGATTGTGCGCCGTGCTGTCCGTCTGAACGGGCACCGTGTGTGGATGGCAGGTATCGCCAATGTGGCGACGCTGCCCGACTATCGGGGGCGCGGCTTCGCCTCACAACTGATGCGCGACGCCCATGAGGTGATCGACTCGGAGGATTTTCTGTTCGGGCTGCTCTTCACGGGCATTCACGACTTCTACGCGCGGCTGGGTTGGGAAACTTTGACATTATCCCTGCCCGTGTCCACACCGCAGCCGATGCCCATCCCGCCTGGCTGGCGTTTCCGCGTCGCCGAACCGCACGACCTGCCAAGAGTACAGCGCTGGCATGAGCGCACCTATGCGGAGCATCCGTTTACTGTCATCCGGGATGCGGCGTACTGGCGCGTGTGGCTGCGCTGGGAGGACGAACAGTGGCGACAGGGTTTTTACATTGCCGAGTGCGAGGGCGAGCCGTTGGGCTATCTCTCCATCGAGACGCATTATCGCCGAGGGGACGATGGCTCGCAGCGTGTGGAAGCCCTCTCGCTGACCGAGTGGGGCGCGGATACGCTGGAACCGACGTTGGTGGAAGCCATGCTGGCTTTCGTGAACCAGACCGCGCTGCAGGCAGGGGCAGAACGGATTCGATGGTTCCTGTCGCCCCTCGAAGCGAAACAGCGGTTGCGCCTATCGGAACTACACTTCGTGCCCCAGCGCCACCCGATGGTGCGCGTGGGACATCGCGAGCGGCTGTGGGAGGCACTTGAACAGTACGGTGGCGCCCCCATGCCCATGGAGATCGAAACCCTCCGTTCTGCCGACGCGCTGCGCCTGTTGTTTGGGCTTTACCTGAACTCCGACCTGCCCGACCTGCCAGACTCCCTCAAGCAACGCTTTCCGATGCGCCCTGCCCTGTTTCTGCCCGCCGATTCGTTCTGAGCTATTTTCAGAGGGCAGATCCGTGGACCTGCCCCTCCAGGGTTTTTTCCACACGCCCCAGGGGTGTCAACGGGTACACTCTTGGATGTATGCGGGTGCTGGTGATCGATAACTACGATAGCTTTACTTATAATCTGGTGCAATATCTGGGCGAGCTGGGCGCAGAGGTGCAAGTGGTGCGCAACGACGCCATCGAAGTGGAGGACGCCCTTCGCCTCGCGCCCGAGCGTATCGTGCTGTCGCCCGGCCCCTGCACACCGAACGAGGCAGGTATCTGCGTTCCTCTAATCCGGGCGGTGGCAGGTAAGATACCGTTGCTGGGCGTCTGCTTGGGTCATCAGGCGATTGGCGCGGCATTCGGTGGCGAAATTGTGCGCGCGCTGCGCCCCATGCACGGTAAAACCTCGCTGGTGCACCACACCGGGCAGGGGGTGTTTCATGGATTACCGAACCCGCTGCGCGTCATCCGCTACCATTCGCTGGTCATTCGACGCGACACACTACCTGACGAACTGGAAATCACCGCCGAGACCGATGAGGGCGAAATCATGGGCATACGCCATAAGCACTATCCTATCGAGGGCGTGCAGTTCCACCCCGAATCGATCATGAGCGAGGCAGGACTGGAGCTGCTGCGCAATTTCCTGCAGGGCGTTCAAGCCTCTTCCTCCCCCTCTGGCGGTTCAGGCAACTCGTCGAGGCTATTCAAGCCGAAATAGTGAAGGAATTGCTGCGTCGTGCCGTACAGAATAGGCTTACCAGGCGCATCTTTGCGTCCCACCTCCGCAATCAGTCCTCGTGCAAGCAGCTGGCGCACCATGTGGCTGCTATCGACCCCGCGCAGCGCATCGATCTGCGCCTGAGTGACGGGCTGCTCGTACGCCACAATCGCCAGCACCTCCAGCGCGGCACGCGAGAGGCGCTTGGGCGGCGGGTTCAGCAGGCGCGTGATATAAAGGGCGTAATCGGGCTTCGTCGCGAGCTGATAACCTCCCGCCACGCGCACAAGCTGAATTGGGCCGCGCGCGCCCAGCTCCTGCTCCAGCGCCTGCAGAGCCCGCTCCACCGCATCTGGCGATTCACCCACCACCTCGCTCAGCGTCTCCAGCGTGAGTGGTGCATCTGCCACAAAGAGCAGGGCGTGCAAAACATCACTCAGTTGCATCGCTTCGGCTCTCCTGTTGTTCCAGCCATTCCGTCAATTCCTCTGCAAAAGCACGAAACACCACTGGCGCTTTTTTCAGGAAGCGAACAACACGCGATAGGTCGATCTGCAAATACTCATGGACAAGCACATTGCGAAAGCCCCCGGCACCGCGCAGCTGTTTGTAGAGCGATGGCGAGATCACCCTGTGTGCCCGCAATTCTGTTAGTGACGCCTCATAGCTGTCCACAGCAACGCCAAAATGGCGTGTCAAGAGGTGACTCGCCGCTTGCAGAATCAGCGTTAAACCCGTCTGCAAACCATGTTCAACGGTCCAGCGCAGGCTGAGCGAAGTCGCCAAATCGTCGCTTGTAGTGCCCCGATACCGCTCCAGCTCCTCCGCTGTGCGATAGAGCTGCAACACAACACGCCATAGAAAATCGCTATCAATTCCCATGCATTGCCTCCGCAGGAGGGTGCGTATCTGCGCTCTCTGATGGTGTTGCATTTCGTGACAAAGGGAAAGGATGCCTGCCTCATAGCGCGACGCCAACATCGGGTCGCGGCAGTAAATTAGCCTGCCTGTGCGCACAATCTCTCGCTGAAGCCAGAAAGGTGCAAGGGGCAGTTCCACCAGGTCGATGCGATCCGTGCCCAGATGAAGTGAAAGGTCGGCGTACAGGGCGGTGAAGGAGTAGCCTTTATCGGGCAGAATGGCGAGGTCGATGTCGTGGCTCACTTCGGGATGTTCACACGCCGAGCCGAACAGATACGCCAAGCGAATCGGATGGCGCTCCATCAGCGCAGGCAATCTTTTCAGACGCCGACCAATGTCGCACGGTAGCTCGGGTAGATGTGCGTATTTCTCTCGAACCGCCACATTTTGAGTATACCTGCGGTGAACTGTGGGGTAAATCTTATCGCTCTAAACAGGGTGGGGGCACGGCAACCGCGCCCCGCCTGCAGCGCTCAACACCCGCTGCCGAAGTTGAACAGCACCATCAACAGGTCGGCGTCGTCTACGATGCCGTCACCGTTCACATCTTCGGGACGGAAGCCCGTTTGCCCAAACACGAACAGGACACGCAATAAATCGGCATCGTCCACGCAGCCGTTGCCATCTATGTCGCCTGTAATCCGCGTTTCCATTCGATGAGGTCGCGTATGCCCGAGCCCATTCACCAAAAGCGCCAGTAGGGGTACCTAGGTCCGTCATTCCTCCTGTGCAGGTCCAACGAAAGGCGCGAGAGGTAGTAGCGTAAGTTTCACCAACCACAACCTCGCCCGTTGAGGATAGGTCAAAAGCTTGGCTACTACCGCCTCCCAAAGCGCCAAGCCATGTCAGCGACTGAGCAAACATCCTTGTTGCTAAGTTACACCCGATGCACAAAATCATCATTCGCACAAGAATCCAGCGGGTACGCTGATCACCACGGTTCCTCATCGCTGGCATCGCAACCTCCTCCATTTCTAACGGACCCCAAGCGACCTACTTACTCACAGCCATGTCCAAAATCTGCGAGAACCGCGAGCAGGTCCGCATCGTCCACGACGCCGTTCCAGTCAATATCGGCTGCTAAATCGTCACTGGTTCCAAAAGCTTGCAGCACTCGAAGCAGATCCTGATCGTCCACACAGCCGTCAGCATCGATATCGGATAGATAGATTATGATATCCTCTGATACACCCATGCAGCGTCCGGCTTCATCTGGTGGGATTAATCCTCTGGTACACCTGGGATCACAATCACCTGATTCGGGATTTCCTGGTGTCCCGGTAAGCTGGCTGCCTGCCAACGGTCTTCCCAGATAACCCCGGCTGTCCGTGCAGTCATAATCTATCAAGACCTCTTGACCACTGAGCCTTACAACATCACTATTGACAATCTGGTATGGTTTGCGGAACGATATCTGGCTTCCACTTTTGACGAATTCCCCGACCGCGAAGTGTAGATGGGGGCCAGTAGATCGTCCCGAGCTACCAACCCTGCCAATAGGTTGCCCCCGGCTCACTTCGCTGCCATTTTGAGCTGTAGAGTCGAAAGCACTTAAGTGAAAGTACAAAGTGCCAAGATATACTTCCTCCCCAGATAGTTTGCGATAAAGTGGTGACCGATCTAACAAGATTATAAAGTTCCCCCTGATACTACACTCCGAGCGGCGGAATACCTTGCCCGCATGGGAAGCCAATACAAGTTCATTGCAGTCGTTGGCCCACCCAGTATAATATGGACAGTTCTCTTGAGATCCAGCAACTCGATTAAAATCGACTGCGTAGTCCCTACCCCAACGAGAATGTCCGTCATAAGTAGAAGGCTGCCAGAGCTGACCTTGTTGCCATGGCGCCGCAAGATTACGCAGAAACTGGTTGATACGCTCCGTTCGATTCACACCCTGCGTGACCCGACCCGTGTCCAGCAGGTACGCTTCCCAACGCCCTGTGGCGGCGTTCCAGCCATAGCCCACAATATAGCGTCCATCGGGCGAGAGGGCGCTGGCTCCCCAAAGAATAGAGCCGTTGGTCAGCAGGCGGGCGTAGGTGCGGTTCAGGTCTTCCATCCCGCCAGTGGGTGTCCAGCGAAAGGCACGAGATTGCCCGCTGGCGTTGTCTGCCCAGCCGACCACCACCGAGCCGTCCGCGGAAACACCAGACGCCACGCTGTAATCACCCCCCAGCGTGCCGAGATCCTGCATCCCGCCCGCGGCAGTCCAGCGAAAGGCACGACATTGCCCGCTGGCGTTGTCTGCCCAGCCGACCACCACCGAGCCGTCCGCGGAAACACCATACGCCTCGCTCCAACTACCCCCCGGCGTGCCGAGATCCTGCATCCCGCCCGCGGCAGTCCAGCGAAAGGCACGCCATCGCCCGCTGGCGTTGGGTGCAGAGCGGA
>Ga0101943_1000636_pt1 | contig 47847 bp, 47 predicted proteins | sample DewCreD2012metaG_5_FD_75244 | JGI IMG/M metagenome (GOLD analysis project Ga0101943, IMG submission 75244) | Hot spring sediment bacterial and archeal communities from British Columbia, Canada, to study Microbial Dark Matter (Phase II) - Dewar... ... | reverse complement strand
TCCCACATAGTTCAGATAAAACTGGTGATAGACGAATTACCAAGGATACCAGTTCGGGAGCAGGGTATCCTCGTTGCCTCCCTATTCCCTAAGTGGATAGGGGGCAAGAGGGTATTCACCCTCTCGGTCCCCGAACTGGGGAGAACCTTTTTCGCCCCAGCTGAGAACCTGTGGTTCATAGCCACAGGTAATCTCGGTGAGGGGTATGTCAACTCTGCCCTCTCCGACAAAGCTTTGGAGGAGAGGTTTGCATCTGAAACAATCACGATGTCCTTAGATCAGGTGCAGACCCTCCTCACAGAGCTTGTTGTCGAAAAAGGCTTCTCCCCCTCTCTGGCTCAAAAGCTTGTAAAGGTCAGGGAGAAGATGGAGATAGCCTATGATGAGGGGGCTGTGGCTACCTTCCTCTCCTATCGTCAGCTTGAAAGAGCAGTAAAGCTGGCAAGGAAAGAGGAAGAAGTGCCACGGCTTCTTCTCAAATACTACAGCAGGGATATAGAGGAGAGGGCAGTGCTTGAAAAGGCACTGCAAGGGGTCTTTACCTGACCCCTGCTTTCCTCTTATCCCTGAAGGAGGTAAAAGATGGTAGGTGTAGGGCTGGATATCAAAAGCTTGTATTTAAGGTATATTTGGAAAGAGGGAGTGTTTGAAACACTCCCTCCCACCCCCAGACCCATAGAGGTGGGGGTGGTAAGAAGACCCCCTGGCTCCTGGACACCAGCGGAGTTGAGGGGGAAGTTTCAGAAAAAAGACCTTATCACCCTCCCCTCTACGGAGGAGGGTGATAAGGTTTTAAGGACTTTTTTACATGAGCTGGGACACGCCCTTTTCACCCCCACTCCCTCCCAGAACCCAAAGTTCTGGGAAGAGTATCAGGAGCTGGGGGATGTCTTAAATGCTGTTGAGGACCTCAGGATTGAGGGCAAAATGTCCGAAATCCTGGGGTTTGATTTGGGGAAGTTCCCCCCCTCTGAAAAGCCCACAGCTTATGTGGGCAACCTGTTATCTATAATGGTCTATCTCCACCTTGGCTACAAGGTGGAGTGTCCAGAGGGGGGTGAAAAGTTAATAAAAAGAGCGGAGAGGCTCCTGAGGAGGCTCTACAAAGCCTCAGCGTGGAGTTCTCTCCGCTTAGCCAGATACTTTAAGGAAAAATTCCCATACCTTTGCCCGCCCCAACCCATAGAGGGTTGGGCAAAGGATATAAGGTGGGAAGCTCCTCAGAAATATGAAAGCCTTGAAGAACCTGGGGGCTTCCTGTCTGGGAAGGAGAAAAGAGGAGGGGAGTGGTTTGAGCAAGTCCCTCCTCCAGAACTCCCTCCTGCCATAATAAAGCTGGCGAGGGAGCTTTTCAAGGCTCCTGAGCCAGAGTGGGTGCCTTCCTCCTCAGGAAGGCTTGTAGTCTCCTCATACTTGCGGGGAGATGAAGAGCCTTTCGTGAGGCAGGAGGAACTCCCCACGATCCACCCACTTATTGTGGTGGATACGTCGGGGAGTATGTTTCGGGTTCAGGAGGAGGTCAGGATGCTCCTCTATGCCCTGTATAAAGCAGGGCTAAAGGGGAGTGTCCTGCTTGTAAAGAATGAAACAGTCAAAAAAGTCCCCGTTAGGGACGCTTACAAGGCGTCCTTTAACGGGATGACAGAGGGGCTGTGGGCTTGCGCTCGTTTCATAAATTCAAGCCCCTTAACAATAATTATTTCTGACCTTGCCTTGTCCCGTGAGGATGAGAGCAAGGTCAGAAAGAGCTTCTCCAAAAAGCCCAATGTATATTGGGTGTATTGGGGAAGCTATAAAGGGAAATTTTTGGAAAATGCCCTGCAACTGGAAATCCCCAGGAGCAGGGTGATAGCTGAGGACACCCTTGAGGGGTGTCTTAAGAAGCTATCAAGACTTCTCAGGGGCTAAGCCCACGCCCCTTCCCTCCTTTTTCTCCCCGCCTTCCTTTTCAAAAATCAATCTCCAGTTCTCCCAAAACCCTGTCAATTTCTTCCTTCAGCAAGCTTGCAAAAACATTAATCCCTTCATCTTTCAGCACGATAGAGACAGGCACACCTCTGAAGTTTGCATAAACCACATGCACTTCTTTTAAACCTTTTGTCATCAGCCTTGGCAAATTCAAAATGTTTGCCCTTATCCTCTCAATATCATATTTGCCAAAAGCGTATCCCTCTCCACCATGGACAACAGGATTTGGCATCTGCTCATCGTAAAAATGAAACTCCACCCTTGAAAGAATACCATCTTCAGGTGTAGGTGGCAGGAAATAAATCTCATCCTTTTCCTGAGCAAATCTGTGTATTACTGTCAGCACAAGGTTTATGTCTCCCCTCTCATAAGGCTCCCCCCTGAAAAGGTTAATGGTTCTGAACCTACCATCTGGCACAAACTCAATCATACTACCACCTCCTTTCCAAGTATTAACTTCTTTAGCTTTTTGAGAGCAAGCTTGTGTATATGGCTTGCCCTCTTCTGAGAAAAGCCAAGCTTTTCTCCTGCTTCCTTAATAGTATAACCTTCAAAATAGACAAGGCTTATAAGCTCTCTTTCTTTCTCTTCAAGCCTGCTGATGAGGTCTTTTAGCTCCGCCTGATTAAAACCTTTGTCTTCAGCCCCACAGAAAATTTCAAAAGTGTCTTCTTCTCCCTCCTTCACATGCTCATCGTAAGAAAGGAAAGAATTCTTAAGGTTCTTCTCATAGTATTCCTGCACTCTGGACATGATGAGAGGGACAGCTAAGGTAGAAAGAGCATGTTTTTCATCCCAGTCTTCTATTGCCTGATAAAGAGCAAACTTTGCTATATCCTGAACCTCTTCCCAGTCATCTGGGCTTACTCTCATAGACCTCATGACCTTGTAGATAAGTCCTTGATTTTCCTTGTAGAGCCTCTCCTTTTCCTTTTTGAGGGCAAGATAGAGCCTCTGAACCTCTTCATAGCCCTGTAGCTGGCAAGAAATATAGTCCCTTATTATCTCATCCACAAACCTGCCTCTTAGACCTCCACAGGAATAGAGAAGCCTTTCCTGACCTTTTTTGCTTAGCTCATTTTTAAGCATAAAGACTTTTAACCTTACAAACCACTCAGGTATCAAACTTAAAGCCTTTCTTCTCAGCTCCCAGAGCATTCTTTCTACCTCCTAAACCGCTTGGGGTTATAACAAAGAAAAGCTCCACCTTTTTAGCAAAAAAGTCTCTCAAAAGCTCTTCAAACCTTTCCTTTCTGTCAATATACTTCTTCTCATACCGCTTAAAAACAAGCACCCTGTCCTTTAAAACCACCCCCACATCAAACTTTGAAATAAACCCTTCCTTTTCATCAATTAGCTCAATATCCTCAATAACTTCAGGAAATAGAGGCTTCAGAGTTCTGTAGCAGGTGATGGAAGTAAAAATCCCGACAGAGTTAAAAGGCTTTGCCAGTCTTGCCTTTAAAACTTCCTCATTTAGCTCCTCTATCACAAAATAACCACCCGCCTCCATTCCATAGAGAAAGGTCTTAAAGTCTTCAAAAGAAAGTCTTCCCCTCACAAACCTTCTCCAGCTCACCTGCCCTTCATTCTTTATCGCATTCTTGAGCCTTGATAGTTTTCTGCTTTACATCCCACATAGTTCAGATAAAACGCTCCGGGAGTTTTGCATTCTGCGTCTACTTCTACAACTTTACATCCCACATAGTTCAGATAAAACCCAACACCTACCACCTAAGCCTAATATAGATAATACACCAATTTTAGGAATCTGTCAAGTGGTTCGAGTGAAGCAAATTTGCAGCGAACCTCCAGTTGTGCATTGAGAATTTTTCGCAAATAGGCTTTTAAACCTTGACACATCTTATCCAGAATGCTATGAACCCAAAAGGTAGGTTCGCGGCAGATAAAGAGATGATAAAGTAGATTTTTGTGTTTTTGTCTCAAAGAGTTTTAGCACTCGGGGGCTGTGCATGAATTACACTTTTATCAAATTATGTCCCCAGTTATGTCTTTTTCTATACCTACTACAAACTTTTTTAGATTGTTTTTATTTTCTATTTTATAAAAGTAAACAGAATCATAATTTTCATCCATTACAGACTTTAACTCATAAATGCATTTTTCCAGCTTAGCTTCGCTGATTTCACCTTCAAAAACAGAATTTTGCACCCATATAAAATACTTCCTTAAAATCTTCCTTACTTTGTTTAACCTCTCTTCTCCTACATCATAAGTAACTATGAAGTACATATCCTACCACCAGGCTTTTAGCGGTTTATAAGGTTCATCCTCAAGAAGATGCTTTATAAGTTTATAACATTCAAGCCTTATAAGTGTTTTATAAGATACATTTCTTTTTAATTTTCTATGTTTTATGGTGCTGTTTATCTTTTCATCGTACAACTTAAGAAATTTCTTTTTACCTTCTTTTGTTAGATAACAGTAGCCTACTTCTTCCTCAAAATCTTCAAGTCTAATCATGCCGTTGTTCACAAGCTTGAAGATAATCGCATCACCAATAAGCGGTTTAAAGATTTCAGCCAGGTCCAAACATAGAGAAAATCGTTGTTCCCGTGGTTCATGCAAATAGCTTACAGTTGGATTTAGTTGTGTATGATAAAGTTCCGAAAGCACTGTTGTATAAATCATAGAATTTGCAAAGGATATAAGAGCATTAACAGGATTAGTTGGTGGTCTTTTTTCTCTCCTTTCTATAAAAAAGTCTCCTTTCAGCATCACATTAAAAGCTTGATAGTATGCATCTCTTGCTCTACCTTCACAACCCATAAGCTCGCTTATACTTTTCGCCTTATTAGCTCTCTCTAATTCTTCCTTTATCTTCTCCTGAAACTCCTCAGTACCAGAATATTCCTTTAAGTTCCTTATCATATGGTAAAATGCCCCTTCTATAAAGGAATAAGCTAAATACATTCTTTTCTCTAATTCCATATAGTGTTGGACTTGTTTAATCAATAAAGTGCCAGAAACATTTCTATCTCTTGGAATAAAACTTCCAGAATAAAAGCCATAATAATTAAAAACATGCAGAATTTTATTATGCTGAGATAAAAAATTGAGTAGCTTTGTATTTAGGTCTAACTCTCCAAAGATATATATGGATTCTACATCCTCTATAGGAATAGCCTTCTTCTCCCCATTTTCATTCTCTACGTACAGTGTATTATCCCTTCTACTAATCCTACCACTGCTAAAGATGTAATAGTTCCTCATCTTACTCCTCCCCGACAAAACAGAAATCAAAGTAAGCACACTTATTACAGTAAGGCTTTTTGATCACAGGTGGTGGTTTTTCCAAGCTTATTATCTCCTTCACTCTAAGTAAAGCACTCTCCACTTCCCTTTCTGCATCAGGTGTAAGCTCAACCACCTCCTTTCTTCTTTGCTTAGGATAGTTTATTACACCCTTTTTTACAACTCCAAGCTCTTTAAGGTAGTAAAGATAATAGAGTATCTGAATCCTATGAGCATGAGCCAACCTGTTGGAGGCCTTCACTTCCTTTATCTCCTCTTCATCTATCACATCAATACTTATAAGGTTATCTATCAAAACCTCCTTTAACTCCTCATCCCTATAGAAATACTCCCCTATCAACTTACCTATAAGAACCCTATCATAGCTTGATTCCATACCTATTCCCCTATCAAAAAGCCACAATTTCCTTTCACAAACATAGAGATAGTTAACCATGATCCCTCTTATTTTTAAGCCTTTAAGGTCAATCTCCCTCATTTAATCTAAAATTACACCTTCAAATCTCTTTTCACTAAATTCTATACCTTTCTCATAAGAATAAAATACATCGTTTAGTAAGAATATTTTATGCCTTCTACAAAAGCTACTAGGAATTTCTGACAAGAGGCTCAAATCAAACAGTTGAACAGGTGCAACAAACTGTTTTAATTGCTTTTTTGCTTTAATTCGCTCCATCTTGTCTGCCTTTTTATCTTCTATAATCTCTAAAAGCCTATCTAATTCTCTGCTATTTTCTTCATAAACCGGGCGTGGAATCACTGAGAAGTTAAAGGCTATTCTTCTAAAAAGTTCTTCTGCTTCGCTTTTTGACCTTGTCCTAAATCCTAATTCAAGAAGTTCTTTGTTTCTTTTATATTTTTGATAATATTTAGTACTTTCAATATCCTTAAAAATTTTATCTATAGCCCATTGCTTATCTTCTTCTGTAATAATCTTTCCATTAAAGTTTTCATAAAGGAACTTGTATGTCCTTTCTGTAATCTCTCTATCGTAAAATGGTGGATAATCTGGGGCAAACACATAAACATTCGGATTTTCATCTGTATAGTCTTCTTCCCTTTTCCTCCAACATCTTCCAAATCTCTGCAAAAGACTGTCTATTGGTGCGCACTCGGTAAATATAACATCAAAATCTAAATCTAAACTTGCTTCAACTACCTGAGTTGCTATCCATAAGGATTGAGAGTTGGTTGACATTATTTGGCTTTCTTTGTTTTTTCTGTCCTTTAGTATGAACCTTGAATGTATCAAGGATGGAGATAAGCCTTCTTCCACAAACAAGTTATAAAGCTGTTGGGCTTTTGCAACAGTATTACAGACAACAAGCACCTTTTTAGCCCTATTTAACTCTTTTTTGATTATAGGTATTGAGTTCTCAATAGGTTCTTCATACACAGCCAATTTATGTCTTTTGCTTCTTGAAAGAACAGGCTCTAAAATCTCCAAGTTATTCAAATCTCTTAGCTCTTCCAGTATAAAAGGTGGTAATGTGGCTGTCATTATAAGGAACTTACCACCAAGGCTATGAACCTCTTTTAAAAACACCATTATTGCAGCTATGGAATCCGGAGAAAAGCTTTGGATTTCATCCACCACCACTTTTGAGTATGAAGCGGTAAGATATACAAACTCAAAGCCATTATACTTAAAGGCTGATGCGATAAGCTGGTCTGCTGTAGCTATGGTTATAGGATAAGATAGATTTCTGGCCTTTTCTATTCTTTCAAAGTAATCTTCATCCTCTTCTTCATAATCTATTACAATATCTCCATGAAGAAGAGAAACATTATCTTTAAACACAGCCTTGAACCTTTTATACATTTCATTTACAGCTGTTTTTATACCCAAAAGATAAAAAGCCTTTTGGCCATTTATCCAATTCATAGAAAATTCCGTTTTACCAGACCCTGTTGAAGCCACAAGCACCAAGCTTTTATCGGATAACTCTCTTGCCCTTTTTTGAAAAGGCTTAAGCTCCCATCCTTTATTTTTTAGCCATACTTCAAAGTCCCTTTGGTAGTCGCCTTGATATTCTATCTCTGGATCAATTTCTGCAGAAGCGGAATAATCACACTTATGAAGCATACCTTTTAAAAGCACAAGCAACTCAAAATAGTCTTTAAAATTATTCTCTATTCTACTTCGTATATCTCTATCAATATCTACATCAAAGTTTAGTTCATAATTGATACCCAATAAGCTTTTTCGCCTTTCAAGGTCATATTTTACAAACTTTTCAAATTTATCCTTATCAAATGCTTTGTTTCTTGTATGATGGAATGCGACACAATATTGCACTAAAGTACTTAGTTTGACTTTATCGGTATCAAATTTTTTAAAATACCTTTTGTCCTCTTTTGGTATAAACGCCAATGATAACCATTCATGTGGTATTTCATTAACATCTTTAAGTTCTTTTATATAAATCTTATTCGGTGATAATTTCAATTTATTTTGAAATTTGTGATTTATCTTTCCAAGGTCATGATAATAAAGTATCTTTCTAATCACTTCATCGTATTTTTCTATTTTTGAGATAAGTGGATAATTGGCAAGGTAGCTTTTAAGTTTTTCGTAGTTATCTATTAACCTTTGTATGTGATCTTCTAAGGCTTGTGGTGGATCGGATTTGGCATAAACAGTCATGGCAGTTTACATTCAAGAAATGAAACTAAATACCCATCCTCATCCACAAGCACATCCCCCTCTAATTTAGCACCTTTTGTAACATAAACCACATCCACATATTCAAAAATTCGTTTATCTTCAAAAGAACTTACAGGATAATAATAGAAAGGTAGTCTGTAATAAGTGCCGCTTAACTGCGACTTTTTACAAACCTCAGGCGTCAGATACATATTATACCTTAACCTGTAGCCATCCTCATCTTCCAAACTTTGAACATGGACAATTTTTGTATTTTCAAAGTCAACATATGCAATATCTTCGTTTCTACCAAGAACAACAGTTTTGCTTAAAACTACTTCAAGTAGCTTGTTATTTAAATACTCTTCTTCAAAACTAATATGCAAAATCAAATCCATATCAACAATTTCATCAATAAAAAGAATACCTTGATTTAAACTTCTTTTCTGGTCTCCTGCATAAACCCTAGGTCTATTATCAACTATACCTTTTTTCTTATCATCTCTAACCCTGTCAAACTTATAAACCTTTTGTAGATCGGTGATTATACTTTTATACTCCCCTTGAATTGATATTTTAAGGTTTTTGTACTCCTTTAAACCAAGTAAATTGTGAACCATGCCCCTTACCATTGATGGTGTTGGAAGCGGATATGTCTGTACATAGCCATAACTCAACCCTATTCTATAATTAACCAAGTTTTGATAGAGCTTAATTCTAACCGCTTGCATAGAATTTATCAACTTCATCCTTTATCTTTTCAAAAAAGTCCTCTACTGAAAGTTTTCTATCATCTGGTAGGCCTATGGCATCTATGTTAGAAAATTCCCCATCCACATAACCTAAAAAGGTATAATCACTCACTTTACCTTTCAATGTTTTTATGTTTAATGTGCTGTTTATCAAACCTTCATTGATAAGAACTTTATCCCTTGTAAAGTGCAGCTTTATCCTGTTGTAAAAAAATGGATTACCCACATCATACAACCCGCCTATTACAAAGATAGGAGAAAGGTTTTCCCTCTTGCCCCTTATGTCTCTGTAAAGCAGCCTTACTACATCAAGTAAGCTTTTTACTCTTTTTGATCGTTCAGATAGTTCTAAGGAAATTCCGTAGTTTCCATCTACTCCAACCTCTTCCAAGTTGCATGTTAGTGAATAGCAATAGTAGCTGCGGTGTATTTCAGATTGGAAAATATCATTGCCCACATTACCAGGAATTCTATCTGCAAGTCCTTTGTTGGTGGCAAATTCCAGCTCATTGTTAAAAGGCTCAAGACTAACCGCATCTGTGAGCCTTACTACAGCTTTTCTTATTTTATTTGTCTGCGTTTTCATGTACCCAAAGAAATCCAGTTCAGGAAAATCTCTTATGGTGGCATCTTCTGCAAATTGTATAACCCCAGCCTCTTTACTCACATCCGCCCGCCTAAAACCATAAAACTCTTCTAACATCCTTACTATGTCGTACCTAAGTGCTTGCCTGCTAATGTAAGAAAACTGTTTCCCCTCAGAAGTGATCTTTTTCAGAGCAAGAATATTTCCAACCCCTTCACCATAATTAAGGTTTGAGGCTTTGAAGACCACTGAAAAGTGCAAATATTTGTTCATGTTTGACCCTCCACACTTTTGTCATCTTTTGGTCTATAAAGCAATCCGTTTATAAAAGAATAACCAAACTGAAGGAAAAGGTCGTCATCTATCATCTCATCCTTCCCAAAAGCAATTGAAAGATTATGTGCCATCATTACCCTTATATACTTGTCTAAAAACTTTTCCCGATCAGCTATCTTCAGATCGTTCAAAAAGCCATAAACCAGACCACTAATCTGATTTTCTTTGCCCTTTTCTATGAGTGCATTACGAAGACTAATACCATTAGCAAAAGCTTTTTTGACCACCTCCTCGCTTTTATCTTTCATATCCTTCCTCCTCGTATAAATTATATACCTTAGTATAAATCTGGAAACACTTTGTATGCTATAATTGGCTTTGAATTTATCTGGCGATAAGTAGTAAGAGAAATATCTATAAAGCAGATAATAGTCTATCTGTCGTGTTATGGAAAGTTTTAATAGATCATCCTCTATGTTGTAATATGTGTTTTTGATTACATAATAGCCCTTTGGAACATTATTATTCTCAAACACCTCCTTTAGGAATTCAGCCACATCCAAGTCTATGGTATAGTTATATACATTATAACCCCTTGTAGATTGGCCAGATAACAATGGATTTTCGGCTATCTCCACAAAATTTATGTTTTCAACCACACTGGTGGCTTTCTTCTCTGTTATATGTAGAACCAGATGTTTTATCATAGCTTGTAATACAGTTGAATCTTCTTGAATGTTTTCAAGGATATTGTTAAAAATTTTCACTGAATCTAACAACTGCTTCAGGTTCCCATTTTCATTAGGAAAATAGAAGAAATTTAAATAGCTATCATCAATTTTTTTATTCAAATAACCAAAGGATACATGGGCACAACTATAAATTAACGCACAAACTGGACATATTTTTAGGTTTGATGTGTTAAACCCCCAAGCCCAGTTTGAATTATCCTTGTTAAAACCTATTATATTTGATATGGCATTGCTGAATTCATACTCAGCTTTCCTAAGCTGACATGAAGCGCATAGATCATCTCTTCCCCTAGGTCTTTTAAGTGCTAAAATTGAATTTATATACTCACTTACCTTATTGGACAGTATACCTTTAAACTTTGATTTTAAAAACCCATCTATAAACTGCCTACCCTTATTATCAGATATTAACCTATTATAAATACTAAGCTTGCTAAGAGAAGTTAAATAGTTTTCTATTTTTTCTATATCCTTTATGAAGCTATCTAAATCTGAATCGGTTGGTAAAGGCATGTTTAGCGAATCTAAAAAACCATCAAAAGGTACCTTATTAAGCTCTTCTATCTTTTTTTCTATTTCTTGTTTTTTAACATCTTTCTTGTCCAGAAGTTCTTTTTTAATTTTGCGTAATCTTTGGATAAAAGTTTGTAAGTTGAAGAGTTTTAAAAAAGAATGCTTTTTGAACTTGTCTTCAAAGCCAGCAAGTAAATTTTCACCAAATTCTATATAGTTTTCCCCAAGAGTTAAATTAGGTATGCTATCTGGAGACTTTCCATCCAATAGAACTATCAAGAAACCTGCTATACCTGCGTTATAATACCAATCTCTTAAATAAACCCTCTGCACACTACACCACCTCCACCATCCCAAAACCCTGCCCAGTTCTTAAACCCATGCCTGCCTGGTATAGTATTTTAAGGTCCTCTGGATGCCCTTGCAAGGTAAAATATCCCTCAAAGCATGTAAGTGTGATGTAAGGCTTTCCTAACTTTTCCCTTATCTTCCTCAAAGTGTGTTTTACCACCTGTTTTTTCCACTTTATAGGTTCAAAAAGAAGGCTATCTTTTAGACCTTGGGACCTTAGCTCCTTTAGTTTCTTATCATGGATTATGTTAAACTCTCGGTTGTACGCCTCTAAATCTGTGGGTAGAAGGGGCTTTCCATATTTGTTTTCTATGAGTATGGGTGATAGAGTTTTAAAGATTACCTTATTGTCCTTTATATCCTTTTCCTTAGGCGTCCATATCCTTTCAATCTCTATGTGTCCTCCATGGCTAAGAAAGAACCTGCGAAGTTTTAAAAGACCATTGTAAAGGTTCAAAAGAAACTCAAAATCGTAAGAGCTTATAAAAAGGTTTATGTATCTGTCATGCGGTGGGTAAAAGACTATGTCTTCTATCTCTTTGTCTTCAATAAGTATTTTCTCTTTTTTAGTCTTTGTTCCCTTTGGAAAGACAAGGCTAAAGGTGAAAGGCTTGGGTTTTTTGGTCTTTTCATCATGGTAGAGCTGGTTAAGATAGACCTCGTTGTATCTAAAAAGGGCTTCTTTTATAAGACTCATGATGATGTTTCTGTAAAATATGGGTATCTTGTGAGCCTTTAAAAGCACCTTTATTCTCATTGACTAAATTATAAATAAGTCCTTTGAGTAAATTCAAGCTGGCTTGATAAACAAAAGCCCAAGTGCTATAATTATCTCTTAGTCCCCGTAGCTCAGAAGGACAGAGCGCGAGATTCCTAATCTCGAGGTCGGAGGTTCGAATCCTCCCGGGGACGCTTTAAAACTATGGAAATAGAAGTTCTCTTAGGAAGCTTACTTGATGTAAAGGCAGATGCCATTGTAAACCCTGCCAACTCCTACGGCTATATGGGTGGTGGTGTGGCAGGTGTGATAAAGAGGGCTGGAGGGGAGGAGATAGAAAGGGAAGCCATAAAAAAGGCACCCATACCCGTTGGTTCTGCCGTAATCACCACGGCGGGAAGGCTTCCCTTCAAAGGTGTTATACACGCACCCACCATGGAAGAGCCTGCCATGGAAACCACAGAGGAAAAGGTAAGGAAAGCGGTAAGGGCTTCCCTTGAGCTGGCTGATAAGCTTGGCTTTGAAAGCATTGCCATGCCTGGCATGGGCACTGGTGTGGGTAGGCTTCCAAAGGATATAGCTGCAAGGGCTATGGTAGAAGAGATAAAGGCTTTTAAGCCGGTAAGCCTTAAAAAGGTTATTCTTATAGACTTAGATAGCCAGATGGTGGAGGAGTGGAGGAAAAACCTCTGAATGAAACTTATCCTTTCTGGAGGGTGGCTACAAGAAAGGGGCATTTTTGAAACAAATGTAAAAAAAGTCCATTTCCTTAACTCCTTAAAGGATTTAAAAGATGTAAAACTTGGCTTTATTGTCCTCTCTTACCACCTTTCTTCACAGACTTTAAACCTTCATTTAAAAGATTCTTCTTATCCCAAAGTCATACTTTTGGAGCTTGAAGGCTTTTCACCTTTTAACAGAAAAAGAAAGGATACAAGCCTTAAGCTTTTAGCCTCATCCCTTGATGAAAAGGCTTATGTGGAAAGGGTAAAAAAGGTAAAGGAGTTTATCTCAGAAGGCGTCGTATATCAGCTTAACCTTACCTGCAGGTTTGACTTTCGTCTGGATGGTGAGCCTCTTGACCTATTTTTGAGTTATTACAAGACCCAGCCAGTGCCCTATGCCTTTTTTCTTGACCTTGAGGACTTTTACCTTATAAGCGGTTCTATGGAGCTCTTTTTGGAAAAGAGGGGGGATAGGTTGGTTAGCAAGCCTATAAAAGGCACAGCAAAAAGAAAGAAGGACTTAGAAAAGAGCCAAAAGGACAGAGCAGAAAACCTTATGATAACAGACATGGTTAGGAACGACCTTTCAAGGGTTGCCATGCCCGGCAGTGTAAAAGTAGAAGAGCTTTTTAAGATTGAAAGGTTTAAAACCCTCTTTCAGATGCACTCCTCGGTTGTTGCCCAAACAAGGGATAGCCTTCAAAACATACTAAAAGAGACCTTTCCACCAGCCTCTGTGGTAGGTGCTCCCAAGAGGAAGGCGGTGGAAATCATAGACCTTTTGGAGCCTCACAACAGAGAATACTACTGCGGGTGTGCGGGTCTTGTAAGGGGAGAGGACTTTACTTTGAGCGTGCTTATAAGGACTGCCATGGGCCATGGTAATAGGCTTTCTTATTATGCGGGTGCGGGCATAGTTTGGGATTCTGTGCCAGAAAAGGAGTGGCAAGAGGTTCTTTTAAAGACAAAGGCCTTTTATAGCTTAAAATAAAATCATTGTGAAGGTCATACCACCACAGGAGAGGTTTTTCAACTTTGAAGATTCAGAAAGGCTAAAGGACTTTTTCCTAAAAGCCTGCGAGGTTTTTAAGGACTACAGGTTTATCATGCTTCCCTCCCTTGAGATATACAGCCAGGAACTCTATGGAGAAAGTCCCTTTATAGTGGGTAGCCTTCAGGATGGAAGCCTTCTGTGCCTTAGAAGGGATTGGACTGTGAGCCTTGCACGCTTTTTGAGCCTTCAAAAGGATCTGCCCCTCCCTCTCAAGTTTTTCTATTGGGGAAACGTTTTCTCACCCTGCGGAAGCCTGGAGAGCTATCAGGTGGGTGTGGAACTACTTGGAGACCCATCCGTAGAGGCGGAGGTGGAGGCCCTTCAAGCCATAGGCAACTACCTAAAGGCTTGTGGTATGGAGAAGCTTACCCTTAGCCTTGGACATGTGGCCATAGTTGAAGAACTTCTAAATAAGTATGGAGAGTCTTACAGGCAAGCCATACTGGAGAAGAACTTCTCCCTTCTTTCTTCCGTGGAGCCCCTAAGGGACCTTTTGCTTGCCAACGGAGGCTTTGAGCTGCTTGATTCTTTTGAGAAGAAATATCCAGAGTTTTCTACCCATTGCCATAGGCTAAGGGAAGTGGCCCAAAGGCTAAAAGGCTTTAACATCCTCTTTGACCTTTCCGAAATTAGACCAAAAAGCTACTATACGGGCCTTGTCTTTGAATTTTTCCATCCAAGGGTGGGACAGCCTTTAGCTGGGGGAGGAAGGTATGACGGTCTTTATAAAAACCTTGGTAGGGATATATGCGCCTTCGGCGGTGCTATTTACCTTGACCTTTTGTTAGAGGTTTAGCTTAAAATATTCCTACATGCCCTACTACATATTCGTCACTGGTGGTGTGCTATCTTCTTTGGGAAAGGGTGTAGCCTCAGCCTCCATAGCTTCCCTCCTTGAAGAACAAGGCCTTAAAGTAAACATACAAAAGCTGGACCCATACCTAAACGTGGACCCCGGTACCATGAGCCCCTACCAGCACGGAGAGGTCTATGTAACGGAGGACGGAGCGGAAACAGACCTTGACCTTGGACACTATGAAAGGTTTACAAAGAGGTCCATGACTAAGAAGAATAACGTAACTGCGGGTAGGGTCTATTACAATGTGATACAAAGGGAAAGGGAAGGTGGCTATCTTGGTGCCACGGTGCAAGTCATTCCACACATAACCGATGAGATAAAAAGGCTAATAAGGGAAGTGGAAGAGGACTGTCATGTAGTCATAGTTGAGGTGGGTGGGACGGTGGGAGACATAGAAGGCTTGCCCTTTTTGGAGGCTGTGCGCCAGCTCTCTATGGAGGTTGGTAGGGAGAAGGTGCTATTTGTCCATATTACCTATGTGCCTTTTATAAAGACTGCGGGAGAGCTAAAGACCAAGCCAACCCAACACTCGGTCAAGGAACTGAGGGCCATAGGCATACAGCCGGACATAATCCTCTGTAGGTCTGAGATGGAAATTCCAGAGGGTATAAAGGAAAAGATAGCCCTTTTTACAAGTGTTCAAAAATCTGCGGTCATATCCGCACCAGATTTGGAGTTTATATACGAGGTGCCTCTTGTCTTCAAAAAACAGGGCCTTGACAGGCTTATAGCCCAACGATTTAGCTTTGAATATAAGGAGGTAAAGAGTAAATGGGAGGATATAGTTCAGACCCTTAGGTCCGCAGAAAGGGAGGTAAAGATAGCCCTTGTAGGCAAGTATGTGTCTTTGAAGGATTCTTACAAAAGCGTAGTTGAGGCACTTATACATGGTGGCATAGCCAACAGGGCAAGGGTAAAGGTTATTTGGGTCAATTCGGAGGATTATGATGAAAAGGTCTTGGAAGAAGCCCATGGCATACTGGTACCCGGTGGCTTTGGTGAGAGGGGCATAGGTGGAAAGCTAAGGGCTCTTAGCTATGGAAGGAAGTTAAAAAAACCCACCTTTGGCATATGCTTGGGCATGCAACTTATGTGTATAGAATTTGCCAAAAATGTGCTTGGGCTAAAGGAGGCCAATTCTACCGAGTTTGACCCCTTTACACCCCATCCGGTAATAGACCTGATGGAAGAACAAAAGAACATAAAGGAGCTTGGTGGCACCATGAGGCTTGGGTCTTATCCATGCAAGCTCATAGAAGGCACAAAGGTAAGAGAAATATACAAACAAGAGCTAATATATGAGAGGCATAGGCACAGGTATGAGTTTAACAATAAATACAGAGAGCCATTCCAAGAGGCTGGTATGGTCTTTTCTGGCCTTTCGCCCGATGAAAGACTTGTGGAGATAGTGGAATTAAAGGAACATCCTTGGTATATAGGCTGTCAGTTTCACCCAGAGTTCAAAAGCAAGCCTTTCCAACCCCATCCCATCTTTGTTTCCTTTATCTCCGCCTGTTTACAAGCTCAATGACCGCCACATCCGGCGGTGAGAAAAGCCTCATGGGAGGGCCACCCGTGCCCACACCTTTGCTTATGTAGATATAAGAACTACCAAGCCTATGAAGGCCCCTATCGCCTATAAACAGCCTTGTTAGAATAAACCTGCCTATAGGGTAATAGACTCCACCGTGGGTATGTCCAGAGAGCATAAGGTCAAAAAGTTTTTCTGCTCCAGTCTCCAGCCTTGGCTTGTGCTTCAAATAAATAACAAAGCTTTCTCTTTTTGTCTTTTGAAGAAGTTCCTTGTCCGAAAGTGTGCCATTACAAGCCTTAAAAAACCTGCAATCATCGTCATCTATTCCTACTATGCTTATGTGGTAGTCCTTAAGATAGACCGCCTCGCCCCTTAAAAGTCTAAAGCCAGCCCTTTCTGTAAAAGCTATGGCTTGGTATATACCTCTGTAATACTCATGGTTTCCTAAAACGGCATACTTTCCAAGGGGTGGGTCCATCTTAGAGAGGGCATCCGCAAGGTAAGCCTTGTTTTGCATATTTCCATCCACAAGGTCTCCCGTGGATAAAACCATATGAGGCTTTTCCCTCTTATAAACTTCTAATACAAGCCCTACCTTATCCATACCCATAAGGGGTCCCAGATGAAGGTCCGATATGTGAAGTATTTTTATGCGGCTCACATCCTTTGGAAGCTTGTCCGTTTCTATAACAAACCTTTCCACATTTAAATTAAGGGTTTCATAATAGCTGTAAGCAGAGAGGCTAAGGGAAAGGAAGAGGATAAAGGCTAAGGAAGTCTTTGCCGAAGGTGTGGGAAGGGGGTTTATATTGAAAAATCTTTTTGAGATAAAAACAAAAGCCCTATAAAGGTCAAAGAAAAGGCCAGAAAGGAAAAAGTAAAGAAGAAAGCCCATCCAAAGAAGGCCTATTAAGGCTGTATAGTGTGCTATGCTTTGGTTCAACCTTGCGTCTGCATACCTCCAGATAAAGGGAGAGAAAAAGCCCAAGATGAATAAAAACACCGCAACAAGTCTTAACCTCTTCCCTTTGATGGCAGGCTTTATAAGTCTAAGGTAAGTATAAAGGTGCATAAGGGCAAAGATGGACAGAAAGAGAGGGATAAACCATCTCATAGGCTTATCTTGTAGCCAAAGCCTCTTACCGTTTGTATAGCCTGTCCTTCCTCACCCAGTTTTTCCCTTAGCTTTTTTATATGCACATCCACCGTCCTATCGTATACATCCCTTTTTAGCACCCTTTCTATAAGGTAGTCTCTGCTAACTGGCTTGCCGTAATTTTCAAGAAGGGCTTGTAGAATTAGGAACTCTGTGGGTGTAAGGTCCAATATCTGGCTTCCTCTCCTTACTTCTTTCTTCTCAAGGTCCACCTCAAGGCCTCCAAGCCTAAAAAGTGTTTGCCTCTTTTCCTTTCCAACCCTTCTCAAAACAGCCTTAACTCTTGCTATTAGCTCCCTAACAGAAAAAGGCTTGGTTATATAATCATCTGCACCAAGGGAAAAGCCTTTAAGCTTGTCATGCTCCATGTCCCTTGCAGTTATAAAGATGATGGGTATATCCCTTAGATCTGGGTTATTCCTTATGTGCTGGGCTATTTTAAAGCCATCGTAATCTGGAAGCATAACATCAAGAAGCACCAGGTCGGGTGTTTGGGACATCAAAAGTTCTATAGCCAATGCACCCCTATAAGATAGTAGAGTCTCGTAGCCTTCCTTTTTTAGATTATAAGCTATAAGCTCGGCCAGGTCCTTATCGTCTTCTACTATAAGTACCTTTAGGCTCATATTTTTGTAGGCTTTATCCTTATAGCAACCTCATCTGGATTTATCACATCACCAACGGATATAAGGATTTCCTCCACCACGCCATTAACGGGGCTATGCACCTCATTCTCCATCTTCATAGCCTCCACCACAAAGAGCACATCACCCTCTTTTACTTCCTGCCCCACATTTACCTTTATATTCACCACCTTTCCAGATATAGGCGATGCCACATCTCCAACTCCTACAGGCTTTGGCCTTTTTGGCTTTACCTCTGTGCCTAAGCTTATCTCTCCGTAGGGTGAAGGCACATGTTCTACTTCTCTGAGGGGTTTTAGCATAACCTCTTCCAACTTTCCATCAAGCCTTATAAAGAAGGGTCTTCCTTCTGCAGTTGGCTCACCCCTTCCTGCAATCTGCACATGGTACTGTTCCCCGTGGACGGTGATTATAAACTCCACTGGTATGTTTTCTCTCTTTTCTTCAATTAGGTCCTCTGGAGGTAACTTTTCTCCCATCTCTCTAAATTCAAAAAACTCTTTGGCAACAAGAGGAAAGAGGGCATAGGAGAGTATATCCTCTTCGCTTTTTGCTCCAGCCTTTATGGCCTCTTCTCTTATGCTTGGGAGTTCTGGCTTTAAAAGGTCTGCTGGCCTTATATGGTATATAGGTTCTTCATCACCAAGTATCTTTTTTATTATCTCCTCTGGTATGGGTGCTGGTGGCCTTCCGTATAAGCCCTTTACATAGTCTTTTGTTTCCTTTGTCACCACCTTATACCTTTCTCCATGAACCACATTAAGGAAAGCCTGAGAACCTACTATTTGACTGGTGGGAGTCACTAAAGGCGGATAGCCAAGGTCCTGCCTTACCCTTACCACCTCCTCAAGCACCTCCGGAAGCTTGTCTTCCATACCTTGTTCCTTTAGCTGGCTTATAAAGTTGGATATCATGCCACCGGGTACCTGGTGCAAAAGCACTCCCACGTCTGGATATGGTGGTAGCACATCATACTTTTTGTACTTTTTTCTTACATTTACAAAAAGGTCTCCAGCCTTTTGATAAAGCTTTTCATCTACCCTTATCTCATAGCCAAACTCCCTAAGGGTGTATATCATGGTTTCACCCGGCGGGTGGGAGGTTTGACAGGAGAGGCTATAGAAGACAGTATCTATCATATCTGCGCCAGCCTCTATGCCTTTTAGCTGGGCCATCTGTGCTAGGTCTGCGGTGGTTTGGGTATGAAGATGGACAGGATAGCTGGGGAATTCATATTTAAGAGCCTTTACCAAGTCATAGCATATCTTTGGAGATAAAAGACCAGCTTGGTCCTTTATGGATATGATATCTATGCCCATATCCACCAATTCTTTTGCTACGCTTACATAATACTCTATGGTATGCACTGGGCTTATGGCATAAGAAAGCACACCCTTGACTATGGCGCCCAGCTTTTTTGCTGTTTCTATGGATTTTCTCATATTCCTTGTATCATTAAGAGCATCAAAGATCCTAAAGACTTCTATACCGTTATCATAGGCCCTTTTTACAAACTCCTCCACCACGTCATCGGAGTAGTGCCTATAGCCTACCACATTTTGCCCTCTTAAAAGCATCTCAAGCTTGGTGTTTGGTGCATGCTTTTTAAAGAGTCTAAGCCTTTCCCACGGGTCTTCCTTTAAATACCTTAGGCACACATCAAAGGTGGCACCACCCCAAACCTCCAAAGACCAAAAGCCACATTTATCAAGCATTTCTATTATAGGGAGCATATCCTCTGTTCGGACTCTTGTGGCCAACAAAGACTGGATGCCGTCCCTTAAAGATACATCGGTTATAAGAATTTCTCTCATGAATGAAAATTATAACATTCTAAAGTGGTCAAAGCCCGTAGCTTCAAGAGGCCTATCATCTAAGTATACACCCTCTCCCTCTTCCACAAAGCCTATATGGGTCATGCTTAAAAAGGGATTGAGCCTTTCCATTGGATGTGTAAAGAGAAGCTCATAGTCTTCTCCACCAGAGAGAGCATACTCAAGGGGATCCTTGCCGTGCTTTTTGCAAAAGCTTATAAGCTCCTTAGATAAGGGTATCTTTTCGGAAAATAGCCTTAGCTTTACAGAGCTTGCCTTTGCAAGCTTTAGAGCATCGGAAGATAGTCCATCGCTTATGTCCATACTGGCTGTGGCATACTTAGATATGTGTTTTACAAAGTCAATCCTTGCGGTGGGCCTTAGATGTTTTTCTATAAGCCTTAGTTCAAAGTCTTCATAGCTTTTTTTATCCATAAGCAAAAGCTCAAGGCCTGCCTTTGAATCTCCAAGGGTTCCGGAGACAAACACACCATCGCCTACCTTTGATCCCTTCCTTCCCACAAACCTATCCGCCTTTCCTATCATAAAAACGTCAATGCATAGCTTTTCACCCTTGCTCACATTTCCCCCTACCACCTCACAGCCATAAAACTCACAGGCCCTTTTTATACCAAAATAGACTTCCTCTATGTATTTTACCTCCATATCTGGAAGCACCAAGGAAACAAGGGCATAAAAAGGCATCCCACCGTTTGCCACCACATCGCTTACATTGACCGATATGGCCTTCCAGCCTATGGCGGATGGTGGATAATTTAGCTTAAAATGTCTGTCTTGCAAAAGCACATCACAAGTAAGAAGTAGCAAGGAATCTCCCAACTGCACTGGTGCCGTATCATCCCCTATGATTCCACTTCTTAATACATCCTTTAACCTTTCTATAAGGCCAAACTCTCCAATTTCTGATATTTTCATTCTGTAAAGATCTGCCCTTCTATGGGCTGGACCAATACGCCCTTTTCCTCAATGAATTTTACAGCCCTTTCAATTTCCTCTGCATCACCGTCCATTTCAATGGTTAATATGCCCGTATCCTTTGTAACCTTTGCCGTTCTTATATTGACCACCACATCAAAGTTCTTACACACCATACAAAGCACAGGCTCTTTTACCTTTTCTTCTGGGTATATAAGCTGGAGCCTTATAATATTCATACCAAAGATTATATCAGACTTTAAGCATGTATTCAGCTTTCTCAAAAGCTTCCCTAGCTATGGATACCAAAATTTCCCTGTTTATACCTGTTAGCTTTTCCAAATTTATAACTATATCGTCCTTTGTTGGGTCTTGAGCCTTCAAAACCTCAGGGAATTTCTCTTCAATGAAGATAGCATGATTTAGTATGCTTCTTAAGTGCGTATTCTTTCCAGTATAACCGTCTATGATTTCCTGCTTTATTTTGATTTCTTTAAGAAAAGTGATCTTATCCATATTTAATATTTCACCTATTAAGGAGAATAATCCAACCAAATACGCTTCTGATTCATATTCAGGTTTTATTATCTCTGCAATTCTTTGAGCTATTATGGCTCTTACAAGTGATTTTCTCCATAATTCTGGGTTTTCTATGGACATATAATCGTTCATAGCTAACACTAGAAGGAAGTTCTTAAGATTCTTTAAACCCAACATAGCGCAAGCTTGTTCCACACTTTTTATTTCTTTTATGGGAGAATAATAAGCGGAGTTAACAAGGCGAAGAATTTTAGCTGTCATACCCACATCTGTTGCTATAATATCCGCTATTTCTTTTGGGCTTTCTGCTGTATGAGTTAAGGCTATGAGTTTAAGCAATGTATTTTTTAAATAGGGTGCTGTTTGAAACTCCTTTAAAATGAATGGACTTTCTAAATACATGCCTTGGAAGAGATCACCAATGGAGGCAACCTTTTTATATTCCTTTTCATCTTCTATCCTTGAAATAAGTAGCGTTTTACCCTTACCTTTTATAATATCAATTAATTCTTGATTTAGTTTTTTTACATCTACTGAGATTATATGTATTTTATCAAGGAGTTTTGCCATTTTTTCATTTTCCAAATATTTCTCGTCTAAACAAAATAGAACACCCTGCTCTATATATTTATCCATAACATTAAGCACTTGCTTATATACTATTTCTCCAACAGGTATTTGAGGTTCTATAACATCTATAATAAGCTTTTTGGGATCAAGAGATTCTATAGCTTTATTAATTAAAGAGTCCAAAGAAACATTTATCATTATCTTTTTGCCTTCACCAATCCTATCTATGCCTTGTTCTAGGATAATTTCTATTATTATATAAGTGGCTCTGCTATAGGGAACCTCCTTGGGATATTCATAAAATTCACCTTTTTTCCTTAAAAATACCTCAAAGGCTACCCTCCTACCTTCCCTATCAAATATGGGTTGCTTTGCTATAAGGAAGCTCATCCAAAACCTCTTTCATCTCAGGGTATAGAGGAAACTGTTGGCAAAGCTCTATTACTTCTTTGCGAACATCCTCTATAACCTTCTCATCCTTTATATTATCAATGACCTTTGCTATTAGCTTTGCTATGCTTCTCATCTCATCTTCTTTCATTCCTCTTGTGGTCATGGCGGGCGTGCCTATCCTTATACCGCTCGTCTTTGTGGGTGGTAGGGGGTCAAAAGGTACTGCATTCTTGTTAACTGTTATGTTTACCCTTCCCAGTGCTTCTTCTGCCTCTTTACCGGTTATACCCTTGTTCCTTAGGTCAAGAAGAACTATGTGGCTGTCCGTTCCGCCCGCAACCACCTTAAAGCCGAGCTTTAAAAACTCTTCCGCCATAGCCTGTGCGTTTAAAACCACCTGTCTTGCGTAGTTTTTAAACTCTTCCGTCATAGCTTCTTTGAAGGCCACAGCCTTTGCCGCTATCACATGCATTAGAGGACCACCCTGTATCCCGGGAAATACACTCTTATCTATATCTTTGGCAAACTCTGCCCTACACAATATAAAGCCGCCCCTTGGCCCTCTCAAGGTTTTATGAGTGGTTGATGTTACAAAGTGGGCATAGGGAACAGGGTTTGGATAAACTCCGCCCGCAATAAGGCCAGCATAATGGGCCATATCCACCATAAGGTAGGCTCCCACATCCTCCGCTATCTGTGCAAACCTTTCCCAGTCTATTATCCTTGGATAGGCTGAAGCACCCGCCACTATCATCTTGGGTTTGTGTTCCTTTGCAAGCTTCCAAACCTGATCATAGTCTATAAGCTCTGTTTCTGGGTTTAGCCCATAGTAATAAACTTGATAGACCTTTCCGGAGAAGTTTACCTTTGCACCGTGGCTTAAGTGTCCTCCGTGGGCAAGGTCCATTCCAAGGATTACATCACCTGGCTTTAAAAAGGCCATATAAACCGCCATATTGGCCTGAGAGCCAGAATGGGGTTGTACGTTGGCATGCTCTGCACCGTATATCTTTTTAACCCTTTCTATGGCAAGACTTTCTGCAATATCTACAAACTCACATCCTCCGTAGTACCTTTTGCCGGGAAGCCCTTCCGCATACTTGTTGGTTAGCACAGAACCTTGAGCCTCCATAACCGCAAGAGAGGTAAAGTTCTCCGACGCTATAAGCTCAAGGTGGTAGAACTGTCTGTTATACTCCTGCACTACAGCCTGGTATATTTCTGGGTCTGTCTCTTTTAAGTATCTCATCTTTAATATTTTACTCCCATTCTATGGTAGCTGGTGGTTTTGAAGATATATCATAAACCACTCTGTTTATACCCTCTACCTCGTTTATTATCCTCCTCATTACATGGTCAAGGAACTCGTAGGGAAGCCTTGACCAATCTGCGGTCATTCCATCTGTACTGTCCACAGCCCTTAGGCCTACAACCCTTTCGTAGGTCCTCACATCTCCCATAACACCTACGCTTTTTACTGGCAGAAGAACAGCAAAGGCCTGCCAGACCTTATCATAAAGCCCCCATCTTTTTAGCTCTTCTATAAATATGCTGTCCGCTTCTCTGAGTATTTCAAGGTCCTCCCTTTTTACCTCTCCCAATATCCTTATGGCAAGACCAGGTCCAGGGAAGGGATGCCTCCTTAGTATGCCCTCTGGCACTCCAAGAATTTTTCCCACTTGCCTTACCTCATCCTTGAAAAGTTCTCTCAAGGGTTCAAGAAGCCTTAAGTTCATCCTCTCTGGCAAACCACCTACGTTGTGATGGGTCTTTATCACCTTTGCGCCTGGAATGCCCGCACTTTCCACCACATCGGGGTAAAGGGTGCCTTGAAGAAGATAATGGGCATCCACCTTCTTGGCTTCCTCCTCAAAAACCTCAATAAAGGTATGTCCTATTATTCTTCTCTTCTCCTCTGGGTCCTCCACACCCTTTAACCTTTCTAAAAACAGATCCTCTGCATCCACCCTTTTAAAAGGCAAGCCCATATCTCTAAAGTAGCCTTCTACCTCCTCCACCTCACCCTTTCTCAAAAGCCCATGGTTTACAAATATGCAGTGTAACTGTTCTCCAATGGCCTTATATGTTAACAAGGCGGATACGGTAGAATCCACACCACCAGAAAGGGCGCATATAACCCTTTTGGGCCCCACCTCTTGTCTTATTTCCTCCACCTTTTCCTTTACAAAATCCCCCATCCTCCAGTTTTCTTCGGCGTGGCTTACCTCAAAGAGGAAGTTTCTTATTATCTCCTTACCATATTGGGTATGGGCCACTTCTGGGTGAAACTGTACTCCGTAGATAGGCTTTTCTCTGTATCTTATAACGGCGTAGGGAGAGTTTTCTGTATTGGCAAGGCTTTCAAAGCCTTCTGGCAATCTTACCGCCTTGTCCGCATGGCTCATCCACACATCAAATTCCTGGGGCAAGCCTTTGAAGATTGGGTCTTCTTTGAGGACCTTTAGCCTTGCCCTACCGTACTCCTGCCTTTGGGACCTCTCCACAGTTCCACCAAGTTGATGCACTATAGCCTGAAGACCATAGCATATACCAAGGATGGGAAGTCCCAAAGTGTATATGCTTGGGTTTGGTAAAGGAGCATCTTTTTCATACACAGAAGCGGGGCCACCAGAGAAGATAAGACAATAGGGATTTTTTTCCCTTATCTCTTCTGGGGTTATATAATAAGGCACTATTTCGCTGTATACACCAAGCTCTCTTACCCTTCTTGCTATCAGCTGTACATATTGGGAACCAAAGTTGAGGATTAATGCCGACCTTTTAATCACCCTTAATAATTATACTACACACCTCTTTGATACTTCAAGCAGACACTTAGGGCCTTTCGCACGTAGTTTGTATTTCCAGCGAGCCAGCTACTTTTTATGGTATTTACAATGAGTAGCACTACAAAATATGTAAGATACACATAAGCATATATGGGATTTTTGATATAGCCACAACTTCCAAGACTTATATTATGCCAAGAGTAAGTTAGATAAAAATATTTTTATGTGTAAGTTTAGAGAAAAATTGTTATGTATGGCTAGTATATAAAACACTATATTGCTGTGTAATACGAATAGCTTTACAATGCATGAATTTCTCCATCGCTGTGTTATGGACTATAATTCAAAATTATGGAAGATAGAATGGAGAACCTATTACATCTGGCTGTGTCTCTTGTGCTAAATCTAATTTTATTCACTCTTCTTTCCATATATCTTTTCATAAAGGTTGATGTACCATCCAAACCACCATTGCAGGTCTATGTGGAAGACATACCCAAAGCAGAGGAGGTAAAGTTGGCAACGGGAAGGCAAACGATAGCTCAAAAGCCAAAGGTAGGTGAAGGAACTGTGAGAAGGGGAAGGGAAAAGATGAATACCTCACCTATGCAAGTTAATAGGGAAGAGGGTGAGGTGCAAGTACCCAAAGGCGTTCCAAAGGAAGAGCCTTCTTTGCTTAAAGATATAGAACAGAGAATAAGGGGAAAACAAAAGGATATAAAGGAAGAGGGTACTAAAGTCTCAGAGCTTGGAGATATGGTAGCTGTTGTTTCTTCAAGTGGTATAGGTCTTTCTGGAAGTGGAAGGCCTGCGGTTTATATTCCACCATTGCCAAAGGTAGCTTCTGATGAGCCTTTGAGTGTGCTTAAGATAAGGATATGGGTAGAACCTTCTGGAGTGGTGTCAAAAGCTCAAATAGTGCAAAGGAGTGGGTCACCTCAGGTAGATCAAAAGATGCTTAACTTTGTAAAAGGTATAAGGTTTGAGTCTATCAGGGATAATATTATTCAAACGGGTATAATAAGCTTTAGGTTTAAAGTAGGTTAGACATGGTTTGTATAACACACCTTGAACTATGCCCTTATTGTAAAAGGATAGCTCTAATGGTTTGTGAGTATGATGAGCCCTATCCAAGGGTAGAGGCAGAATGCCAATGTTGTGGTTATAAGGCTCATGATGTGCCTATGAGATTGACTCCAGAAGACTTTAAAAACATACTGGATAAACTTGGAAGAAAACTTATAGGAGAGGTATGTATAGATGACAGGTGCGAATCCTCAAAGGTTATAAGGCTTATAAAGGAAGGGAGCTATGCAGAATATAGATGCCTTGAGTGTGGTTCAGAATGGAACAGCGATGAAGTACAAAAGGCAATAGACCGTATTAAATCTATTCAAAGGTCTTTAAAGAACGGTAACAGGCTTATGGAACTTCTAAAAGCTGGCGAGGGAGAATGCCCATTGTGTGGATGGGATATAGGGCACGCCCATGTGGGTTATGCTGTTTCCATAGAGTGCTTTGTTTGTGGCTACCATACGGATACAAAGGAAATAATACCAGAAGTGGATCCTGCCACACTTAACTGTCCTCAGTATGAAAAATCGGAGGAGACGGGTTGAATCTCCCACATAAAGAGTTTCTTAGGTACGAAAACTGGAAGGACCAGTTTCTCAAGGACTATAACAAAATAAGCTCGGAAGAGATAAAAAGGTTGGCGGAGGACCTAAAGGACAGGTATGAAGGCCTTGAAGAAAGGCTTTTAAAGGCCCTTCTTTCCATGTATGTGGGAGGCTATGAGAAAAGGGTGGAAGACCCAGAAGTAAGATATTGGACCAATTGGGCTGGTATAAAGACATACAAAACCTTTAACGGCTTTCCACAGCTTTCGGACATAGAACTCTCCTTTGCCTTCTATGCCATAGGTAAGGTTTTTGTGCCTTTGCTTTTGCACGAAAGGGGTGTAAAATCGGAAAGTTTTAAAAGTCTACCTACAGAAGAACAAGAGAAGGCTGTCATGGAAGAGTTAGAGGTTATATGGGAAAACCATCTTATAAGGGTCCTTCAAATCCTTCCCTACCTTGGTCTCAATTCAACCAACAGATAAAAGCCTCCTCTTTGGGCTATAGCCTTTATTCTCCAGTCATGAAGCTCTGCTATGTGCTTGACTACGGCAAGGCCCAAGCCCATGCCCTTTGGGTTCTCCGAATGGTAAGGCAAAAAGATTACCTCCTCTTTGCCCTCCTCTATTCCCGGCCCATCATCCCTATAGACCATGCTATCCTCCCTTAGTTCAACCCACACATTCCTTGCACCCCATTCAAGACTGTTGTTAAAAAGGTTAAAAAACATATCCCTCAAAAGTCTTTCATCTCCAATAACCTTTAAGCTTCCTTCCACTTCTATTTTTATATCCTCATATATGCTTGCCACCTGCCTTATAAGGTCTCCAAGCTCAAGCTCCCTAAAGTTTGGCTCTACTTCCACCGAAAGACTTCTAAACTGGTCTATGGTTCTCTTTATCCTTTCCAGCTCCTCAAGTATAATGCTGGCCATCTGGGCAACCCTTTCCATATCACACTGCCCCCTCTCCAAGGACCTCAAGAGCCTTTCCAGGTTTAAGCTTATGGGTGTGAGCGGGTTTTTTATCTCATGGGCTATTCTCTTTACGGCCATCTGCCATGTTTTGAACCTCTCTGCCAATATAAGGGTCTCAAGATCCTCATACACTATCACCCTGCCTATATCCAACTCTATGGTGCTTTCCCTTACACTTGCCTTCTTTGAAAGCTCCTCATAGGCCCTATTTTGGAACCTTTCCCCATCCCTCGAAAGGAAAACTATGCCCACGGGCAGGGCATTAAAAAGCTGAACAAGCATTTCTTTTTCCTTATTAAGCCTCTGATAGAGTTTTTTAAGTTCTTCCTTCATGGTTAAAAAGTTCATACCAAGCTCTTGAACTTCATCGCCAGTCTGCGGAACTTCCACGTTAATGTCAAAGTTGCCCTTGGCTATCTCCCTTGCCTTTTGAGTTAGCTTTTCAAGGGGTAGGCTAATATGCCTTGCTATAAGGTTCCCAAACCATACGGCGGACAAAAAGGACAGAAAGCCAGCAAGCACAAGAAAATACACATAAATACCACCTATAATGTCCCTTGCTTTGACCATATTTCTAAGCTCTGTGGATATTCTCTTTATGTCCTCTATTAGACCCACAGCCCTATACTCCCTTGACAGCACAAGGCGGTAGCCATCCACACACATGCTTATGCTATCTTCTCCTATGGCTTCTTTACAGTTTGGGTCCTCAATTACATCTTTTACACCTTTTAGCTTTTTAAAGCTTTCCGCCAAGCCACTATTTTTTAACAAAACAAACATATCTCTATAGGCTTGTGCTCTCTTTAACTCCTCCTCTTGAATTAAGATGCTAAGGTTTTCGGATTTTTTTGCTACCTCCTTTAGCTGTCCGCTTACAAAGGACTTTGTAGATTGGAGTAAGATTATGGCTGTGGCCAAGTTAAGGAAGATAAGAGGTGTAATGATATAAAGCATAAAGCTTGTGGAAAGTTTTTTTCTTAGCTGTGCTCTTTTTCCCGCAAGGTAAGCCTTTATAAACTTTCTGAAGAATATCATAAAGACAATAAACAAAACAAGAAGGTCAAGGTTTATCACAAGTAATACAAGTGGGTAGCTTATATTCCAGATTTTTCGCAGGTTGTCAAGGAAGGCTATGTTTATTAAAAGAAAGGTTAAAAGGAATAGGGCAAAAGCTACATAAAGCCTCAATGCATTTCCTTATCCTTAATGTGTTGGTGCTTGACCACTTCGCCTTCGGACCAGTAAATGGTCATCTCCGCTATGTTCTCCGCATGATCCGCCATCCTTTCAAAGTGCCTTGCCACAAAGGAAAGGTGTATGGACCTCTTTATGTTCCTTGGGTCCTCAAGCATGTAGGTTATAAGCTCTCTTTGAACCTGGTGGTATAGCTCATCCACCATATCGTCCCTTTCTATAACCTTCTTTGCAAGCTCCACATCCCTTTGGAAAAAGGAAAGGACCGCATCTTCTATCATGCTCTTTACATTGGATGCCATAAGGGTAAGATTCACGTAGGGCTTTAGGGGTGGCTCTTGGGCAAGGAGTATGGACCTTTCTGCTATGTTTTCCGCCTCATCCCCTATCCTCTCAAGGTCCGAGACTATCTTATACATACCCATTATTAGCCTAAGGTCTACAGCCTCTGGTTGGTAGAGGGCTATCATCCTTATACACCTTCTTTCTATCTCCACCTCCAGCTGGTCTATTTGGTCATCACCCTTGATTATCTCCTCCGCAAGCCCCACATCTTGTTTGTTAAGAGACTCTATAGCCTTATCCACCGCTTCCTTTACAAGCCCAGCCATCTTAAGAACCAAGCCTTTTGTTTCTTCCAGCTCTTGAAAAAGCTTCATACTATTCCTCCTAAATATAGTATTTTAAGTGGAGTTTGTTAAGATTTGGTTAATAACCTCTATCACCCTTCCTTCCTTTATCCTTACTATCCTGTCTGCAAGCCTTAGAGCCTCTTCCTTGTGATGGGTCACCATAAGGGTTGGGATGTTATAGCTCCTTTGAAAACTCTTTAGCTCCTCTTGAAGCTCTGCCCTTAGCTCCTCATCAAGGGCAGATAGAGGCTCATCCAAAAGAAGCACCTTAGGCTCCCTTGCAAGGGCTCTTATAAGGGCCACCCTTTGCCTTTGCCCTCCAGATATTTGATTGGGCCTTTTGTCCTTTAGGCCCTCAAGCCTTACCTTTCTCAAAAGCTCAAGAGCCTTTTCTTTATCTTCTATTTTCATCCCATACATCACATTTTCCAAAAGGCTCATGTTTGGAAATAGGGCATAATCTTGAAATACAAAGCCCACATGCCTCTTCTGTGGTGGAAGGTTTATACCCCTCTTTGAATCGAACCAAACCTCCCCATTTACTTTAATGTATCCCTCCTGTGGCCTTTCCAAACCAGCTATACATCTCAAAATTGTGGTTTTTCCACTGCCAGATGGCCCCCAAAGCACCAAAAACTCACCATTCCTTAGCTCAATATCCACGTCAAGCCAAAAGTCTCCTTCAGCTCCGTGAAGCCTCTTTTTGACCTTTATGATTATCAAAGGACCCACCTCCTGTTTATCATGTAAAGGGCCAATAGGCTAAGGAAGGACAAGGAAAGAAGTAAAAGAGAATATAGGTGGGCTGTGACGTAGTCTATGGATTCTACCGCATTGTATATGACTATGGAGGCCACCCTCGTTTTGCCCTCTATGTTTCCACCTACCATAAGCACCACGCCAAACTCTCCCAAGGTGTGGGCAAAGGAAAGCACAAAGCCCACAAGTATGGAAGCCTTCATGTTGGGCAGGATAACTCTAAAAAGGGTTTCAAGCTTGGATTTTCCTAAGGTCCAGCTTGCCTCTATTAGACTTTTTGGAACGCTCCTGTAGCCAGAGATCAAAGGATGGGTCATCATGGGAAGGCTGTATATAACGGAGGCTATAACGAGGCCTTCAAAGGTAAAGACAAGCTGGTAGCCCAAAAGCCTTTCCCAAAGGGCGCCCAAGAGGCCATTTTTTGAAAAAAGGATTAAAAGGTAAAAGCCAAGCACGGTGGGTGGCAAAACAAGGGGCAGGGTGGTAATAACCTCCATAATAAGGGCAAGGGGGCTTTTAGAGTAGGCCATATAGTAGGCAAGAGGGATGCCTACGATAAGAAGGATAAAGGAAGTGATAAGGGAGAGCTTTACCGTAAGCCAAAAGGGCCCAAAGTCCATCATCTCTCTCCCGGAAGCAAAAAGCCATACTTTGTAAAGACCTTCCTCGCCTCTTTAGAGGCTACAAACTCATAAAACCTTCGTGCACTTACAAACTTTTGACCCTCCTTTGTTATCACATAGCCTTGAAGTATCCTTTTATGCTTGTCTTCTGGCACCAGCCAGTATCTTCCTACCATTTCAAGCTCTGGAGCCTTTGCCAAGGAAAGGGCTATAAAGCCAAGGTCTGCCGCACCGGACCTAATATAGCTGGCGGTCTGGGCTATGTTTTCTCCTATTACAAGTTTATCCTTAACCTTTTGAAAAACACCATAGGCCTCAAGGGCCTCCTTTGAAGCCTTCCCGTAGGGTGCATGATCCCAGTTGGCTATGGCTATCCTTTTTACCCTTGGGTCAAGGAGAACTTCTGGGAACTTGGAAGGGTCAAGGCCCGAATCCTTTCTTGTCCAAAGTACTATCCTCCCTATGGCGTAAGGCTTTGGCTTTGTAATGGCATAGCCTTCTTTGTATAGCTCTTCCGCATACTTCATGTCTGCGGAGAAGAATATGTGGTAGGGCGCTCCAGCCTTTATCTGGGCAAAGCCCTTACCAGAAGAGCCAAAGATAAGCTCTATCTTGTCTTCTGGATATTTTTTCATGTAAATGTCCGCCAGCTCTCTTAGGGCAAACTGAAGGTCAGCGGCGGCAAAAACCCTTATGACTTCTGCCTTGACAAGGCTAAAGGAAAGAAGGAGAAAAAGTATAATCAACCTCATGTTATGGCTTCCTCCACGCTAACTTCTGGCTTATAGCCGGGTATTTGGGAAATAAGGCTTTTGTAAGTTTTTGACCTCAAAAGGCTCAAAAGCCTAAGAAAGCTTTTATCCTCTTCTAAATCCTCCCTGTAGCAAAGGCAATAGTCTTCTGTTTTTATAGTAAAGAACTCCAACCCATAACTGTAGGCATAGACCTTTGTACCCACACCCGCTTCCGCCAAGCCCTCCCTTATGGCAAAGGCCACCTTCTCATGGTCCGCATTGACCACCTTATATTTTTTTATACCAATATCTTCTCTTATCTCCTCAAAGACCTTCCTTGCACCGCTTCCTTCCTCCCTTGCAAGCCAAAGCCTATTTTTTAGCCCTTTAAGGCTTGGCCTTCCCCTTGTCAGAATGCCCTCCTCCCAGGAGAAGACTTTTATAACCTTATAGCCCTTTCCAAGATAATCTTTTACAAGCCTGTAGTTCTCCTCAAAGCTTCCCATATGCAAACCAGCCATATGTACATAGCCTTCCTTCAAAAGCTCAAGGGCCTTTAGGCTTGAGGCGTTTATTGTAAGAAGTCTTATACCCTCTTGGAGAAGGGTTCCAGTCAAAAGCTTTAAAGAGTTATCACATCCAGCAAAGACAAAGGTAGGGATGTTTAGCCTTTTGAACCAGCTGGTTTTTCCATTCTTATAAAAGCCATCCACATCCACATATTCCATATCCACTGGAGCTATAATTCTTTTAGGACCTACCAAATAGCATATAAAAAGGCCTTCTTTAAAGCCTGGGAAAACACTGTATTCTTCATGTAAAAATAATTCCTCCACGCTACACCCAAAGGCCCTTGCCAGCCTAATGGCGTAATCTACAGAAGGCATAACATTACCAGATTCTATAGAACTTATGGTGGTCCTTGGTATGCCAGTTATTTTTGAAAGCTCTTCTTGAGATAGGCCAAGTTTTTGCCTGTATTCTTTTATTCTATTCATTGTCAGTTTAATGTACTATATAGACGAAATATTGTCAAGCCTTTGCTTAAGATAAATTGTGTTAAAATTCCCTGAAGGGGATGGATAGATTTTTACCTTTCCTGTTATGGTTAAGAGTTTATAACAGAAAGGTTTTTACTCAGGACCTTGTGGCAGGGCTAACAGTTGCTGTAGTTCTTGTGCCTCAATCTATGGCCTATGCTCTTATTGCTGGTCTTCCACCTGTATATGGTTTGTATGCAGCTTCAATCCCTGTAATAATAGCTACCCTTTTTGGTAGTTCTCCACAACTTGCCACTGGACCTGTGGCTATAGTGTCTTTTCTTACTTTTACATCGCTTACAAGTTATGCGAAGCCAGGAGAAGAAAAGTTTATTGAACTTGCCATACTTATGGCGTTCTTGGTCGGAATTATTCAAATAGCCATAGGTGTTTTTAGACTTGGCTTTCTTGTTAGTTTTGTGTCACATGCTGTTATTATGGGTTTTACTAACGCCGCAGCCATAATCATCATAATCACGCAGATACCAGCCCTGTTGGGTATAAAGGTGGAGCAAAGGGAGCTTATCTTCCAAAACCTTTATGAAATAGCTATAAACGTTCCCAAAACCAACCTTTACACCCTTGTGTTAGGCTTGGCCTCCATAGGTATAATAATTGGCCTAAGAAGGATAAATAGAAATATTCCATCTGCCCTTGTGGCAGTTATTATCTTTACAGCTCTTTCCTATTTTCTATCCTTTGAAAGCTATGGTATAAGGGTTGTGGGAAACATTCCACAAGGGCTTCCTTACCCCTCCATACCCTACATAGATCTTGACCTTTTGGATAGACTTCTTGGCAAGGCTTTTATCATAGCACTTGTGGGTTTTATGGAAGCTTACGCTATAGCCAAGTTTATAGCTAACCAAACAAAGCAAAAGCTGGATGTAAACCAAGAGTTAATAGGGCAAGGTCTTGCTAATTTGGTAGGTTCCTTCTTTAAAAGCTTCCCAGTAAGCGGTTCCTTTTCACGTTCTGCGGTCAACTTCCAAGCTGGTGCAAAGACGGGCATGTCCAACATAATAAGCGCCTGCTTTGTGATAGCAACCCTTTTGCTTGCTGGGCCACTCCTTTACTACCTTCCAAGGCCTGTCCTTTCCGCCATAGTGATAACAGCAGTTTTAAGCCTTATAAGACCACATTATTTTATTCACCTGTGGAAAACTAACAGGTATGATGGCATATCCGCCATAACTACCTTTGCCCTCTCTTTCATAATGAAGCCAGACTATGCCATACTAATAGGTGTTTTCTTATCTTTGTCTCTATTCCTTTGGAGAAGCCTTCATCCTAGAATAGTGAGAATGTCCAGGGATCCTATTAGTGGTACTTTTGTAAATGCAGAAGCAAACAACTTACCTATATGTCCACAAATTGAAATGTTAAGGCCTGAAGCCTCTTTATACTATGCCAATGTAGAAAACATATTGGAAGAGATAAAAAATATAATAAAAGACAAGCCTGCTTTAAAATACCTTGTAATAGATGGAGAGTCTATAAACTATGTGGATGGAACGGCTCTAGAGGTACTGTACGACTTTTGTGAAGATTTAAAAAATCTAGGTATAAACCTTGTTTTTGTAAATGTGAAAGCTCCTGTAAGAGAAGCCATGATACATTCTGGTTTTTTGGACGAGCTCGGCAAGGAGAACATCCTTCCATCAAAGGGCTATGCCATAGGCTTTTTGTTTAAAAGCCTGGATCATCAGTATTGTGCAAAGGTATGCCCTTACGCCTTATTCAATGAGTGCTATACGGTTAAAGATTATGTTAAGTTTGAGCCAGCTGAAAACCCAATAAGGTCTATATACGAAGGCCTTTCCAAGTATGAAGACGTGGATGTTTATGTGGGAAGAGCTTATGGTAGCCTTATACTAAAGGCTAACAGCATAGAGCTTGATCTCAGAAGCCAAGATTTTTATACTGATGGAAGCGCTATCTATATACCCTCCACCAAGGTTGTAAAGAAGATGGGTGAACTTGTATCACTGGGAAGTTTGTGCAACAAAAAGGACTGTATCATGAAAAACGGCTTTATTTATCTTGGTAGCACTACACAAGAGATGGTAGAAAACCTTAAGAAGATAGTCAAATCCTAAATACAAGTCCTCTTATAAGAACAGAATATGTAAAGTAGAGCCATAAGGCGAGGTAAGGTACTGCTGCCAAATTAGATAGGGGTTGGCCTTGGGCCTCTGCAAAGACCATCCAAGCCAGAGCGACCACGGTAAGGGGCAAGATTCTCCTTATAGCCTTTTCATCCACAAGGTCTGAAATATAAACACCTTCTTTGTTGGAAAATCTCACGTTGTAAACGATTCTTGGATAGAGGTGTGACATACCACCCATTATGGTAATAGCTGTAAAACCATAGATATGCAAGTCGAAATGTAAAAGGACCATATGAGAAACCAGCTCTTTACCAGCCATAAAAGAGCCTATTAGCATGCCGATGGGAAGTATAAAGAGGGCAAGCAAAAAGTATTTTATAACGTAAGGAATCTCCTTTGGCGTGCGCCTTTTTGCAAAGATGGAGTAGATCAGGTAAAGGTAGTATCCTACAAAAACTAAAACAAAGAAGCTCATAAGGGCTATGAGTTTATAGGAATAAAGGTAAAAGCTTATAAGAAAAGGTGGTGTGGAGAGAAGGCCCATATAGAAAAGTCTTTTGCTCAATGTTAGATTAAGAGGCTCCATGTAAATCATTGGTATCCAAGCAAGCTCCACACCTATTACCACATTTAGCATAAAACCGACTGTTAATGTATGGATAGCTAAAGCGAAGGGTACATAAGCAAACTCTGAAAGGACAAGAAAGATGCCAGATAAAAGGAAGTAAAGGCTACCTACAGTTAAAAACTTTACAGTTATGGGCTGGAAGTTCCTTATAGAAAGTAGCACATGGAAAAAGAAAAGAAAACAGGAGACAAGGTGAATAAGGCTACCTATGAGATGGTTGAAGCTGTAAAAGGCTATAGAAGAGGTAAGACTCAAGGCAAATACCACATAAGAAAGCCAAGGGACTTTCAATGGCCTGTTTTGTGAGTTGGGCACTATCTGGTACATGGCCCCCATTATGGTATGTGCCACAAAGCCGAAAACTGCTACTATCCATAGGGTTTTAACATCCGTGGTAAAGGTTCTGAGAAATATAGAATAAAGGATGTCAAAAACCGCAAGGAAGAAAAAGGGTATGCTTACCTTAGATACGTAAAACATCACACAACAAAGGCTATTACAGTCATATCTTGCAGGGCAACAAAACCATGTGGCTCCGAAGGCTCATAGAGGAGTGCCTCTCCCTTTCTTAGCCTTTCCATTCTTTCTTCGCTACCCACAAAAAAGTCTCCTTCGCCTTCAAGCACAAGTGTTATAACCCTATGGGGTGATGTATGAAGAGGAATCTTCTGCCCTGCTTTTAGATGGAAGGCTATACATTTTAAATCCGCTCTTGAATAAAGTGCCTTTTTCACGGGCATAAAATCTGAAAAGTTTGGCTCTGATTTCAACAGCTGTGCCATATTTAACCTCCAAATCTTAATTTAACTGCAAGGTAAACTATCAAAAGGCTTAGGAAAAGGTTTATAAAACCTAAAAACTTGGCCATAAGCCTGTGAAAGCTTGAAGATATAGCCCTTGGTCCAAAGTAAAGGTCATGAATGAGGGAAACTACTACCACGAGTAAAAATAAACCTATCTTTTGAAGCAAAGTTTTTGTGTAGATGTTTGAAAGGTCAAAAAGGCTTGAAATGCCAACTATATAATGTATGTTTATAAGGCCTGTGATAAAAAGAATAAGTAAAGAAGCAAATGTACCATAAAAGCTAAAGCGCCTTCCTACCTCTTGAAAGACCTGATCCCTTATGGGTAGCTTTCTTACGAAGGGTGATACCACAAAGACTAAAAATATCATGCCACCTACCCAAAGGGTAGCAAAAACAATGTGTAAAAATAAAACCAACTCTTTCATAGTAAATCCTTACTTATATTTTAATCTTTTAAAAAAAATTGTCAATAAGGGCCCATAAGGGCCCGTAGTTCTTAGTCAAGCTCTGGCATATCTGGAGCTGGAGCCTTTTCCTTTTTCTCCTCTGGTATTTCTGCAACCAAGGCTTCAGCTGTTAGCATGGTTCCTGCCACAGAGGCGGCGTTTTGTATGGCTGTTCTTACAACCTTGGTTGGGTCAATAATTCCAGCTTCAACCATATCCTTGTACTCTCCTGCACCAGCATCAAAGCCCCAGTTCTTACCCTTTTCCTTTCCAAGCTGTATGACCTTTTCAAGTATTACGTATCCTTCAAAGCCTGCATTTGTGGCTATTTGCCTTAGAGGTGTTCTGCAAGCTTTCTTTACTATATCCACACCTATTTGCTGATCTGGGTTGTCTACCTTTAGATCTTCGAGAGCTTCTGATGCCCTTACTAGGGCCACGCCACCACCTGGTACTATACCCTCTTCTACTGCAGCTTTGGTAGCGTGCACAGCGTCTTCTACCCTTGCCTTCTTTTCCTTCAGCTCAGCTTCTGTAGCTGCACCAACCCTTATGATAGCAACTCCACCGGAAAGTTTGGCAAGCCTTTCTTGTAGCTTTTCTCTGTCATAGTCGGAGGTGGTTTCCACAATTTGCTTTTTGATTTGCTCTATCCTGGCGTTTATGTTTTCTTTTGAACCCTTACCGCCCACTATGGTGGTGTTATCCTTGTCCACTATAACCTTATCAGCCCTACCAAGCATATCAAGTGTAACGCTTTCAAGCTTTATACCAAGTTCTTCGGTTATGGCGGTTCCGCCGGTGAGTATGGCTATGTCTTGGAGATAGTCCTTTCTCCTTTGACCAAAACCAGGAGCCTTGACTGCACAAGCCCTTATAACACCCTTAATATGGTTTACCACAAGGGTTGCAAGAGCTTCCGCCTCCACATCCTCAGCTATTATAAGTATGGGTCTTCCAGCTCTTACCACTTGCTCAAGCACAGGCAATAGGTCCTTTACGTTTGAGATTTTCTTTTCATATATGAGTATGTATGGATCTTCCAATACAGCTTCCATCTTATCGGGATTTGTCACAAAGTAAGGAGATAGATAACCCCTGTCAAACTGCATACCTTGGACTGTTTCAAGGGTAGTCTGGGCAGATTTGGACTCTTCAACGGTTATAACGCCATCCTTTCCTACGGCTTCCATAGCATCCGCTATGATCTTTCCTATTTCTGGATCATTGTTGGCAGAAATGGTAGCAACTTGTTCAATCTCCTTCCTTCCGCTAACTTGTATGGACTGCTTCTTTATCTCTTCCACAACCCTTTCCACAGCCTTGTCTATACCCCTCTTTATGTCCATTGGGTTTGCACCAGAAGCTATGGCTTTTAGACCCTCTGTAAAGATGGCTTGGGCAAGCACTGTGGCAGTGGTAGTTCCATCACCGGCTACGTCTGCTGTTTTAGAGGCAACCTCTTTAACCAATTGGGCACCCATATTTTCATATGGGTCTTTGAGTTCTATTTCTTTTGCAACGGTTACACCGTCTTTGGTTACCAGGGGTGTACCCCATTTTTTCTCAATGATAACCTCTCTACCCCTTGGCCCAAGGGTAACTTTAACAGCATTAGCAAGCTTGTCTACACCTGCTTTAAGCCTTGCTCTTGCATCTTCTCCATAAATAACCTTTTTTGCTGCCATCTTGCCACCTCCTTTTAAAGTTTTTTACTCAATTATTGCAAGCACTTCATCCTCAGACATGATAAGGAATTTTTCTCCATCAAGCTCCACCTCGGTGCCCGCATACTTGTTAAACACCACCTTATCACCGGGCTTTACCTTAGGTGGAACTTGTTGACCGTTTTGCAAAAGCTTGCCCTCTCCAACTGCTATAACTTCACCTATTTGAGGCTTTTCCTTTGCTGTGTCTGGTATGATTATGCCAGAGGCTGTTCTTTGTTCCTGTTCCTCAAACCTTTTGACCACAATCTTATCGTATAGTGGTCTCAGCTTTGCCATGTTCCACCTCCTTTAGGGGATTTTACGATAGATATTATATTAACATCCCATTATTTTGTCAAGAGGTATTTAGAAAAATTTGAGCATGTCAAACTAATATTTTATTAGTCCAGAATATGTACTAAATTGGTGTATACAAAGGACTTAGGAAAAAGATTATCCTTAAGGCTTTGAAAAGGTATATAATATTATTTCTAGGTCTGCAGGAGAGGTGACCGAGTGGCCGAAGGTGCAGCACTGGAAATGCTGTGTACGGGCAAACCCCGTACCGCGGGTTCGAATCCCGCCCTCTCCGTTTAAGCCTTCTTAACCTTTAAAATCATGCCTTTTACTTCTTCAACCACCACTTGCTCTCCTTTTTTCAAAGGCTCATCGCTTATGGCATTCCATATCTCACCGTGTATAAAGACCTTCCCTTTTCCATTCACAAAATCTGCATAAACTTCCCCTTGTTCTCCAATAAGCTCTTCTGTTCCAAGCATCTTTTTACGTTTCTGTGCTTTTAATCCGAGTCTTCCCGCAAAAAGGAAAAAACCTACTGTAAGGATGACCATGGTGGCTATAACGCTTATTGGAATATCTCCATAGGGCGATTCTGGGTTTATAAGAATTAAAGAGCCAAGAGCAAGGGCTATAGCACCTGCAACCGCAAGCCCACCAAAGGTGGGAGTTATAAGCTCCAGTATAAGGAGAAGAATTCCAGCAAGGATAAGGAGTAAGCCAAGCCAGTTGATACCTATAACCCCAAGGCCATAAAGCCCTAGAAGAAAGCATATAACACCTACCGTGCCAGGTATTATGGTTCCTGGATTGTAAAGTTCAAAGAAAATGCCATAAAAACCTATAAGAAGAAGCATGTAGGCAATTGTAGGGTTTGTTATTATGCTAAGAAATTCTTCCCTTAAGCTCTTACCTATTTCTACCACCTGAAGGCCCTTAGTTTTAATAACCACTTCCCTACCGTGCTTTTTTATTACTTTCCCATCCAACTTTTCCAAAAGGTCTTTCCTATCCGTCGCTATAATATCTATAACCTTTTCCTTTAGTGCTTCTTCTGGCGTAAGAGATATGGCTTTAGTTACCATCTTTTCCACAGTTTGAGGGTTTCTTCCCTTCTCCTTAGCAATACTACGCACAAAAGCTAGCATATCTTGCATAACCTTTTGCTTCATAGCCTCATCCATCTTTTCACCACCCATTTGCACTGGCGTGGCTGCACCTATGTTTGTACCAGGAGCCATTGCAGCAACGTCTGCCGAGATGGTTATTATGGCACCCGCCGAGGCAGCACGACCACCCGGTGGATATACAAAGACCACTACAGGAAGGGATGTCCTTTGAAACTCTTGTATAACCTCTCTCATGGAGCTTTCAAGACCGCCAGGTGTATTTAGTTCAAGGATAAAAAGGCTTCCACCCTCTTTTTCAGCCTTCTGCAAACTTCTTTTTATATGGTCCACCATAAGTGGAGTTACTGCCTCTTGCCATTTAGAGATAAAAATCTTAGCATTAGAAAAGGCTATCAAAGAAAGTAATATGATCAAAAGCTTCATAGGAAAATCTTAAACCTACTTTATCCTGCTTGCAAGCTCTCTAAGAACTTCCTCAATTCCAATGCCCCTTACGCTGAGCATAAGAAGAAGGTGATAAAGCATGTCGGATGCTTCCCCCTTTATCTCTTCTGGCACACCCCTTTTTAGTGCTATGAGGGTCTCAATGGCCTCTTCACCAAACTTTTGAAGTATTCTATCTTCACCCTCTTTAAAAAGCTTTACCGTATAGGAACCTTCCGGCCTTTCCTCAAGCCTTTGATCTATTATTTCTTGAACTCTTTGAAGTGTTTCGAATGGAAGTACATTGCTTACTTTTTTACCTTCAAGGTCCCTAAAAAAGCAGTTTCTTTCTCCTGTATGGCAAGCTTTATTTTTCTCCTGCAATACTATATAGAGCAAAACATCCTCATCGCAATCTACCCTTATTTCCACTATCCTTTGTAGCTCTCCAGAGCTTTCGCCTTTCTTCCATATGGATCCTCTTGACCTTGAGTAGTAGTGAGCATAACCTGTTTCTATGGTTCTTCTTATGGCTTCCTCGTTGGCCCAGGCAAACATTCTTATCTCGCCTGTCTTATAATCCTGTGTTATTACAGGAATAAGGCCTTCTTGGTTAAACTTGAGTTTTAGCATTATCCTTAATTATAATCCTTAAATCTTCGTAAGGTCTTTCCTGTTCTATATCCACAAGCCCTTCTTGGTACAAAACCATAAGTGCCATAAGGTATGGTACCAAGTTTTTACCCATTACAAGATGGTAGAAGAAAAGAACCTTTCCGCTTTCTTTGAATATATCCTTTAGCTCTTGAAGCGCATCTTCAAACTTTGATATGTGTATGGGGAATCTTCTTTCCCTTTTCCTTTTTACAGATACTTTCACCTTTCTTATAACTTTTCTTGCCTTTTCGAGCTTGTCTGTTAAATCCTCTATTATCTCTTCCTGTTGGTTTTCAAACTGTTCTACTATTTCCTCAAGGGTTATCCTTTTCCTTTCTCTTTTTTGCTTTGGCTCTGGAAAGAGGACTTCTGCCTGCTTTTTTAAAAGAAAGGAGGCCGTCAAAAGTGCCCTTGCGGGCACCCTCAGGTCAAGTAATTCATGCCTTTTTATCTCTTCCATGTAAGCCTTTGCAAGGGCGCATATATCCACATCCCAAGGGTCAAGCTCCCCCTCCTCCACAAGCCTATAGGCAAGTGCAAAGGGGTGTTCTTCTTCAAAGCGCCACATGCCTTCTCCAATATGTAGCCATCTTTATAAGGTTATAAAGGGTATCCTTTAGGTCCTTACGGTGCACCACCATATCCACCATACCCTTCTCAAGCAAAAACTCCGATGTTTGAAAGCCCTCTGGAAGCTGCTGTTTAATGGTCTGCTCTATAACCCTTGGCCCTGCAAAGCCTATAAGAGCCTTTGGCTCGGCTATTATTATGTCTCCAAGAAAGGCAAAGCTGGCAGATACACCGCCCGTAGTAGGGTCTGTAAGCACGGTTATGTAAGGCAGACCCCTTTCCTTTAAGTAGCCCACACCTATGGAGGTCTTTGCCATCTGCATTAGGGATAGTATGCCCTCTTGCATGCGGGCACCGCCTGAGGTTATTACAGCCACCAAAGGTAGCTCTTTTTCCTTTGCATGCATACAGGCCCTATAAAACCTCTCACCCACCACCGAACCCATGCTACCACCTATAAAGCCAAAGTCCATAACAGATAGCACAATCCTTTCATCCTTTAAAAGTCCCTCTGCCACCAGCATAGCCTCAGAAAGCCCTGTACTTTCTTGTGCTTGTTTTAGCCTTTCTCTGTAGCCTTTTGTATCCTTAAAGTTAAGCGGGTCTGTAGGCCTTATCTCATCAAAAAGAATTTGATAGTCTTGTAGGAGATATTCAAGTCTATCCTTTGCGGGCATGTTAAAGTGATGCTGACACTTGGGGCAAACGTTTAGGTTCTTTTTTAACTCCGGAATATATAAGAGGGACTTACAGCTTTCGCACTTGGTCCAAAGAACCTCCTTCTCTTCTTTTTTTCTAAATCTATCCCAAAAGCCCATTAATGCTATTTTACCATTAGGAGCTAACAATGAATTAAAATATACCACTATGAGCCTCCGCATATACAACACCTTAACGGGCAAGGTAGAGGAGTTTGTTCCAATCAATCCGCCCAACGTGCTTATATACACTTGCGGTGTAACCGTTTATGATGATTCCCATGTGGGCCATGGTAGAAGCCTTATAGTCTTTGATGTCTTTAGAAGGTTCCTTGAGCATATGGGTTATAGGGTCAAGTTTGTTAGAAACTTTACGGATGTGGATGACAAGATAATAAACAAGGCAAAGGAAGAATGCGCTGACTTTATGACCATAGCCAACAGGTATATAGCCAGCTACTACATTGATATGGAAAATATAAGGGTAAGGCCTGCGGATGTGGAGCCGAGGGTAACGGAGCATATAAAGGAAATTGTAGAAGTTATAAAGGCTTTGATAGATAAGGGCTATGCCTACGAATCGGGTGGGGATGTCTATTTTTCCGTGTCTGCCTTTCCCGAGTACGGAAAGCTTTCAAAGAGGAACATAGAGGAGCTTGAAGCTGGTGCAAGGGTGGAGCCTTCGGAAAAGAAGAGAAATCCTTTGGACTTTGCCCTTTGGAAGTCTGCCAAGGCTGGAGAGCCTGCTTGGGATTCTCCATGGGGGCCAGGAAGGCCTGGTTGGCACACTGAGTGCGTCGCCATGATCTTTAAACATCTGGGACAGACAATAGATATTCACGCCGGAGGTCTTGATCTTGTATTTCCACATCATGAGAATGAGATAGCGCAGGCGGAGGCCCTAACTGGCAAGCCCTTTGCCCGCTATTGGGTTCATAACGGCCTTGTCACCGTTGGCGGCCAAAAGATGTCCAAGTCCCTTGGCAATTACATAACCCTCAAAGAGGTTTATTCTAAGTACCATCCGGATATTCTCAGGCTTTTGGTTCTATTTACACACTACAGAAGTCCCTTAGACTTCTCTTGGGAAAAAATGGAAGAGACAAAAAGGGCCTATGAGAGGCTTTTGAACGCCTTGGAAGACCTTGAGCTTTTGAAAAAACTACCAAGCTATGAAGAAAAGGGAACCGACCCACTCTTTGAAAAGGTAAAGGAAACAGAAGAGGCCTTCTTCCAAGCCCTTGGCGAAGACTTTAACACTCCCCAAGCCTTGGCTGTTATTTATAACTTGGTGAGCGAACTAAATAAGATAAAAAATAAGGCCTTCTCAGAAGGTAAAATATCCCACCAAGAGCTTCAGGCTTACGAGTTTGCGGTGGATTCCCTTATAAGGAATTTGAGGGGAGTTTTTGGCCTATTAGAAGATTACAGACCTCAGTGTGAGGTTAAAAAAGTGGTCCAAAGGGAGCTATCTGCTGGAGAGGTGTTTGATACAAGGCTTATAGATTTGCTTATAGAGGTTAGAAGCATGGCAAGGAAGGAAAAGGTTTTTGCCATTGCGGACCACATAAGGGATAGGTTGAAAGAGCTTGGTATAATCCTTGAAGATACACCGGCGGGGACAAAATGGAAAAGGCAGTAGGCATTATACTTGACGGAAAGGCGCTTTCGGAAAAGATAAGGGGAGAAATAGCCCAAGAGGTGAATGATTATCTTTCAAAGGGTTTTAGGCCTCCAACCCTTGCAGTTCTTTTGATTGGTGAGGACCCAGCAAGCCAAGTGTATGTATCAAACAAAGAAAAGGCATGTCAAAAGGTAGGCATAAGATCCCTTTCTTACCGCCTTCCCTACAACACAACCACGCAAGAGCTCCTTGAACTCATAGCCCAGCTTAATGCTGATGAAGAGGTGGACGGCATCCTTGTCCAGCTACCCTTACCATCCCACATAAACCAGCAGGAAATAATCCTTGCCATAAGCCCCAAAAAGGATGTGGACGGATTTCATCCAGAAAACATGGGTAGGCTTGTGGCACGCATGGAAGATGGCTTTATACCTTGCACACCACTAGGCATAGACCTATTGCTTAGCCACTACGGGATAGAGCTAAAGGGTAAGGATGTGGTGATTGTGGGTGCTGGCTTTATAGTGGGCAGGCCCTTGAGCCTTCTTATGCTTTGGAGGGATGCCACAGTGAGCGTTTGCCATATATATACAAAGGACATAAAAGAATACACCAAAAGGGCGGACATACTCATATCAGCCACGGGCGTGCCGGGCCTCATAAAGGCCCACATGGTAAAGGAGGGTGCGGTAGTGGTGGATGTGGGCATCTCAAGGGTAGGAGACAGGATAGTGGGGGATGTGGACTTTGAAGAAGTAAAGGAGAAGGCCTATGCTATTACACCCGTGCCCGGCGGTGTGGGACCCATGACGGTGACGGGCTTACTTCTTAACACCTTGAAGGCTTATAAGAAAAGATTTAGGCTTGAGTGAGAACTTCCCTCAATATCTCCACAGCCTCATCCACATGCCTCTCTTCTATTATGAGAGGTGGAACAAACCTCAAGATCCTTTCCGAAGTGCAATTTATCACAAGGCCCCTCTCAAGGGCTGTTAGAACTATTTGAGAACAGTCTCTTTCTAGCTCAAGGCCAAGCATAAGCCCCTTTCCCCTTACCTTTCCAACCTTTAGGTCCTCAAGCCTCCTTTTAAAGTAGCTTCCTACTCTTTCTATTTGATCCAAGAGTTTTTTTACCCTCCTTACCACCACCTTGGCGCTTGCGCAGGCAAGAGGATTTCCCCCAAAGGTGGAGCCGTGAGAACCCGGCCCAAAGGCATCTGCCACCTCATCCCTTGCCAAAATGGCACCTATAGGCACACCGCCACCAAGGCCTTTGGCAAGGGTTATAATGTCTGGCTCTACGTTGTAATGCTGGTAGGCGTAGAACTTTCCAGTTCTTCCTATGCCCGTTTGCACCTCATCCACTATCAAAAGCAAGCCTTCCCTTTTGCAAAGCTCTTGAATCCTTTGCATAAACTCAAAGTCCGCCTCCCTTATGCCACCCTCACCTTGAATGACCTCAAGCATTATGCCAGCCGTATCCTTTTTTAAGGCTTTTAACACAGAGTCAAAGTTGTTTAGCTCTACATAGTCAAAGCCGTCCAAAAGTGGCTCAAAGCCCTTTTGTATCTTCTCTTGGGCTGTGGCCGACATGGACCCAAAGGTCCTCCCATGAAAGGAGTTATAAAAGGTGATTATCCTATACCTTTTCTCTCCCTTTTCATAAAAATATTTTCTTACAAGCTTTATGGCGCCTTCGTTTGCTTCCGTTCCGCTGTTGCAAAAAAAGACCTTCCCAGAGGTCCAAAACTCCTCCACAAGTTCCTTTGCCAGCTCCTCTTGCCACGGGTTTTCAAAGAGGTTGGAGATGTGCAAAAGCTCTTTTGCTTGATTGCATATAGCTTGTGTTAGCTCTGGATCTTTGTAGCCCAAGGCGTTTACCGCAATGCCCGCAAGCATATCAAGGTATCTTTTCCCCTTATCATCATAAAGATAAACACCTTCTCCTCTTACAAACCTAACGGGAAGCCTTTTGTATGTGTTCATAAGGTGCATGATTATAGTTTAATACAGTTAAAAACCATTGGTTATCGGCACCCTCCAATCCTTTCCAAAGGCCCTTTTTGTAAGCTTTGGACCCACGGGTGCCTGTTTTCTTTTGTATTCTGCCCTTTTTAGCATGGTCAAGACCCTTCTGACCATTTCCTCTTCAAAGCCTTGGCACACTATAGCCTTTAGATCTAGGCCTTCCTCTATGTAAAGCATGAGTATTCTGTCAAGGACCTCATAAGATGGAAGGGTGTCTTGGTCTGTTTGGTTAGGCCTTAGCTCTGCGCTGGGTGGCTTGGTAAGAACCCTTTGAGGAATGTCTGGCCTTATGGAATTTCTATACTGGGCAAGCCTGTAGACCATGGTCTTATAGAGGTCCTTTATTGGAGCAAAGCCCCCGGCCATATCTCCATATATGGTTCCATAGCCCACCGCTATCTCGCTCTTGTTGGAAGTAGAAAGCACAAGCCATCCATAACGGTTGGAAAGGTAAAAGAGTATGTTTGCCCTTATGCGTGCCTGAAGGTTTTCCTCAGCAACGGTAAGATCTTTTGAATCAAAGGCCTGAAGGTAAGCCTTGTAGAGGCTTTCTATAGGATACTCCAGAAGCTCTATGCCAAGGCTTTCTACCAAGCTATAAACATCTTCCCTGCTCTCCTTTGAAGTAAACTCGGAAGGCATAAAAACGCCCACTACCCTTTCCCTTCCAAGACTGTCTACCGCAAGGCATGCCACCAAAGAAGAGTCTATACCGCCAGACAAGCCCAAAGCCACCCTTTCAAAGCCATTCTTCTCCACATAGTCCCTTATGGCCAATGTGATAGCCTTATAAAGCTCCTCCTCTTCCCTTGGGCTTTCCTCCACCCTTGGTGGCACCTTCTCCCTTTTCGGAAGGTAATAAATTTCAAGCTTATTATTTTCTTCTACCTCCTTCTCTCTCAGTCTTAGGTCAAAAAGCCTTTTCCTCCTTACCACGTTTATATCAAGGCTCACGGTAAGTAGGTCCTCTTCAAAGGCCTTTGCCCTTGCCAAAATCCTTCCCTCTGGGTCTATTACCATACTGCGACCATCAAAGACCAGCTCATCCTGCCCTCCCACCATATTCACATATACCACATAGGCAATGTTGTCCTCTGCCCTTGCCTTCAAAAAATTTTCTTTAAACTCATGCTTGCCTTTGTAGTAAGGAGAGGCGTTTATGTTTATAAGAACTTTACAGCCCGAAAGGGCATAGAACCTTTCCCAGCCGTCAGGATGCCAAATATCCTCACATATGGAAAAGCCCACCCTTAGGCCTTCCATTTCAAGGATAAATGGCTCTCCGCCAGCCCTAAAGTATCTCTTTTCATCAAAGACGGAGTAGTTTGGTAAAAAGGTCTTTTTGTATATACCAAGCACCTTCCCCCCACCCAAGAGCACAAGGGCATTATAGAGGTCTCCGTTATAGTAGGGCATGCCAATGACCGCAAGTGACTCCCTTTTTATAGAAAAGTCCAAAAGTTCCTCAAGGGCCCTGTGGCATTCTTGTATAAAGTCAAGCCTCAAAAGAAGGTCCTCTGGAGGGTAGCCACTTAAGGAAAGTTCTGGAAAGATGACCATGTGGCTTTGGCTGTCAGCCTTCTCCCAAAAGTCCTTTATCTTTTTTAGGTTCCCTCTTATGTCTCCAACCTTTGGGTTTGTCTGGGCTATGGAAAGGTTTATAAGCTCAAGCATGTTATAAATTTTAAGGCAAGGTGCTACCTTGCCCACATATTGTCTTAGTGATGATCCTCTCTAATATACGGGATGAAAAGCCCTCTTCACTATAACACAAAAAGTGTAATATTTTTGCTGAAAATAAATTAGACAAACAAAGAATGAAAGGGCTATACACTTTTTTGTGGCTAGCATAACTGGGTAATTCATGGGTTTACCCTCTAAAATAAAAACTAACACTATACTACCTTGACTAATTAAAAACCTTTTATAATTTATAATACGCTGGGTGAGAAATTCCCTTTAAGCCAAACTTTCCATATCAATAAAAAGACAGCAGGGCTACTATAATAGTAGCCCTAAAAATCATCGGAGGTTTTTATCATGGAAATTATACCACCTTACCTACGCATCTACCAACAAATCCTCAAAGACCTTGAAAATGCCTTTCCATTCCTTAATGTGCCAAAACCAAAAGCAGGCAGAAAGCCTAAACTCACAGACATCCATATAGCAGCCATCTTTATACTCTCCTACATAACCAATACAAAAGTTCTTACATTAGCCCAATTACTTATTGACCCATCCATACAATCATGGCATATCTTCAGAAGATACAGACTCAAGAGAG
>Ga0101943_1000621_pt1 | contig 49262 bp, 40 predicted proteins | sample DewCreD2012metaG_5_FD_75244 | JGI IMG/M metagenome (GOLD analysis project Ga0101943, IMG submission 75244) | Hot spring sediment bacterial and archeal communities from British Columbia, Canada, to study Microbial Dark Matter (Phase II) - Dewar... ... | reverse complement strand
TTGTTGCGTCAACAACAAGAGCTGTTCTACGAGATTGTGAGCCAACGGGCGTCTGAATGGTTGGCGCGGTGGGACGATATCCTGATGGGGAGGCTCTCGTCGGAAGAGATTCTGGACCTTAGGAATACTGTTCTGGTGGATGAGCTCATGGAGACGGGCTTCTTACTTGGTGGCGAACCAACACAGCATGGGTTGAAAATTGAAGGATTTATTGATTGGCTTGGGCGTCAACTCCCTTAGGGCGACCCGAACCTCTATCGGTAGTGCGGGAACGACCCGATTAATCACACCGACCCAAGTGGATTAAAAGCAATAGCTTTGGTTGAAGACATAGATATTTTCGACTGGATAACAAATCTGCTTGGTGGTGGATCCGTGGGGTTTGGAGGGGGGTTGCTGTACGCTCTCCATTTTCAGAATAAGCCAGATCCAAAGGGCTGGGCGAGACTTGGATATAAGCCCCGTAAAGGACGCTGGCAGCGCAGCCTCCATTTTGATATTGACCCGCAAACCCCTTATCCCCACTTCAACGCAGAATTTGGACCTTTCAAACGATACAATCATAATCCGATACCGAATTGGTGGTACAAAATGGGTAGTAATCGTGCCCTTCGAAGCTTGGGACGGGGCGCGGTGGGGTTAGGTATCATTCTGGACATCTTAGACATCGCTACTGCTGACCCGTGCAGCCGCGGGCGTGCTATTGGCGGATCTGTCGGTAGCGCTGTTGGTGCCATTGTTGGGGGTGCTCTTGTGCCGGGTGTAGGCGCTTGGATTGGGGGTACAATGGGTGGACTCGCAGGCAGCTTAGCTGGACAGGCAATCGGCGGTCTATTTGATCCAGAATGCAATTGCCCAAACAAAAAATGATTATAAGACTAAAAGGCGGGTGTGAGTATGTTAGAGCGAATATCAGAATGGCTGCAGCGGATCAGAGGCGCTAAACAGGAGATTGTTGTTTATCAACGCGAGACAGGTTGTATCTGTTTTGAGGTGCCTTTATTTGTAGACAGAGACGCTCCTCCGCCCGATTTTTTTTACGAGCTGCTATCGAGTGGACTAAGCTGGTGCTGGGCGAGCGTGCGTCAGTATCCAACCGCTGAGGATTCGCCCGTGCGTGGCTTGCCAGAAGAGCGACCGCCGACAATGCTAACCCCAGATAATGTGCAACTCCTGAGTGAGGAGTTTAGAGAGTTAGATTCAGGCGAGAAAGGCAGAACCATTTTTCTTTTTGGTGTGGATTCGGATTCAGTCTTGGGGTTATTAGATCCCCGTACCCTGCATTCTGCGTTGCGAGCCTTTGCGGAGCGCGAGGCACCCCCTATCCGGCTTGTGTTCCTCCGTGTGGGCGACTCGGTGAACAAATATATCTTTGTTCCTCACGAACCTATTGATCAGGTGAAAAGACTCCTCTATGCGTGGGGGATAGACTCAAATGCACTCTATAAAGCCCGCCCTTACAAGGCGCTTGGTGTGGTTAGGCTCGAATGCTTGCACAGTCTGCCAGGTCATCCTGAAGAAAACATAGGTGGTGAGTAAGTAGACTAACCTCATTCAGAGATCCGATTACTTGTACTGCCTTGACGATTCCGCTCCAGGATTGCAGGGGTGTTGTAACAAGGCAAGCTTAGCCAGAAGTCCGTAAGACAAAGCATTCTTGCCCCCAATCGGGATGCTTTTATTGTTGCTTCCAATACTGCTATCCGTTCAGTCGCCGAGTATGTATGGGGACCGCTGGGACCGATTGCGCGGCTGGACTACAGCAGTTCGGGCGTGAGCTGTTATTATGTGCTGGATGCACTGGGGCATGTGCGGGTGTTGTTGAGCGGCGGGGGCGCGGTGCTGGAGGTGTGGCGGTACGACAGCTGGGGTGTGCCGCTATCGCCGCCTGAAAACCTCATCCCGCAACCGTTTCTCTGGAACGGGGCGTATGGGTACGAGTGGGACTGCTTTGGTGGCACAGGTCTGTACCATGTCGGTGCCCGCGCCTATGACCCCCGCACCGCCCGCTGGCTGCAGCGAGACCCGATAGATGCCGCCTCAGGCGACCCGAACCTGTATCGGTATTGCGGGAATGATCCGATCAACTTCGTTGACCCTACAGGCACCGATTGGAACTATCACGACCTGTTAGACGCTGCAGGCTTCATCCCTGTCGTTGGCGACCTTGCGGATGCAGCGAATGCGATTGGCTACGCGCTGGAGGGAGATTATGTGAACGCTGCCATCTCGGCGGCGAGTGCATTAGGTGGGGATGTGTTGAAGGCGGGTCGTCTTGCCAAGAAAGTGGTTCAGGAGGTGGTGGAGGAGGGCGCGGAGCAGGTTGCGAAACGAGAAGCCAAGAACGCCTTGCAGGAACAGGGGAAGAAGGAAGCTAAGCGGGAGAAGCCTAAAGTATGTCAACCTCCCAAGAAACCAACGCGCTATACGCCTCATGCGCGTGAGCGAATGAGAGAGCGAGGTATTTCCGAGCAGGATGTTGAAGATATTATGCGCCATGATAAAAGTCCCAGAAAACAGCCGAACGGCAGGTATAAATATAAGCGTGGGAATGTTGAGGTAATCGTTGAACCCGATGGCACTGTGGTTACCGTAATAGTAAAATGAAGACAGAGCACCACTTTCGAACAGTGCGCCGATGGCGCTGGAGGAGTGAAGGAATTGGGCTATCAGGTGAACCCTGGGTAGTCGCGTTTGCGCCTCACCACTTGCGCATGGCGATAGGCGATGCAGAAGGAAATCTGGTTTTAGGCGATTTGAGCGCCAACAATCCTACATTTTGGCGACAGACATTCCGTGACTTGTGGATTAGCACTGTAGCTTTTAGCCCAGACGCAAAATTGGTTGCGGTGGGGGCATTGGAAGGCTTTGCCTACATGATGGATTTTCAGGGGTTCCAAATCTACACCATTCCGACCCGACTGACCAGCGTGACGGCTCTGAGCTTTTCTCAGGATGGCTCGCTCTTGGCTCTGGCAGGAGGTGCCTCTTTTGTAGAAGTGTGGGATATGAAAAGTCAGGTGGTGCGCTTTACCGGGACTGCAGGCATACCTAATCCGAACTCGGTCGCGTTCTCTCCAAACGGTTCTTTGTTGGCAGCAGGCGGCGGCGAAGGCAGCCGTGAGAATGCCGAAGTTGGAATTCTGGATGTGGCTTCAAACCGGCTGGTGGCGTGCCTTGAAATGTCAGACTTGTGCGTGGATGCACTTGGCTTTGATTTAGCGGGTCGTAGGCTTAGCTGTGGGTGCTATAAGAAGGTCTATGTTTGGGATATAGAGCGCCTGCAGCAGACACACGAGTTTCCATCGGCAGGGTGGAGCCGCGGTGTATACTTTGCAACGGATACACAACTGATAAACATTGATGAAGAAGGTGAGTTGTGTTTGTGGGATCTGGAGTCTCAAAGGAGTCGGTGTCTTTCCTTGGGTGGCCCTGTTTTAGGAGGGCAGTTCGATATTGATAGGCACTCTTTCTGGGTCGCGTATAAATCGGATGCAGAAGGATGGGTAATAGATGTGAAACAGTTCAAGTTGTTAGCTAAGGATATAAGGCGAACTTAGTATTCAGCCGCGAGGAGCAGATGGATACGAGTGGATAGAAAGCGCAAGCTTGTCCCACGCTGGTGCTCTGTTGCGAAGAACGGGGCAGGACGCGGTTCCCGCGTCCGTACGGGCATCAGCAGGGGCGCGGTCGCCGCGCCCCCTCGCGGCGAAATCTGCCGTGCCACGAGGTGGAATGCGCATCTCTGCAGCAGAGCCGCTGAAGCCGTTCGCAGGACTCCTCGGTATTCGGTCGTATTTCAGGGTGGTAAAAAAGGAGTAGAATCTCAAAGTGAACTGGCGATTGCTACTCTACCACGCATTTCCGAATCAGTTTCGTCCTCCGTCAGAAGCAGAGGGGGGCGGCTATCGAGGTACGGGTTCACTGTCCGATTTAGAAGATTTACACGAGTATGCCGTTTTTTTGAGGTCGCGGTTTAGTGTTTTGTCTTCGAAGGAACAGAGGGAAAACCTTCCATTTGTGCTTGAGAATCTGATTGATACCTCTATCTGGGACTCGCGAGGAGTTGACGCCTTTCTGGAATGGCTTAACCCCTTCAATGATTACCAGAATTCGGAAGTTTTGGACAGGGCTACCTGGATAGCCGAACGATACCTGGAGGGAGAGAAAATCCCTGAAATGGAGATTACCCATTTGATGAGGCGACTCGAAAGGCTCCCAGTATTACAAGGGGGACGTCTGGAGCTCTTCTCGTCTCTAAGCCGTCTCCAGCGAGTTGCTATTGCCGAAGCCTTGCAATATTTCGAGGCGCAATACGGAGCGTACCTTGGCTGGATAGAACGCCTGGAGCTGTCTATGGCTCTCCTTTACTGGAGACACGCTGCTGCTGGTTGGTCCCAAAACGAAGCCAGAAGGCTGCTGGGAAAGCACTGGGCAGAGATAGCCGAATCTTCGGAGCTGTCCGATTCCCCCTGGGCGCCTCTCCGAGTTTGGCTTGAGCAACGGAAAGCAGAAGATTGGGTCTTTTTTGCTTGGAGAGGTCCCGAAGAGGTGAACTATGTAAGCGAATTTGCGCTGACGCCCAGCGCCTCCTCTCAACAGCGTACAGAGTTTACGCGGGATCTATCCACTATGTCTATGGAACAGCTTGCTGCGCTCCCGTCGCTTTACGCATGGGTCTATCGAGGTGATTCGGAGGCGGATTGTTTTTGGACCCCATGGGGAGCGAATCTTCTCTCCCCCAAAGTACGCAATTTGCTGGAACAGATGGGATTATCGGATACGGTACGGTACATCCCGGTAGAACTGAGAGACGCAGAAACGAATGCGAAGATAGGCAACTACGACTTAGCGGTGTATCAGGTACGTCTGGTTTGCCTGAGCCGTGAGCGGACAATAGGGATCTGGGATCCGAACTTTGAGAGGGTCTTAGATTTGCACCGCCCCGTTCTACTATGGAGCCGCGTTATAGGGCACGACCTGTTTGTGGCGGCGGAAGACCCCAGGCTGATAGTTGTTAGCAAGCGTCTCAAGCAAGCCCTTGAGAAAGCGGAGGTTCGAGGCTGCGTGTTTGAAGGGTTAAGGGTGGTTTGACGCTCGCCCCACTACGAGTGAAGAGGTTAGAGGAGTATGGTCTTTATTCAAGGTTCTGCGCCGTCGTTCTCCGTTTGCTCCTGTCGAGCGTGCGCTGTTTGAGGCGCTCCAAAGCCGTCTGCCTGAAGAACCTCGCGCCATTCTCGCACAACAGATAGAAGCGGTCCATCGCATCTCCCGCGATAAAGAGAGCGGCGAGGTGAACCTCTACACGCTCAAGCACAAGCCGCCCCCGCGCTTCCCCAATCAACGGTTGGAAGCCCTGTGGTGTACCGTTCACTATCGCGTGCCCCATCTACCTGAACGGCTGAAAATGCGCATCTATTTAGTGAGAGGCACAGTGTTCACCCTCGCCTTCGGCAGAGTCTACAGGCAGATTGCGCGTGAAACCGAAGTCCACATCGAGCGTGTCGTTTTCCATGCCGATGTGATGGAACCGATTTATGAGCCTCTGCCTTCGCTGGAGAGCGCAGGGACAGATTTACGGGAGTCGTTGCCTGCGTGGTGTACCGCGCTGGGGCGTCAGTGGGCGATTGAGAGGGTGTTGCCGCCGCTTTCTGATAAAGAGCAACAGCGGCGTCTGCAAGCGACAGAGGCTGCGTTGCCCACGGACTACTTAGAGCTGGTTCGCGTCTGTGAAGGCTTTCAGATTGGCGACGCGGTGGTGCTGGGGCTTTCGGAGGTTCGGGAGGTGTGGCTGTCTTCAGGGGCGTACTACCTTCTGGCGGAGCGGGGTGGTGGCTTTTTGGGTGCTGCCGAAGGCGAGCGGGCGGGGCGTGTGGTTTACTTGCATCACGAATATTCTGAGCCGTGTGCGGTGTTTGACGCCTTTGCCGCGGCTTTGGAACACTTACTGACCCGTGCTGAACTGCCGTAGGGCTGCTGGGAGCCTTCTTCTCGCAAGGGGGCGTATGGGTATGAATGGATCCCTGAGGTAGGGTTGTATCATGTGGGTGCCCATGCGTATAATCCCCGCACCGCGCGGTGGTTGCAGAGAGACCCGATAGATGCCGCCTCGGGCGCCCCGAACCTGTATCGGTATTGCGGGAACGACCCGATAAGCCGAAAAGATATTCAAGGCGCTTCTGACAGACCCAAAAACCGCCCGCATGACAATACGCCCACTATTGCAAGTGATGGTTTTAGACGCGATTGTGCTAAAGCAATGGACGAGCTCAAACGCGCTATTGATAACCTCAAGAAGGATGTAAAACAGTGGGGGTACTCTCCCAGAGAAGAAAAAACGCGGTCATGCCAATGAAATGGCAGGACGGTGCGTGGACGCACTCAAACTCTTATCAACAGCTCTTGCCCAGTGCACGGAGCGTGAAATATCGAAAAACGCCTCGTGGCGCGATCTCATACAGGAAGCGTTCCCCTTCCTGTATCAACACTGCAATCCGGACTCTAAGAAAAATCCTGTTTGGTCTTATGCTCCATCGGATAAAGTAAAACACCTCAGAGAAGTCTATAGGGAAAGTCCAGTTTACACTTATGAGCCTGGGCTAAATGATCTGACCTCTCTTATGGTTCCTGCGGTTGCTGCGGCGCGATGCGGCATCGGCTTAGGCGGGCTGGTGCAGGGTATAATTGAGTGGCTGGAAAACTTGTTTTCAGCTCCATCACCCCAACCAGCGCCAGCACAAGAAGAGGCGCCAAAGAAGCAAAAGAGGGCTGCTTGAAAATGGGAGCTTTTGGGGAGCATCCGAGAGTGCCGTTGCCGTTGGTTCACATCGATGCAGTGCCCTTCGTGGGCAGGTGGGCGTACCTGCTCTGGCGACTCCGCTGCCCACAGGCAATAGTTGAGTTCCCCCTGCCCGACGAGCGCCCCAAGCTGGTGCATACGGAGGCCCCCCCGCCGTCTGATGCAGACCCCATCGAGCATCTGGATTACGCACTCGAACGCGCCGTCCTTCTGGCAGAACTTTGCTTTGCCCGTTTGCTGAATACTTACGAGCGCCTGCCGTTATACCCCAAAGAAGTGTGGGGCTCCTCCCCTTCACGCCAATATCTGGAACTCTCTATCGCCTTTCGGTATTCCGAATGGAAGCCTGAAAAGACCTTATTCGGGATGCTCAGTGAGTTCTGGGAGACCATTTTTGAGGCGTGGGAGATGTGTCGGCGCAGAGGAGGGGTCATTCCCCTTCTGGATGCCGAACCCAGCAGACTGTTTCAACAACAGCTGGAGGGATGGGCCTCGGAGGATCTTTCGGGACATGCGTTCTGTTTTCGGCGAGAGCCGTGGTTTGTCTGGCATGCGGAGCAAGAAGAGCTGGATGAAAGCCTCGTAGAACATCCTGTGGGACAGTTTCGGGAGTTGTGCGAGCGTATTTTCCGCTCTCTGGCGGACTGGAACGCGACGCCCTATCGGCTCTCAGCGTTGATGCCAAAGGCGGCAGAGCTGGTGGACTACATGGGCGCCCTGGTGGAGTTGATTGAAGTCCGATGCCGTCACGAGATGGAAGAGTTTTAGGGAGGCACAAGCGAGATGGCGCGCGAGGTGATTCACTGGTCGTATCGGCACGGCGATTGGCAGGGCGTGCCGTGGCAGGAGATGCAACCCTATGAACTTCTGTCACGCCTTCTTTATCTGCACGGGTTCAATCACGAAGATTTCTTGAAGGCGCTGGAGCAAGGCGAGCTGTCGCTGGAGTCGGAAGGGCGCTTCGTTCCTTCGGCGTGGCTGAGGGTTCGCCCAGACGCATCGCCTTTGAGTGAAACCGTGTGGAATCTGGAAGCGGGGGGAGGCAAGGGAGTTCGCGAAAGCTGGTGGGTCGGTTTATTTTTTTATCAGCTGCCGTGGGAGTGGTATCGGCTGGTGAAGGGAGTGGCACACGAGCCGGATTCTTTGTTGGAGATAGCTCCCTTTTTGCGTCAGATGTGGCATATTTGGTACGATATGGAAGTTGTGCTGAGTGGCTACGGCGACTCGTTTTATCCTGCGGTGGCAGTGGGGTGGAGCCTGCGTCATCAACGGGAGTTAGAGCGGATAGCGCAAGCGTATTTGCATGATTACGAAGTGCCCGAATGGTGGTTAGCCCTGCGCGTAGAGGGGAAGTGGCCGTTCAGTGGCTCTTTGCCGCGCCTTCGGGAAAGCGAGTGGACACGGCTGCAGGCGATAGAAAGGGCATTCAGCTGGCTTGCGAAGTTTGTGTCGGTGCCCTATGACGCGTGGTCGTTGCACTGGGTTTTTCTGGAAGTGATGTCGGTCTTTCGGCAGTTGCAACAGGGCTGGCTGGCGTGGATGCGGCATTTCGGCAGATAATATGGTTTTGTGAACCGCGCGAAGCCTTAGCTTTTGAACTGCCTTCGTAAATACAGGCTGCGTCGCGGAGAGGACCCGAATTGGGGTTCCCCCCGCGGGCAGGGGAACCGAGTTGTGGTTTCCCTCGCTTGCGGGGGGAACCTGCATTGGGGGGCATTTTACGAACTGTGATGCACCGTTTGGCATGGGAAGCTCAATCTTTTCGCTTTAGGCGCTGGCAATTCAGGTAAAATCCAGATAGGGTGGATTGCGATGCAACGAACACTGCAAGCGAAGTTAGGGGACTACACCGCTAAGGTGCTTCTGCGTCCCTATGACCTGCGTCTTGACAAGGGGCTCTGGCACGGCGGTAGCGAGTCGGCGCCGCATATGGTCGTTCAACAAATCGAGATACGCTATCGTGGAAAGGTTGTGCCTTTGATGCGCGGCGCATACAGCGATCTGGCAGAGGTCAACGCAATCAGTTTCTACAAAAATCAACGCGGGGAGATGGTGCTGAAAATCGAAGGGGGCGACGCCGCCGACTCCTATCGAGCGTATCTCGTGTTTTCGAAGGGGATGCTCGTGCGTCGTCGCGTGGAGAATAGCGGATTTCCGAACAACTTCTCCGAAGAGACACGCTATGCGAACATTCCCGTGCGCGATTAGAAGGGGGATGGTTCCATTCTTTCTATCCAGTTCAAGATGATGTGGCGTCTGTTCAGTATCCTGCGCCGTCGTTCGCCGTTTGCGCCTGTAGAGCGCGCCCTGCTCTGTCGCAAAGATACCTGAGTGCCTCGACACATCCACGCGCCAGAACGCCCCGCCCCCGCGAGCAAAAAAACTAACGATACAGATTGTAAACCAGTTCCTTCACCACCAACTCCTGACGCGCCAACCACCCCAAACGGCTCTGAACTCCATCCTCAAGCTTCCGCTTGATCACCGAAATCACTGTCTCGCTCTTCCAGCGTTGCCTATAAATCCCCAGCGCCCGCAACGGACGCACGAACGAACGCAATCGCCTTCCCCGCCGAATCGGCGGAACGCCATCCATCCATGCCACCGTCTGCCCGTCAAACCCTTTATCCGCCACCAGCCACACCCGCGCCGACCGCCCCGCACGGGGCACATACCGCTGGGCTTGCCGACGCAACGAGGGTAGCCAGTGAACCTCCGAACACACCCCCCGCCCTATGGTCATCCCCAGGCAGTTTCAGTACCGCGCGGATTTCGGCGCTGGCGCGGAGCAGTTCTTCGGTGTCGCGATAGGTGGCGTTGCGGTAAATCTTGAGCAGAACACAGGCGGCGAGTTAGGGGAGGGTGTAGTGATGGGGCTTTTGGGATGGGCTTAGCGGGGGAGTCCTTGTTGAGCGAGGGCGTAGGCGAGGCGTGCGAAACGCCCGTAGAGACTTTTGGGCTGAACGGTTTGCTTCAGTATGCCCTGAACCGTGTCTCGTACCCCTGTGGGGGATCTATGTGATAAAAAACACAGACTCTTGCTCGACGCACGGGTACACTCAATAGCGTCATGGCACGCACGGGACGATTGGTGGTGGGAGTCACGGGTGCGAGCGGCGGCATCTACGCCCTGCGATTCCTGCGCTACGCCATAGAGTATTTTCAGGAAATCTATCTAATCGCGACCGATCAGGCGTTTCAGGTGTTCCAGACCGAGCTGGGGCTGGACATCAATCGGGAAACACTGAGTGCCGAGCGTCTGCTGGGCGTGCCGTTTGAAGGCTTGCAGGTGCTTCAGCCGCGCGATTACTTTTCACCCCCTGCCAGCGGCAGCTTCCGCCACGATGGGATGGTGATTATCCCCTGTTCGATGGGCACGCTGGGACGGATTGCGCAGGGCATCTCCGACGACCTGATGACCCGCAGCGCGGATGTGTGCCTCAAAGAGCGGCGCCCGCTGATTCTGGTGGTGCGCGAGACCCCGTTCAATCTGGTGCATTTGCGCAACATGGTGCAGGCGTGTGAGGCAGGCGCGACGATTTTGCCCGCCAATCCGTCGTTTTATAACCGCCCCCAAACTGTGGAGGCGGTGGTGGACACCGTGATAGCTCGCGTGTTGCAACATCTGGGGATTGAGCAGCGCCTTGTGCCGGAGTGGGGCGTACCCGAATCGGAGAGTCGGCGGTAGATACCCTCCTGGGAGGCAAGTGTTCACGCCGCCTCTGGATTCTGAAGCGCCTGTAGCGCCTTCAGCACCATCAATAGGGTTTCCAGCGGTTGCGCTGTGAGCGGCAGGCTGATGTGTTCAGGGCGCGTGGCAACCCCAGCGAACTGCTTCTGAAGCGCGACCTGCCATTGCGCTTTGAGCCGTCGGTTCGTGTGGAACTTCACCAGCACGCGCTTGCCCTCCATCTCAATACTTTCTGCGCCCACGGCGTGCGCCACGATTCGCACCTCCATCAGGCGCAGCAGGTGTCGCACAGGCGTGGGGAGTTGCCCGTAGCGATCACGCAGCTCGCGCACGAGGTCTTTCAGCTCGTCGCGGGTGCGGCTGCCCGCGATGCGCTTGTAGTAGCCCAGCCGTTGCGCTACATCGGGAATATAACTGGCAGGGATGTAGGCGTCTATGGGAATCTGGATGGGCGGCAGTTCGTCCTGCAGGGGGCTGTCGAGCGCCCAGTGGGTTTCGCCCTTGCGCAGGTGGCGGATGGCGTCGCGCAACATCGCCTGATAGAGTTCCAGCCCGACGGCGCGCATCGCGCCATGCTGTTCCGTGCCCAGCAGGTTGCCCGCGCCACGGATTTCTAAATCGCGCATCGCCAGCGCGAAACCCGAACCGAGATGCGAAAACTCCTTGAGCGCCTGCAGGCGTTCCTCCGCCTTATCGTTCAATTTGCCCGCTTTGAACAGGAAGTAGGCATACGCCTGACGGTCCGAGCGCCCCACGCGCCCGCGCAGCTGATAGAGCTGCCCCAAGCCAAACCGCTCGGCGTTCTCCACAATCAGCGTGTTCACATTCGGCATGTCCAGCCCGTTCTCAATAATCGTGGTGCAGACCAGAATATCGTAGGCGTGCTGATAGAAGTCCAGCACAATCGCTTCCATCGTGGCGGGGGGCATCTGCCCGTGCGCAATTGCGATTCGGGCGTGGGGCACTAACTGCTTGAGGCGCTCGGCGACATGCTCAATCCCCTGAATGCGCGGCACGACATAGAACACCTGCCCGTCGCGCTGAAGCTCGCGCAAAATCGCCTCGCGCACCGCCCAGTCGGTGTAGGGCATCACGCTGGTACGAATGGGCAGCCGTCCGGGCGGCGGGTCGGTGATAAGACTCATGTCGCGAATCTCGGTGAGCGCCATATAGAGCGTGCGCGGGATGGGCGTGGCGGTCATCGTCAGCACATCCACCGTGCCGCGCAGCTGTTTGAACCGCTCTTTTTGCATCACGCCGAAGCGCTGCTCCTCATCAATAATCACCAGCCCCAGATTTTTGAACTGCACATCGTCGGAGAGCAGGCGGTGCGTGCCAATCACCATATCAATCGCGCCCGTTTTCAGCCCGTGCAGAATGCGTTTCTGCTCGGCAGGGGAAATGAGCCGACTCAGTAGCGCCACCTGCACCCCGAACGGCTCAAACCGCTCCTTGAAGTTCTGCCAGTGCTGATAGGCTAACACGGTCGTGGGGCACATGAGCGCCACCTGCCGCTCCGCCATAATCACTTTGAACGCGGCGCGAATTGCCACCTCGGTCTTCCCAAAGCCGACATCGCCCACCAGCAAGCGGTCCATCGGGTGGGGCGATTCTAAGTCGCGTTTGACCTCTTCAATCGCCTTCAGCTGCCCCGGTGTTTCAATATAGGGGAACATCGCCTCCATTTCCGCTTGCCAGGGGGTGTCGGGTCCCGTGGGCGGGCGTGTGGCTTTTTCGCGCAGGGCGTAGATTCGAATCAGCTCCTGCGCCACCTCTTTGGCTTTCTGCCGCGCCTGCGCCACGGACTTGACCCACAGGCTGCTGCTGAGCCGCCGAATTTCGGGCGGTTTGTCGTCGGGACCGATGTATTTCTGAATGCGATCCAGCTGGTCTACGGGCACGAAGATTCGGTCGGGGTGGGCGTACTCAATCAGCAGGTATTCGCGCGTGACGCCCTCGCGCTCCAGCGTGGTCAGCCCGCGAAAGACGCCCACGCCGTGATGGATATGCACCACATAATCGCCCGGCTTGAGATCCATGATGGAGGTGATGGGCACGCCTTCGTTGAAGCGGCGTGGGGGCATGCGCAGGCGGTGGCGCTCAAAGAATTCCGCGTCGGTCAGCAGGGCGAACCGCTGGGCGTCCCAGATGAACCCGCCCCCAAGGTTGCCCCGAAACAGCAGGGGCACGGCGTGGTTCTCAGCGCTCTCGCTGGGGGCGGGCAGGTCGGCGTCCTGAAACGCGCGCGCCACCTGATTGGGGCGGTCGGTCGCCACCACAATCTGATAGCCCCCCTCCAGCCAGCGGCGGATAGAATTCCACAGGTCGGGCAGGCGTCCGCGCGTCGTTTCGGTGGAGCGCGTACCGAGCTCGTGCGCCACGCCTGTCAGGTCGGGCTTGGGCATCGCTTCCAGCGTCAGCACAGGATGGGGGCGCGAGGCATAAAGTCGTTCTATCGGCTCCACATAGTCCGCAATTCGCAACGGAATCGTGTCGCCCCGTTCGGCACGGGAGTTGAGCGCCTGCTGAATCTCATCCTGCATGCGCTGGAATGCCGACTCCAGCAGCAGCGGCTCGTCTAAAATCAGCAGGGCGTTTTCGGGCAGGTAGTCCAGCATGCAGGCGCGCTCCTGCGCCAGCCACGGCAGGTAGAGCTCCAGTCGGTCAAACGGCGCGCCCATCGCAAGGGGGCGCAAATCGTCTTCCAGATTCTGCCTGAGAGTAGGCTGGAGCGCAGGCGGTTGCTGGGCAATCGCGCGTTCCCAGTCGTGGCGGATGCGCTCGGCAACTTCGGGGTTGCCCATCGGGGTCTCGCGGGCGGGCGGAATCTCGGCATGGCGCACTTCCCGAATCAGGGAGCGCTGGGTAGCGGGGTCAAACTTGCGCAGGCTGATAATCTCATCGCCCCAGAACTCGATTCGCAGGGGCAACACCGCCCCCATCGGGAACACATCCACAATCCCACCGCGCCGCGCGAAGTGCCCTGGCAGGCGCACAGGCTCCTGATACTCGTAGCCGTCTTCCACAAGGCGCTGAATCAGCGTTTCGGGGTCTATGGCGTACTGGTAAGGCGCGGGCACGGGGTTTTCGGAAACGGTCAGGCGCAGCCACTCCTGTTCAAAGAGCGCGGGGGGCATCGTGCGCTGGAGCGCGGAGCCAACGGGCGCAATCACCACCACTGGCTCGCCCAGACGGAGCGTGTGCAGGGCGCGAATGCGCTCATGCAGCACCTCCAGCTCCACGCCTGTTGGCTCCATCAGGGGCGTTAGCCCAAGGGGAGCGCGAACCAGTCGCTCTTCGGGGATGCCCAGACGGAACAGAATCGCGAACCACTGCTCGGCGCGTTCCAGCGTGGGCACGACAATCAGCGTCGGCGACGGGCGTTCTGCCACCAGAGTCGCCGTCAGCACGGGCTTCGATTCGTTGCACACTTCGAGCCAGCGGTGGCGTGCGGCATCCTGAACGGGAGGCAGGGTATCACGAAGTGTGCGTAGCCACTCCAAATTCATAGGCGGGAGAATTGTACCCGTTTAGAGATGCTCTCTGAACCAGCGCACGGTTTGCTCCATCAGGCTCTGCTCCCACTGAGGCTGGCTGAAGATGTGGTCAGCGTCGGGGATGAGTCGGAACTCGCAGCGGCTGGCGTTCTGGAAGGCTGATTCATAGGCGCGTCCTTCATCGGGTCGCACCGCCTGATCGTTCGAGCCGTGCAGAATCAGCACCGCCCCCTTGAAGGCGCGTGCCGCCTCCAGTGGCTTGAGCTCGGGCAACTCCCGATAGAAGGCAGGTCCCACCAGATTACCCCCGATATTAACAGGCTTTTCGGGCACGCCCTGTGGGGGCATCCAGCGCAGGGGGTTGGAGACAGGCGCCCACAGCACGAGCGCTTTGAGTGCGCCCGCACGCGGCTGGCTCAACGCCGCCACACACCCACCCAGCGAGAAGCCCAGCATCGCCATGCGCGCCGTGTCCACACGCGACTGGGCGCGGAAGAACTGGAGCGCGTTCAGCGCGTCCTCCACTTCGCCAGAGATGGTCATCTCCTCAAAAAGCCCTTCGCTATCCCCAGAGCCGAGGAAGTCAAACCGCAACACGGCGAACCCCTCGCTGGCAAGGCGTCGGGCAGTATGCACGAACAGGCGGTGGGTCTCTGCCTTATGCCCCGTGAAGCCATGGAGCATCAGCACCCCGGGCGCACGCCGACGCCCCGTGGGCAGGTGCAGAACCCCCGCCATGCGCTTGCCACGACTGGGAATCCACAACAATCGCTCATCCATGAGGCGCCTCCGCAGGCAAGCCAAGTCGCTCCCGACAGATTTGCAGCGCGTAGGCTAAGGTCTGCTCTTTGGTCCAGCCGTCGTTGACGATGCGAACCGCGTCGGGCGCTTCCGTAAGGGGCGATTCGGCGCGGGTGCTGTCGCGCTGGTCGCGCTCCAGAATCTCCTGAAGCACCTGCTCATAGGGCACTTCGATTCCCTGCATCTGCAGCTGGTGCTGGCGTCGGCGGGCGCGCTCTTCGGGCGAGGCGGTCAGGAAAATTTTGAGCGTCGCGTTGGGGAACACAACAGTGGTGGTGTCGCGCCCTTCGGCAACCAGCCCTGACACCTGCGCCCCGATCGCGCGCTGTCTGGCGACCATCGCCTGACGCACGCCTTTGTGAACCGAAATCTGCGACGCCAGATTGCTCACTTCGGGCGTGCGAATCGCTTCCGAAACATCTTCGCCGTCCAGATAGACCCGTTGCTCGCCGCTGGCGTCGCGTCGGAACTCGACGGCGAGGCTCTCTGCCAGCTGCGCAAGGCGCTCGGCATCGTCGGGGCGGATGCCCAGCCGCTGTGCCTTCAGCGCCAGCGCCCGATACATCGCGCCCGTGTCTAAATAAACAAACCCCAGCGCCTGCGCGAGGTTTTTCGCCAGCGTGCTTTTGCCCGACCCTGCTGGACCGTCAATCGCGATTACAATCATTGAATCTCTGCCCGAATCTCCTGAAGTTTCTCGGCGATAATCTCAATCAGCAGTTCCAGCTCTTCCTCGAGGGGTTCAAGATGGCTGGGGTGCATGGCGCTCACATCCAGCCCTTCAAGATAGCGTCGGAATTTGCGCACTTCGATGGCGGGACCGCGCACCTCCATCGCCGCCAGCACCTGCTCGGCGGGTTGCTCCAGAATCTCTTCGGCGCGTTCGGGCGCTTCGCGGAGCGTGCGCACCAGTGCGGCGGTCTCGTCGCTGGTGAGTTCCTCTTCGCGAATCTTCTCGGCGACGCGGGTCTGCAGTTCGGGGTCTTCCAGGTCCATCAGGCTTCGGGCGTGGCTTTCGGTGATGCTCCCTGCGGGCGGGCGCCCGGAGGCAGAAATCACCTGCTCGCCGATTTCCTCTGGCAGTTCCAGCAGCCCCAGCCAGATGCTGATGGTGCGCTCGCTCAGCCCCAGCATCTGCGCCAGCTCGCGGTTTGTGAGCTTGCGGGAGTCTTTGAGCTGTTTCAGCGCGCGCGCCTTGTCAATCGGCGCGAGGTCTTCGCGCTGAAGGTTCTCGATCAACTGCTCGGTGAGGGCGGTCTCGTGTTCTATCGGTTTTACGATACAGGGGATTTCGGTGAGTCCTGCCAGTTCGGCGGCGCGCCAGCGTCGCTCGCCCGTGACAATCTGATAGGTTTTGCCATCCGGAAGCGGGCGCACTGTAATCGGGTTGAGCAGACCATAGCGGCGAATGCTTTCTGCCAGTCCGTGCAGACCTTCCTCATCGTAGCCCTTGCGGGGCTGGTCGGGGTCTTCTACAATCTGATGAATCGGGATGAGCCTGACCTCCATATCGAACGCCTCCTGCTCCCAAAGTATACCCGTCCCAGCGGCGCCTCGCAGAGCTCACTCGCCGTTGCAAACAGCTTCCGGGCACAGGGTGTGAACAGTGATACCAGCAAGTAAACCGTAGAAACGGAACCAGCGGGGCGTGTGGCGGCTAATCACTTGCGTAGAAGGTGTAGCCTGCGAGAGCGCGCACGACCCCTTTGCGCTCGCCCCGCACAGTACTCTCTACGGTCGCTTCCGACACTTTGAGGCTATCGCGCACGGAGGGCGGCTCGAACGGGCGAATGTAGTCCAGCGCCTCGTCGGGTGTGTCGGCAATTACCCAGTAGTTGGCGAAAAAGCCTGCTGGGGTGCGCATGCCCTCCAGAGGCTCATGCCACACGCCTTCTACCAGAATGTGCCAGAGTGGGGTCGGCTTGTCCGCGATAGGGTTGCCCGCCCGCATGAGTGCAATGGCGTCGGGGTTCGTCTTGTCCCAGTGCAGGGCGCGTTCGGCATGTTCTCTGGCGCGTGCAAGGTCGCCGTCGCGCTGCCAGTAAAGCAATCCCGTATACGCATGCACCATCGCCTCTACAGCACCGCGCGTCCAGGGATCGTCCAGTGTATTGAGGGCGTGCTGGGCGCGCTCGAGCGATCGCTCCGCCTCGGCGTAGCGTTTCTGTTGAATCAGGCAGTACGCACGCGCCGCCTCCAGCCACGCAAGGGGCAGATTACTTCGAACGCTTTCTGCCTGCTCCAGCATCTGCAGCGCGTTGTCGTACTCTCCAAGCCGCTGGTAAACAATCGCGAGGTTGAACAAGAAGCCGTCCTGTGGCGCGTTCGGGCACGCCAAGCCGTTGCGGAAGGCGTTGAGCGCTTCGCTGTAGCGCCCTGCGTCCGAGAGGTAGCGCCCCAGATACTCCCAGAGAATCCAGACTTCAGGGGCAATCGCGACACCCTCCTGTAGCGTGGCAATCGCGTCTTCGGGGCGTCCCATAGCCCAGAGGGCGCGCGCCTTGATTTCGAACCCCGCCGTGTGGCGCATGCGGAGCAGTTGCTCGGCGAAACGCGCGGCTTTGCGGGGATCACCCTGCTCCAGCGCGCGCTCGGCGGCTTCCATCAGCTGCTCTGGCTCCCTGCGAAACAGCATACGCCTTGAATTATACAACGCTTTTCAAACACTGAGTCGTGAACTTATTTCGCCCGGTTCCCCTTGCAGAGCAGGGGGAACCGGGCGGGGGCGTCCTGGGTCCCGTCGAGCTCACCGAACCCCTAACACCCATTCCCGAAGTTGAATAACACTATCAGCAGGTCAGCGTCGTCCACCACCCGGTCGTAGTTCACATCTTCGGGGCGGGCGCCTGTCGCGCCGAAGTTGAACAGCACGCTCAGCAGGTCGGCGTCGTCAATACAGCCGCTGAAGTCCACATCACCCGGCAGACGCACCCGCACGACGCCCGTCATTCCGACCAGTTCGTGGGGAATGTAATAATACTCATACGCGCCAGGCTCGTTGAAGGTGTAGGTGAAGGTGCGGTGAACGGAGTCGATGGGCGCATCCCAGGGACCGTCATATCTGCGGGAAGGGGTACACTAATTCCCGATGCGACTGGGTTGGGCGTTGTATGATCTGGCGGCGCTGGTGGCGTTCACGCTGATAGGCATCTATTCGCACCATCAGCGTTTGCCCTCGGTGGAGCATTTCTGGGGCGTGTTCTGGCCCTTCGCGGCAGGCTGGTATGGGCTGGGGCTGCTCACGGGGTTGTATCGCGCTCGGTCATGGGGGGGCGCGTTCTGGCTCACATGGCTGGCGGGGTGCGCCGTGGGCGTGATGCTCTACTCCTGGGTTTCGATGGCGCGTCCTGTAGCGTGGTGGAGCATCAGCGTGCCGTTCTGGGTGCTTTCCACCCTGTTTATCGGCTTGATGACGGGCGGGGCGCGGTTGATTGCGTTCGCGGTCAACCGTTCACGCCAGCGTCTGGCGAGTTAGCCGATGGGCAAAGCACGCTGGTTGTGGGGGGCGCTGTTGCTGCTGGGGCTGCTGCTGGGCGCGGCAGTGGGCTGGTTCTACTGGCAGGCGCGCCCGGTGAGCCAGCGTTTCGCCCCCCAGCTGATTCGACTGCGGGAGCCGACGCCTGCGGAAGCGCTCGCCGAACGGCTGGCTCGCCGACGGCTCGTGCGCAACCCCAGCCTGCTCGCTTGGTGGCTCCGGGTGCGCGGCAAACCCCTTCTCACCCCAGGCGACTACGAGTTCAGCCCGAATCAGTCCATGCTGGAGATTGCGGATATTCTCCTCCACGAGCGATTTACCCGAAACTGGGTGACCATCCCTGAAGGGTGGACGATTCAGCGTATCGCGGAGCGTCTTGAGGAGCGGGGTATCGCCGACGCCAACAGTTTTCTCAACCTCTGCCGACAACCTCAACTTTGCAAAGAGGTTGGCTTACCGGAACCGCCCATCAACTGGCTGGAGGGGTATCTGTTCCCCAGCACTTACCGCCTGCCCCCCGGCAGTGGCGCCGAGACCGCAGTCAAAACGATGCTCCGCGCCACCTATCAGTCCGTCTATCTGCCGCACAAGGACGAGATGGCGCGTCAGGGACTGAGCTTGCATGAACTGCTCACCCTCGCCTCGATGGTCGAAAAAGAGGTGATGATGGACGACGAGCGCCCCAAAGTGGCATCGGTGATTTTCAATCGGCTCAGGCGCAACATGCCCCTGCAGATAGACGCCACTGTGCTGTACGGCATGGGAGTCTGGAAAGAGCGGGTTTTGTATCGCGATCTGGAGCATGACTCGCCCTACAACACCTATCGCCGTCGGGGGTTGCCGCCCGGACCGATTTGCAACCCCGGGATGGCGAGCATTCGGGCGGTGCTGGCGCCTGCGCAGACCGATTACCTGTTTTATGTGGCGCGCGGCGACGGCTATCACCACTTCTCCCGCACCTACGAGGAGCATCTGCAGGCGATTCGGGCGATTCGAGCGCAAAAAGGGGCAGGAAAGGTTCCTGCCCCAGCGCGATGAACGGCACGGCAAGGCGCTTTAGCCGCGCAAGAGGGACAGCACCGTCTGCGGGATGTTGTTCGCCTGCGCCAGCACCGACATCCCCGACTGCATCAGAATCTGCTGCTTGGTGAACATGGTGATTTCGGCAGCGAAGTCGGCGTCGCGAATGGTGGACTCGCTGGCGGTAACATTCTCTTTGGCGACATTCAGCGAGCGGATGTTGCTTTCCAGCACATAGCGCTGGAACGACCCCATATCGCCGCGCATTTTGGAGATTTCAGAGATGGCGGCGTCAATAATGCGCAACGCCTCATCAGTGGAATTCTGCTGGGTTACATCGATGGTGGCGAGGCTTTTGCCCGGCACGACGGTTGTGCCCAGCTTGGTCGCATGCACATCCATCAGGGAGAAGCGCACGAACTGCCCTGCGTTCGCGCCGACCTGGAACTGGAGCATGCCTGCGGTCACCAGCGCGACGCGCTGAGCGCCGCTGCCCGCGTAGTCAAACAGGTTGCCGTTCTCGGTGAGCAAAATCGTGTTGCCGTAGCCATCGGTGAGTCGCAAGCCCGAGTCGCCCGTGCCGCGCCCCCCGGTGAAGGTAACCGTTGTGGGTCCCTGTACCGTGTTGACCGTTACCTGCGCTACGGCGTCGGTGCCTGCACCCGAAAAGTTGGTGCCTGCCGCCGCAGAAAGCACCCCCGTGGCGTCGTGGAAAGTGATTCGGTACTGGGAGCCATACTCTTTCTGGCGCAGGCGCACACTGTAGTTCGCGCCCACCGCCACAATCTCCGCCACCACCCCCGTCTGATTGGAAACTGCATTGATCTTATCCACAAACGAGCGCAGGGTGTCTGTCGTGTCCGCCTGAATCGACAGCCCGTTAATCACGATACTGCCCCCGACGGGCAGAAAGGTCTCTGTGGTGGAGAAGGTGCGTGTGGTGGTATACATCGCGCGGGTGGCTTGCGTCGTTACATTGATGGTGACATAGCCACTGGCGGTTGCCAGTCCATTGAAGAGTCCCCCAATAAATACCCCTGAAATCAGGTTCGGGTCGGTTACCTGTGCGGTGATGCCCGAGGTGCCGTCCAGCAGTTTTTTGGTGCCGAAAGCGGTCTGTTCGGCGATGCGGTTGATGCTGTCGATGAGGGCGCGGATTTGAGTCTGGTCCGCCATCAGCGCGGCGTAGTCGTTGACGCCTGTGTTGGCGGCGTGCAACACCAGCTGGCGCATCGTGCGCAGGGCGGTATGCACCTCGTCCAAGGCGGCTTCGGCGGTTTTGATCATGTTGGTGGCGTCCTGCGCGTTATTGATGGCTTGCTGGAGTCCTGTAATCTGGGCGCGCAGGTTCTCGGAGATAATCAAGCCCGCAGGGTCATCGGCAGCGCGATTGACCCGCAGTCCCGAAGCCAGCCGCTCGATGGTACGCCCCAGCGCGTCGGAAGTCAAACTGACATTCCGCAAAGCGTTTTGCGCCTGTATGTTCGTATTGATTCGCAGACTCATTCCATGAACCCCCTTGTGTTTGGGTTACTCCGCAAATTTGCTGGGGGATATTATCGGAAGGGGGACACCCCTTCTTTAGAGGGGGGCTTGCTTACCCAATCGGCGACTGATTAATCATCAGGTGGAACTGACACTCCAGCGCCTCGGCGGCTTTGCGACACATCACCATGCGGTCCAGAAAAATCTCAAAGTATTCCATCAGGCTGGCGACGCTGGTGTCAATCTCCAGATTGAGCTCGATGACCCTTTCTTTCGCCAGCACACGCAGTCGGGAGCGCTGAGTGGCGAAGTTCACGCGGTCATGGATATCGAACTGATCGCGGTGGGGGTTCTGAACGCGCGAGAAATGCACATCGGATTTATCCGCCAGAATCACCGTCGCCGCCGCGTAGTTGACGGGGTAGCCTGTGGCTTCTTCGTGGTTGCCAATCGCGCTGATGATGATAGCAATCTCTTCAGCGGGCATGCCCATCTGGGTCAGCAGGTGATACGCCAGCATCGCGCCCGTTTGCGCATGGTGGTCGCGGTTAATCACATTCCCAATGTCGTGCAGGAAGCCTGCAATCGCGGCGAGCTCAGCCTGACGCTCGGTGTAGCCCAGTTTCAAGCACAGGCGACGGGCGTTGTTAGCAACCAGCCCCGCGTGGCGCAAGCCATGCTCGGTGTAGCCCATCGCATAGAGCATCTGGTTCGCCATCTGAATGTAGGTGCGCACGGTTTCGTTGTTGCGCACATCGTCCAGAGTCACGACTTTCATACCTCTATGATTCTCGGCATGCTCGGTGTGTTCCTGTAAAAGGAGGCGTGCAGGAATCGGTTCTGAGCCGTCTAAATAGAGCGACGAGGTGTGAATGGCTCTATGTATGGCATGCGTGGCTCTGGGCGAATGTTTCGGTTGCTGATGCGTCATGCGGGCGTGGCACGCGAAATGGGCGGCGAGGAACTCTCGCTCGCCGTGCAGCGCGTGGATCAGATGTTCATTCAGGCGCTGGAGATGGGCGCCTCGGATATTCATATGCATCCCGAACATAACGCGCTCCGAATCCGCTTCCGCATCGACGGCGTCCTGCACGAGCAGGAAGTGATTTCGCAGATGGATCTGGCACAGGCGATGATTGCGCGCATCAAGCTCGCCGCGAACATGCATCTGGACGAGAAGCGCGATACTCAGGATGGGCGCATCGATATGGAGTATATGGATCGGCGTTTGAGCGCGCGCGTCTCCTGCATCCCGACTCTGAACGGAGAGCGTATCGTGATGCGCATTCTGGACCCTGCCAAAACGCAGGTCAAACTGGACGCGCTCGGCATGCCGCAGGATGTGTTAGCCAACTGGCGTCGTGCGCTGCAGGTCGCCTACGGCATGCTGGTCGTAACGGGTCCCACTGGCTCTGGAAAGACCTCCACGCTCTATGCCTCGCTCCATACCCTGGATCGCGTCCATCGGAACATCGTCACCGTGGAAGACCCGGTGGAGTATGAATTCCCCGATAATGTGATGCAGGTGCAGGTCACGGAAAAGATTACCTTCCCGCGCGCCCTGCGGGCAATGCTTCGCCACGACCCCGATGTGATTATGATTGGCGAGATTCGCGATAAAGAATCGCTTCAAATCGGCATTCAGGCAGCGCTCACGGGGCATCTGGTGCTTTCCACTCTTCACACGAATAACGCCATCGAGACCATCAGCCGCATGATCGATATGGGCGCAGAAGATTATCTGATTGCCGCCACGCTACAGTGCGCAATGGCACAGCGACTGGTGCGTCTTATCTGTCCCGATTGCCGTGTGCCTTATCAGCCGACTGCGGACGAGCTGAGCGCGCTCAAGATTCCCCGTGAAGTCGCCAGCCAGAGCCAATTCTTCATCGGCAGGGGGTGCAACAACTGTCGGGGCACGGGCTATCGGGGGCGCACGGGCATCTTTGAGCTGTTGCGTATCAGCCCCGCCATCCGCGAGGCGATTGTGAGCCGCGCCTCGGGCGACGCGATTGCCGAAATTGCCCGTAAAGAGGGCTTCCGCACGATGCTGGACGACGGGCGCGACAAAATCCTGCGCGGTCTCACCACACCTCACGAGGTGATTCAGGCGGTCTACGCGGGGGTCTACGAATCCTGAACGGGCGATGGGAATCCAGTTTGAGATAGTTCAGACCTCCACACGCTCGCACGCCCGCCTGGGACGCCTGACGACCCCGCACGGGGTGATTGAGACCCCCGTGTTTATGCCTGTTGGCACGCAGGCGACGGTCAAAACGCTCAGTCAGGACGAGCTGGAGCAGCTGGGCTACCGCCTGATTCTGGGCAACACCTATCACCTGTACCTGCGCCCGGGCGCGGAGCGGATTGCACGCATGGGCGGGCTACACCGCTTCATGAGCTGGTCGGGCGCGATTCTGACCGACAGCGGCGGGTTTCAGGTGTTCAGCCTCACCAGCCTGCGCCAGATTGATATGGAGGGCGTCACTTTCCGTTCCCATCTGGACGGCTCGGAGCATCGGTTCACGCCGGAGCTTTCCATTAAGGTGCAATCCTTGCTGGGGAGCGACATCATCATGGCGTTTGACGAGTGCCCGCCTTATCCCGCCTCGCGGGAGGAGGTGGCGCTGGCGGTGGAGCGCACCTATCGCTGGGCAATTCGCTCTCGCGCGGCGTGGGAGGAGGCTCAGCCCGCTGGCGCGCTGTTCGGAATCGTGCAGGGGGGCGTTTATGAGGATTTACGCCTGATGAGCCTTCAGCAGATTACGGAGCTGAACCTGCCCGGCTACGCGATTGGGGGTGTGTCGGTTGGCGAGCCTGTGGAAGAGATGCGCCGTATCACCGCTCTGGTGGCGCCGCGCCTGCCTGCAGAGAAACCGCGCTACCTGATGGGTGTCGGCACACCCGACGATATTCTGCACGCGGTGCAGGCAGGAGTGGACATGTTTGATTGCGTGCTGCCAACCCGACTGGGCAGGCATGGGGCGGTGTTCACGCAAAATGGGCGTCTCAACCTGCGCAACGCCCGCTTCGCAGAGTGCATGGAGCCGATAGACCCCACCTGCGATTGCTGGGTATGTCAGCGCTACACCCTGGCGTACCTGCACCACCTGTTCCGCGCAGGCGAGATGCTGGGCTATCGGCTCGCCTCGTATCATAACCTCGCCTTTTATGCCCGCCTGATGGCGCAGATTCGCCAGCGCATTCGGGAGGGGACGCTTTGACTTTTTAGTCGAGGCGGGTCAGAGGGCTAAAGCGGCTCTGTCGCAAAGATGCCCGATAGAACACAGAATGCCCCCTCCGCCCGGTTCCCACCGCAAGCGAGGGGAACCGGGACCGTAGCTTCTGCACGCCTGAACGCGCCCCCTGCGTGGCATGGGAACCAACGGAGGAGGTCGCGAGATACATCGCCCAACCCTTACAACAGAGCAGCTAAAGCCATTCCCGGTAGACAAAGCCCGCCTGTGCAGGCTCCCCGTAGCAAGGGCATCCTGCCCCTGTCCACACGCAGGATGCGCGTGCTACTTGAGTTGACGAAGTCAGCTTCGCTTGAGGAAACGAGACGGCTAAAGCCGTTCCTACGAAACAAAGCCCGCCTTCGCGGGCTATTTCAGCCGACGCAGGTCGGCTTCGTCTATTAGGAACGGCTTCAGCCGTCTGGCTAATCCCACGCCCCTATAAACCCTGACGGGTGAACCCGTTCCCAGTAAACAAAGCCAGCCTTCGCTGGCTAAATCAGCCGACGCAGGTCGGCTTCGTTTTATAGGAACGGAACCTCAGCCGTCAGAGCCTCACCCCCCCACAAACAAAAAACGCCCCTCCCTCGCGCGAGGAAGGGGCGTCTTCCGTTTCAATCCCTCACAGGTAGGCTACAAACCGGGGAGATGGGATCCCGGATCACGGGTACCATCCGTTTCAATCCCTCACAGGTAGGCTACAAACCCTGAACGCGATCGTCGACTTCCTCGTCTTCGCGTCGTTTCAATCCCTCACAGGTAGGCTACAAACATTTATGGAGGTGACAACATGATTCGAATGATCCGAGTTTCAATCCCTCACAGGTAGGCTACAAACTCACCCTCCACCTCAAACCGCGAAGCTAAAATCCTCGTTTCAATCCCTCACAGGTAGGCTACAAACTTCAGCGACTCGGGAGATTGTTTGTAGTGGGCGAGTTTCAATCCCTCACAGGTAGGCTACAAACTGTGCCGGCACGGGTCTTTGCCCCTTGTGCTACGGCACGTTTCAATCCCTCACAGGTAGGCTACAAACACGGGTTGCCGTTAGACGCGATTCCCGCTGATAACGTTTCAATCCCTCACAGGTAGGCTACAAATAAATTATGCTCCCAGTCCTCGTCAACTTTATGCCGTGTTTCAATCCCTCACAGGTAGGCTACAAACGAATTCACCTTCGGTCAGAAAGACCCGTCGAAGCACGTTTCAATCCCTCACAGGTAGGCTACAAACGAACACAACGAGACCCGATTCAACCCGTCTATCGAGACCGGTTTCAATCCCTCACAGGTAGGCTACAAACGCCTGCTGAACAAAAGTCCCCTCCCGTCGCCCGCGGTTTCAATCCCTCACAGGTAGGCTACAAACCCGTTCCGTACGGGACGGCTCTCATGCTCGTCAACGAGTTTCAATCCCTCACAGGTAGGCTACAAACGCATTTAGCGCCACAGAGCGCGGTTGCGTATCATCGTTTCAATCCCTCACAGGTAGGCTACAAACCGGGACGTTCTTCCGCCTCGTCGCAGAGTATGAGTTGTTTCAATCCCTCACAGGTAGGCTACAAACTGGTGGCGTCGCGGTTGTCCTGGGCGGCGATATAGGTTTCAATCCCTCACAGGTAGGCTACAAACCTTGCGGGGAAACAAACACACAAGGAGGAGACACAGTTTCAATCCCTCACAGGTAGGCTACAAACCGAGCTGCCCGTCGAGCAACTGTCCCCCTCATTACAAGTTTCAATCCCTCACAGGTAGGCTACAAACCATATCGATTCGATCCCGATACCAGGGTCGACTGCTAGTTTCAATCCCTCACAGGTAGGCTACAAACGGACATGGCCTTTTGCATGTCCCGCTCGCGCAAAAGGTTTCAATCCCTCACAGGTAGGCTACAAACCGCACTCCACCCCTTTTCGACCCCTGATGAATTGCTGTTTCAATCCCTCACAGGTAGGCTACAAACTCCGCTTGGCTTGCCCGCATGAAGGTGAAATCTGGTATGTTTCAATCCCTCACAGGTAGGCTACAAACTACTATTGTTTTGATGGGGGCGAAATGTTCCAAATTCGTTTCAATCCCTCACAGGTAGGCTACAAACGAGACGTGCGCCCACTGGAGCCACGACCCGGCAGCACCAATCTTTAAGTTCATCCCCCGCAAGTTTCAATCCCTCACAGGTAGGCTACAAACGAGATCACCTTCTAGTAGCCCCTCACCTGCCTCGGGGCGATGGGGGTTTCAATCCCTCACAGGTAGGCTACAAACTGGTCAGTCAGAGGCATGGCAGACGACCTCCCAGAGGTTTCAATCCCTCACAGGTAGGCTACAAACGACTCCGAATGCGCCAACGCAAACACCCCGTCCCCGCGTTTCAATCCCTCACAGGTAGGCTACAAACGGGGGAGACGGCTATGACGGACGATCGCAAGACTAGTTTCAATCCCTCACAGGTAGGCTACAAACTGTGCAAAGCCCGTCGCCGTTGCAAGTCCCGCAGTTGTTTCAATCCCTCACAGGTAGGCTACAAACATAATTTGACCGTTTGCGTCCCGCACCGCGCCAGTGTTTCAATCCCTCACAGGTAGGCTACAAACCGGTTGCGGTTACTGCTCGCACTGTGGCGGGATTGGTTTCAATCCCTCACAGGTAGGCTACAAACCTCTAAAGTCGTGGGGGTGCGATAATGGCGCATGTAGTTTCAATCCCTCACAGGTAGGCTACAAACTAGTACTCATCGTCATCAAGATACTGGGCAAGATACGTTTCAATCCCTCACAGGTAGGCTACAAACGACACACTTAGTTGATATAGATGAAATAATTCCGCGTTTCAATCCCTCACAGGTAGGCTACAAACCTCTACACCCTTCGCCCGCCGTTGCAGATTCGCGCGTTTCAATCCCTCACAGGTAGGCTACAAACGTCGATGACTATCTCTACACCGACGCGCCCCTGCGCGTTTCAATCCCTCACAGGTAGGCTACAAACCAACCCGCCCTTTGCGGGTCGGTCCCGAAAATGAGTTCAAAACGGTTCCGATTGTCAAGGTTCGGGCGTTGCCCGTTGGCGGGTTTATTATACCCCATCGGTGTGGGTGAAGTCAAGCTCTGGCGTCGATCGGACTCGGATTTGAACTCAAGTGCCCAAAAGCTGGCGATCGACGCCAAGTGGGTTTTCTGGGTACAGGATGTGGTGTGTGATAGTGCAGATAACACGCTATCTGTGGTGTATCGTCTTCTCGTTTGTCGTCGAACGAAGGGTTAGTCAAAAACAGGTTCAAAATAGGGGGTGCTGTTCTCGTTGGGTGCGACCCGCCTCTGCCGCAGGAGAAGCATGGCAGGAAAGCAAACCGGTTCAGCAGGAAGCAGAGCGCATGCGTCGAAGCATAGCCTCTATGCGCACGCTGATTGGGTTCCTTCTTGCAGGGTTGATGCTTCTTACAGGCTGGGCGCAGGCGCAACTCGATGTCGCCAAAGTGCAGGCGCGCTATCGCCAGCTGATACGCGAGATTTCCACCGAGCGAATCGGCGCGACGGTGCGCTATCTTTCGTCGCTGGGGTCGCGCGTGGCGGGCTATGAGGGCGATACCCGCGCCGCAGACTATATTGAGCAGCAGTTCCGACAAATTGGGTTGCAGGATGTCAGGCGCGAGCCGTTCCCCGTAACGGTGCCCGTGGATAAGGGCGCGTCGTTGCGCCTGCCCGACGGCACCACAATTCGGCTCTACGCGCTCTGGCCCAATCAGGTGCGCACCAGCCAGCTCCCGCCGCAGGGCGTCTCTGGACGGCTCCTCTATGTGGGCGATGGGCAGCTCCAGCGGTTTCGGGGCAAGCCCGTGGAGGGCAGCCTCGTGCTGATGGACTTCAACAGCGGCAACAACTGGTTGAACGCGGCGCGACTGGGCGCGAAGGCGGTCATCTTTATCGAGCCAGAGCGCACCGACCGCGGCGAGGCAGAAGCCAAGTTCATCGGCATCCCGCTGAATGTGCCCCGATTCTGGCTGCCCGCGACCCACGCCGCCCGCCTGATTGCCTATGCAGAAACCCAGCCCAACCCGCAGGCAACTCTCAAAGCCAGCATGCCGTGGGAAAAGCGCACCGCCTACAACATTATCGGCGTCCTCCCCGGCACCGACCCTGAGCTGCGCAACCAGTGGATTGTGGTTACGGCGTATTACGATTCCATCTCTATTGTGCCTGCGCTGGCGCCTGGGGCAGAGAACGCCACCAGCATCGCCAGCCTGCTGGAGCTGGCGCGCCTGTTCAAAAAGTACCCGCCCAAACGGAGCGTGATGTTCGTGGCGTTCAGCGGGCACTTTCAGGCGCTGGAAGGCGTGCGCCAGTTTATTGAGAAACGCATGCCTGAATGGAGCCGCCCCAACATCTTTGAGAAGCTGCTGGGCGACAAACGCCAGCCGCCCGACATCTACCTGTTCGTGGGGTTAGACCTCGCCAGCCGCTACACGGGCGTCGGCGTGTTCTACAAGGGCTGGTTTTACGATATGCGCGAGGACATCCAGCGCTTCTACACCGACATCGGGCGCGTGATGCGCGAGCATGCCGACCGAATCGCGCCCGTGCTGGGCACAGAGCCTGCCAAACTGTTCGCCGACGGCATTAATGCCGTGCAGGGACGCTACTGGCGCACCTACATCCCCAGCAAGCCCGCGTTCGACGCCGAGGCGGCGACCCTCGCAGGCGCGTGGGGCATCACCTTCGCCACCATCGAAGACGCTCGCCCCCTCGTGGACACCCCGTTTGACACCTACGAAAACTGCAACATCGCCAATATCGCCCTGCAGACCAAAGTGATTGCCTGCCAGTTAGACCATGTGTTCAACGACCCGAATAAGCGGGGCGATTTCGCGCTGCGGTTCCCGATAGAGAAGCCTTCGCAGTGGGTGCGCATCGGCTTGCAAAATGGCTTCGGGCGCCTGCATGGCAATGTCTACCGCTTTGACCCCAACCGCAGCTTTTTGCCCAACACGCCGATCAACGGCTCTATTGTCGTGTTGCGCCACTGGATGAAGTCGCTGATGGGCGTGCGGGGCAACATGTTCCAGCTGGTGGACGACAGCAGCCCCATCCCGCGCGAGCAGGCGCGTTACGAGTTCGTTGGCGTGCCGCCCATCACCGCCTACGGCTGGAACCGCGAGTTCGAGATTAACGCCTACTACTTGAACCCCGAAACGGGCGAGATTGAGTACGCCCCCGACCAGGGCATTCAGGGGTCGCAGGTGTATCCCATTAACATCCGCATGACGGTGGGCGACAAGGAAGCGCCGATTATCGTGTTCCGCTGTGTGGCGACGGCGATTTATGACCTGATAGACCCCCAGTCGCTCAGCCCGCTGACCACGATGGAGATTTACGACGGCGACACCAACGGCACGCCCCAGATGTACGGCATGATTATGACCCCGAAGGATGTGCCGCTGTCGTCGTATGTGGAGGATGTGGCGGTGATTTTCTCGCAGCCCGGCTCGCGCCTCAAGATTAAGATGGGCATGGGTCCGGGCGCGGACCGCCTGCTGCTGATTAACGCCACGCCCGAGGACCCTGAAGGCAAGGGCTATCTGGTGGGGGGCGACCCACGCGAGGCACAGGGCTTCACCGTGCCCACTTTTGACCCCAGGACGCTGACCGAGCGCGACCTGATTGCCCGCGGCGGCGTGATTACCTACACCGCCCTGCGCGTCGCCGAGGATATGTATACGCTCAACGATTACCGCATCCGCACGCTCGCCAAGCACCGCATCGTGAACAAGGGCATCGACGAGCTGCACGCCCTGGCGAAATCCGCGCTGGAGAAGGCACGCGCCGCGCTGGAAAAGAAAGACTACGCCGCGCTGGATGTGTACGCCCGCATGGCGTGGGGCTACGCCGCGCGCGCCTACCCCGATGTGCGCGCCACCGCCAACGATGTGGTGAACGGCGTCATCTTCTACCTGTTCCTGCTGATGCCGTTCGCCTACTTCATGGAGCGCCTGCTGTTCGGTGCGCCCAGCCTCAAGCAGCAACTTACCTACGCCTCGTTGATTTTCGTAGCGGTGTTCCTGCTGTTGCGCTACCTGCACCCCGCCTTTGAGATTACGGGCAACCCGATTATTGTGTTTATCGCCTTCACGATGGGCGCGCTCTCGATTATCGTGGCGGTTTTCATCTCCGGCAAGTTTGAGGAGCAGCTCAAGAAGATTCGCAAGCAGGTGATTGGCACGCATCAGGTGGATGTGGGGCGCATGAGCGTTGCGGCGGCGGCGTTCAATCTGGGCGTTTCGAATATGCGCCGACGCGCCCTGCGGACTTTTATGACCAGCCTCTCGCTGGTGCTGGTGACTTTTATTGTGCTGTCGTTCACCTCCATCGTGAGCGTGTTGCGCTTCAACGAGACGCCCGCGCCGGGCACGCCGCGCTACAACGGGATTATGATGCGCACGCCCGACTGGCAACCCCTGCGCGATTCGGCGTACCGCCTGATGAACGATGAGTTCGGCGCGACTCGCGGCGTGGCGCCCCGCGCGTGGTTCTTCGGCACGCAGATTGGCGAGCAGGCGTTCATCACGCTCACCCGCGCCGACCGACGCTTCAGCGCCCGCACGATTGTCGGTATGACGCCCGACGAAGCCAAAGTCACGCGCCCGCAGGAGGCGCTGGTGTATGGACGCTGGTTCCTGCCCGGCGAGCGCAATACGATTATCCTGCCCACCAACGCCGCCGAGGCGCTCGGCATCAAACCCAACGAGGTCGGACGCGCCCGAATCCAGTTCGCTGGGGTGGACTACACTGTGATTGGCGTGTTTGACCCCGCCCTCCTCAAGCGCATCAACGACTTAGACTCCGAGCCGCTGACCCCTGTGGACTTTATCCTGATGCAACGGCTGCAGACTCAGGGGCGTCAGGGCGGACAGGGCGGCTTCCGCGAGTATGTTCACCTGGAACCCGATACGGTGGTGATGATGCCCTACGAGACGGTGATTAATCTGGGGGGCAACCTCTATTCGCTGGCGATCGAGTTCGCCACGCGCGAGGAGGTCTATCGGGTTCTCAAGCAGGAGCTGATGCCGCGGCTGGGGCTGAACCTGTATGCGGGGCTGGGCGACCGCATCGTGCGCTATAGCACGATTCAGGCGACCTCAGGGCAGGGGCTGGAGTATGTGATTCTGCCCATTATTATCGCCGCGATGATTGTATTGAACACGATGCTTGGCTCGGTGTACGAGCGCGTGCGCGAGATTGGCATCTTCAGCGCAATCGGGCTGGCGCCCAACCATGTGGCGATGCTGTTTTTTGCCGAGTCGCTGGTGTACGCCGTGCTGGGTTCCGTCGCGGGCTACTTTGTGGCGCAGCTGGCGGCGAAACTGATTGTGGTCACGGGCTGGTTCCCTGAGCTTTACCTCAACTTCTCCTCGATGTCGGCGGTGTTTTCCACGCTGGTGGTGGTGGCGGTGGTGCTGCTCTCCACGATTTATCCGGCTCGCAAGGCGGCGGAGGTGGCGCGTCCTGCCGAAGAGCGCACATGGCGTCTGCCCGAACCCGAAGGCGATCTCTGGCGCATCCCGTTGCCGTTCTCCGTGACCAGCGCGCAGGCGCACGGCTTGAGCGGGTTCCTCGCGGAGTGGTTCCACGCCTACGAAGAGTATAGCGTCGGCGAGTTCATCACCCAGGCGGTGCGCACCGAGACTTTTGAGAGCGAACACGGCAGGGGCTACCGCGTGGAGTGCGATGCGTGGATTGCGCCCTTTGACCTCGGCGTGAGCCAGCATGTGCGGATTGAAATTATCCCCACCGATTACGCGGGGGTGTACGACATTCGGCTCACGCTCACGCGCCTCAGTGGCGATATTGCCAACTGGAAGCGCGTGAACCGACGGTTCCTGAATATTTTGCGCAAGCAGTTCCTCATCTGGCGCACCCTGCCCCAAGAACAGCGCGAGCGGTACCTGCAGATGGTGGGGGTGGGGGGATAAGAGAGAGCGATGAGCGCAGAAATTCGCCTTGAGGGCTACATCGAGAGCCTCAGTTTCGCGGGGCAAAGGGCGGAGCTGCCTGAGTACCCCTTGGGCAAGTTCAATATAAATACCTGCAAACCTGCTTGCAAGGTGGCGATGGGTAGTGGCAATACAATCGCACTCTCTCGCTGGAGCGGACCCAAGCGAACACGAACCTATCCCTTCGCACGCATATACGACACCTACTCCCACAGCGGGAAGATAGTTACGGTGATTCCTGTCGTGAAGGACGAGGGACGGGATACTAATCTGGACAGAGTGAATTTTATCACCCTGTCGTGGATGAACCTGATGAACATCTATGTGATTTTAGCATGGTATCAAGATGCTGAGAAGAAAAGCAACACAAAAATCACAAAGCAGCGGATGAGCAACGAATACATTATAGAGACACTTCAAAGGATAGACTCCTACAGGCTTGACGCACACCACTGGAACCGCGAGCACTTTGAGCAGTGTTTTATCCCAGTATATAGAAAGGCGATCGAAGCCTACGAGAAGATTGCACAGAGTCGGAATGTTCTGTTGCATGACCTGCAAGTACACGAGGAATTCATCCAGAAGGTGCGTGGAGAGGGCGACACTTTAGATCTGAGTAAATTCCGAGAGGTAACTTTGAAAGCTTCCGAACGCTCTGCTCACGCCGAGCAGCAAACTGTTCACCGTGCTGAACACCTGACCGAGGGAACGGTAAAAGCCTTGATCAAAATCCGAAATAACCTTGGCGGGGAATACTATCTCACATGCGACGAGGTCGTCAGGCTATCAGAGTCGAGCATACTGATTCAAGAAAGCAAGAATACATCAAAAGTTCTACCTTCGCTTGCGGACACAAAAGACGGTTTATTCAAGCTCCTCTTGTTCTCCCATATCAAAGAGCTTTACTGGTTGAAAGAGGGGAGCGGTAAGGTTCCACTCCACTTTGAAACTCGATTGCGGCTTACGGGGAGATTTTCTGGGTTTCTTTATCTTCCTGCTTCTGAAGAAGAACTCAAGAGATTCTCAAGACAGCACAGGTTCAATATCAAGCAGGAAGCGAAACTGTTGTGGCTGAACGAAGAGTTGAGGCTTTTAGGAATTAGGGGCATACTGGAGGGGCGCAGTAATGAAACATAACGCTCTGCAGAAACTGGCGGAGGTACTGTTATGGTGAAAAGCCCGCTTCGCTTTCCAGGAGGAAAATCGCGGGGGCTAAAGCAAATTACCCCCCTCATTCCCGATTTTGCAGAATATCGGGAGCCGATGGTGGGCGGAGGCTCTGTTTTTCTGTTCCTGCGCCAGCGTTACCCCGACCGACGCTACTGGATTAACGATCTCAACTACGAGCTCTACTGCTTCTGGAAGGTGCTTCAAGAGCAACCTGAGGCTCTCGTGGAAGTGGTGAGCGCCATCAAAGCGCGGACGACCGACGGGCGCAAGCTTTTCTACGAGCTAGTGGAGCAGTATGGGCAAGGAACTCCTTTCGAACGCGCCGTGCGCTTTTTCGTGCTGAACCGTATCACCTTTTCTGGCACAGTCGATTCGGGGGGATACTCCGAGCAAGCATTCCGCGGGCGGTTCACATGGTCTGCTATCAATGCACTCAAGCAGGTGGCGCCACTGCTAAAAGGCGTTCGGATTACCTGCGGCGATTACGAGCCTGTGGTTATGGAAGAGGGAGCGGGGGTTTTGATCTTTCTTGACCCGCCGTACTATTCTGTGGCAAAGTCGCGCCTCTACGGCAAGCGCGGGGAACTTCACCTCCAGTTTGACCATGAGCGGCTGGCGCGCGTTCTCCAGCAGTGCCCGCATCGCTGGCTTCTCACTTATGACGACTCGCCGTATATCCGCCAGCTGTATGAAGGCTACTATCAGAGCCGATGGAAGCTTCAATATGGGATGAATAACTACAAACAGCCTCGAGCGCGCGCAGGCAACGAGCTGTTCCTCAGCAACTACCCGCTTGCGCCCGCTCGCAGCCAGCAACTTACCCTTGTGATGGAGCGTGCGGAGCCTTGCACCGCCTCGAGAAACGAAGCAGCCAGCGCTGGCTCCCTGCAACTTGAGCATCCTGCCTGAGCGCGAGCGCAGAAGAGGCTGGCTTCTTTAGCTGACGCAGGTCGGCTTCGTTTTGTAGAAACGGCTTTAGCCCTCTGGCACAAACGCCATATGACTCGGTTGCTCGCTTGTCCGCCTGACAAACTTTACCTAATCTCCACGCGGAACAGTCGCACGCTTTGTCGCAACCCTGCATACACCCAGCCCAGCGCGTACAACCGCCCCTGCCGATCCACCTCCAGCCACTGAATCTGGGAGGCGCTCCGCAACGGCTGCAACATACCCAACGCCCCGTTCAGCGCAAGATGCCACCGAACACTTCCCTCAGGCGCCACACAGGCAACTTCAGTAATCGGGTATTTCTGGCGCTTCTCGAGGCGTTCTCCGTGCCAGTAAAAGTTCCCTGCCTGGTCTATGCCGAACAAGTGCCACTGGGCGACTTCGGGAGAAAGTGGCTTCAAGCGCTCTGGCGTTTTCTGCCACTGGAGCGGCTCTGTGGAGGCTATCGGCTCTTCGCTGCTTAGATAGACGCGCCCCGGGGCATCCACTGCCAGCCCTGTGAGGCGTTTTCCTCGCTCCGCGGTGATCACCCGCTCAATCCGCCCATCCGACACCGAAATCCGATACAGACTGTCTGCCTGCATCCAGAGCGGGGTTGCCGAAGGCACTATCGCCATGCGCACAGGTGGCGCATCGCTTATCTGGTTTTCGCCTTTGCCGAACCCTTTGCCAAAGCGCTGGCGCACGCGCCCCTCCCAGTCCATGAGGGCTATCGTATAGTCGGATAGCAAGGCGACGAGGAGGTCGTTAGAGCAGGCGATACCCCAGAATTCGGTTTGTTCGCCCAGCGGTGCTTTCAGGAGGCGCGTCTTGCGGCGGTTGGGGTCCATCAGAATCAGGTTCGAATCGTTGCAGAGCGCGATTCTGCCGTTGGGCGCCACAGCGAAGGGATAGCCCGCACCGTCGTCCTGCACAGGGGGCACGGCGAACTGCCCTGCCTTGCGCCCCTTGTCCGCTATCAGCAGGGTCGTTAGCCGTACTCGATTCATGACAGCGTACCTCCTGTGCTGGAAAAATTCAGGATTCGCCAGAAATCAGGGTTTGTTCAGAATTTTAATCTGCCTCAGTAGTTTTTGCACGCTTTCCTGCACATCGTGGCATCTTTGCTCATCGCACAGCCACTCTACAGCGAGATAGGCTTGAACGGTAAATACTTCCTCAGTGTTTTTGCCTGTCGGGCAGATTATACCATCTACAGCAACCCTACAAGATTGCCTCCATATCTCGCCAGTTGGCGCCCGCTTTGGCTTCTACGGTCAGGGGCACACGCAGGGTGTAGGCGCGCTCCATCTCGTGGGCGACCGCCTCGGCGACGGCTTTCTCCGTGCCCCACGGGGTCTCCAGCAGCAGTTCGTCATGCACCTGCAGGAGCATCCGTGCGCGCGGCTCGCAAACGGGCAACCGCTTCGCCACGCGAATCATGGCTAACTTCATAATATCGGCTGCCGTACCCTGAAATGGCATGTTGATGGCGGCGCGTTCGGCGGCGAGCCGCTCGTTGCGGTTCGCGCTGTGCAGTTCGGGCATCGGGCGTTTGCGCCCCAGCAGCGTGCGCGCATAGCCCGTGCGCCGCGCCTCCTCCAGAATCTGCTCCGTGAACGCCTTGATGCGTGGGAACCGCTGGAAGTATTGCTTGATAATCGCGTTCGCCTCGCTGACCGAAATGCCCAGTTCCTGTGAGAGACCGTAATCGCTCATGCCATACAGCACGGCGTAGTTCACCGTCTTGGCGCGACGGCGCATCTCCTTATCTACCTGGTCTATCGGCACGCTGAACAGGATGGAGGCGGTCGCCGCGTGAATATCTTCGCCCTGCTCGAAGGCTTGGAGCAACATCGGGTCCTGCGACATGTGCGCCAGAATGCGCAACTCAATCTGGGAGTAGTCCAGCGAGAGCAGGGAATAGCCCTCGTCGGCAATAAAGGCGCGGCGGATGGCGCGTCCTGCCTCCGTGCGGATGGGGATATTCTGCAGGTTTGGCTCGCTGCTGGAGAGGCGTCCTGTGGCGGTTACGGTCTGGTTCAGTTTCGTGTGGATTCGCCCCGTAACAGGGTTCACCAGTTTCGGCAGGGCTTCGGCGTAGGTACTGCGCAGCTTGCTCAGCTCGCGATACTCCACGATTTTGGGCACAATCGGGTGCTGACCTGCCAGCGTTTGAAGCACTTCGGCGTCGGTGGAGTAGCCCGTTTTGGTTTTCTTGACCACGGGCAAGCCGAGTTTTTCAAATAGAATCGCGCCCAGCTGCTTGGGCGAGCCGATATTGAATACCTCGCCTGCGAGCGTGTAAATCTCCTGTGCCACGCGCTCCATCTGCTCCTGCAGTTGCGCCGAGAGCTCCTGCAGATAGGGCGCATCGACACGAACCCCGTACCACTCCATTTCGGCGAGGATGGGGATTAGCGGCATCTCAATCTCGTAGAAGACGGTCGCCACCTCTTCCTGCTCCAATCGCGCCTGCAAAAGGGGGTAGAGTTGCCAGAGGGCGCACGCGCTGGCGGGCAGGGCGTTTTCGTCTTCGGGCAGGCGCATGTCCAGCAAATCTTCGGTCAGCCACTCCAGCGAATACTGGCTCCGAGTGGGTTGCCACAGGTAGGCGGCAATCAGGGCATCGAAGGCGGGTGGCGCCATCTCCAGCTCCAGCACGCGGGCAATCAGCAGTTCAGTCTTGGCGTCCCAGGCAATCCGCACGCGCTCCGTATCGTTCAGCAGGCGTATCAGGGGTTCGGGGGCAAACAGCTGGGCGCCCCAGTCTATCACAATGGCGCGGTTGGCGTCGGTGGCAATTGCGAGGGCGCGGAGTTCCGCCGCGCGGGCGTGCTGGAGTTGCCCTGCCATTTTGACCGCCACGGCGCCGCTGCCTTCCAGCAGGCGGGCGAGAGTGCGCTCGTCGGGATTGCGGATGACCTCGGGTTTCAGCGTCTCGCGTGTGGAGACCAGAGGCGCGGGCGTGCCCTCGCCGAACTGCTGGGCTAACTGGGGCAACCGCTTCAGGATGGAGCGGAACTCGTAATCTTCCAGCACCTGCTGAAGCGCCTGCAGCCTGTCGGGCGTGAGCCGAAATTCGGGGATTGTGTTCAGGGGCAGGGGCGCGTCCTGCAGAATCGTCGCCAGCATCTTGCTCTGGCGAATCTGGTCGGCATACTCGGCGATTCGGGCGCGGAGCTTCTCGTCAGCAACCTGATCCAGATTCGCCAGCAGGTTCTCCACCGTGCCGAACTGCTGGAGCAGTTTGACTGCCGTCTTCTCGCCGACGCCGGGCACGCCGGGGATGTTGTCGGATGGGTCACCCTGCAGCGCCTTGAGGTCAGGAATCTGTTCAGGGTCAATTCCGTACTGCTCGCGGACGGCTTGCGCATCGAAGATTTTCAGGTCGCTCACGCCGCGCAGGGGGGCACACACGCGCACATGCTCGCCCACCAGCTGGAGCTGGTCGCGGTCGCCGGTGAAAATCAGCACCTCGTAGCCGTGGTCCAGCGCAAATTTGGTGAGGCTTCCCACGAGGTCGTCGGCTTCCAGCCCCTCTTCCATCAGCACGGGGATGCCCATCGCCTCCAGAAGCGCCTGCGTCATGGGCACCTGCGGGCGGAACTCATCGGGCGCCTCGCGGCGGTGCGCTTTGTATTCCACGAACGCCTCATGGCGGAAAGTGGGCGCAGGCGCGTCAAACGCCACGATAATGGAGTCGGGTTTCACCTGCTCCAGCAGGGAAAGCAGCATGTTGGTGAAGCTGTAGACGGCGTTCGTGGGGCGTCCGTCGGAAGTGGTGAGCGGGCGCGTCGCGTAGAAACCGCGATACAGCAGGCTGTGTCCGTCAATCACCACCAGCGTTGGGCGCTCCATACCGTGTGCCGATTATACCTGAAGCATTATCTTTGAATGCTCACTCCGAAGGCGGGCTGATTCTGACGGAACGGGCTTTCCAGACCGCCCCAGAGCCACACATTGCGCGAGACCTGCCAGTTCCAGCGCAGGCTCCCCTGCCAGTCGTTCGGGTCAAAAATATCCAGCGAGAGCCAGTTGCTCGCCCCCAGCCGATAGTCCATCCCGAAGCCGGGTTTGGAGCCGTATAACCCATAGCGCAGGTTCCAGTTCTGGCTCAGCGGCACGCCTAACTGCGCAATCAGGCGGTCGGTCTCGGTGAAGTCATAGATGCCCAGCCAGAGAGTGCGCTGGTCGCGTGTGGTGAGGCTAATCAGCAAGTCGGTGCGGTAGCGTTCGGTGCGGGCGTTATAGTTCAAGTCGATTCGGTAGGTGCTGTCGACAATCCCCAGAGTTTGCAGGGATAGCACGCGCTCGAAGGTGTCGTTGAGCCGCTGGAACGCCTCGCCCGCTTCTTTAATCAGAGGACGCGCCTCCTGCACGGTGTCGTTGAGGCTCTGGGTGAGGGTGTTGGCATTATCCAGCACTTCGCCCGCCTTGTCGGCGAGCGTGGTGGCTTTCTCGGAGACCGTACGCGCATTCTGGGCGGTCTGTTTCAGGTTCTCCTGCAGCTGGGGGTCGCCAATCAGCTGTTCCACCTCTTTAAGGATTTGCTCGGTTCTCTGGGCGGAGGCACGCGCAGAGGCGAGCGTGGCGCGGACATCCTCGTTCAGCTGGGGGTCGTTCAGCAGGCGGTTCACCGACTGGAGCGTGCGTTGCAGCTCCTGTGTGGCGGCGTTTGCCTGGCGCAGGAGCTGGCGCACCGCCGCGCGGTTCTCACGCACCAGCGACTCTACCTCGCTCGCCAGTTGCGCGGATTGTTCGCTCAGGCGCTGTACCGAGCGCAGAGTCTCGGTGACGCTTTGTCGGAGCGCTTCGTCTTCCAGCAGGGTGCGTGCAGATGCCAGTGTGCGCTGAAACTCCTGCAGGGTCTTCTCCAGTTCGGGGGTCAATCGGCTCAGGGCGGCGTTGAAATCCATCGGCGTCTCGCCTTTTACACGGGATTCAGGGGGCAGATAGTCCACCACCTGCTGGGGCGGGATAATTTCCACCCGTGCATCGGCGGGCAGCAGCGCGCCACCCGAAATCCGAAAAGTGGAGCCGCGCGGGATTTTGACCGATTCCTGAATCGAAAGCGTCAGCTCGGCGCGAGGCGGTGTGCCGACAAGATTCACAGCGCGGACATAGCCCACCTGAACCCCCGCCATCAGCACCGACGCCCCCCGACTGAGGTTCCGTGCATCTTCAAACTGCACATACAGCAGATAGTGCCCCCTATCTGACAGGTCCTGCCACAGGAATCGTAGCCCCGTAATCAGCGCCGAGACGCCTATCAACACCACCAGTCCCACACGCGCCAGATCGGAACGCATCGCTCTGTATCCTTCACAGGATACGGTTCGTCATACGCGCGGAGTTTCCTATCGCACCACCACCAGCGGACGAATCTGCTCCAGCCGTTTGGGACCGATTCCGCGCACATTGCGCAGTTCGTCCACGCTCTGGAAGCGCCCCACCTGCTGGCGGTACTCCACGATGCGTTGCGCCAGCACAGCGCCAATCCCGGGCAGTTGTTCCAGCTCTTCGGCGCTGGCGCGGTTGAGGTCTATGGGGAAGCGCACCTGCTTGCGAGCGGGCGCCTGAGGCGTGCTGGAGGCGGTTTTTCGTGTGGGCGACGGCTCGGCGTGCGTTTCGGTCTTCGCGGGCACATAAACTTGTTGCCCGTTCTGAAGCGCTTCGGCAAGGTTGAGGGCGTTCGTGTCGGCGTCGGCGCGAGCGCCACCTGCCTGCTCAATCGCGTCTGCCACTCGGCTGCCTGAGGGAAGAGTATAAACCCCGGGCTTTTTCACTGCCCCTGCCACATGCACAACAAGCGGGCTGTCTTGAGGGGGCGCACTGGCTGGCTCGGTTTCGGCAGGGGGAGGCTCCGGGTTGGACTCCAGAGGAATAACCTCCGCAGGGGGTGTGGCGTTCACCGAAGCGCCGATGGCAGGGCTGACCACATTCTGCCCACGCCCCACCCCATACGCCAGCAGCCCCACCACCGCCAGCGACAACAGATAAAACCCCAGCAGATAGCCCTTCTCCTTCGGGTCTAACTTCTCCCAGATGGGGTACATGGACTTGCACCTCAATCGAAAGGTTTTCGGGCAGAGGACAGAAATTCCTGCACGGCTCATATCGATTTATGCCCGGAATCTCGCCCCACTGGGGGCGGAATTTGCAGGAACAGATTGAGAAGGGGTATAATTGCGGGAACCCTGAAAGGCACATTTGCGTCTAAGGGGTTGGTTAGCAACATTTCGATAGGAGGTTATACCATGTTAGGTCGTCGTAAGGGCTTTACGCTGATTGAGCTGTTGGTGGTTATCGCGATTATCGCCATTCTGGCGGCGATCCTGTTCCCGGTCTTTGCGCAGGCGCGTGATAAGGCGCGTCAGACGACCTGTACCAACTATACCAAGCAGATTGGTCTCGGCTCGATGATGTATATCAACGACTATGATGAGACCTTCCCGCTTGGATTCGGACGCGCAGGGGGTACAGGGCAGTGGCTGTGGAATTTCTACCACGCGGCGCCTTACAACTGGCGTCCCAGCGTCCCACCCAGTGACCCGCGCTACGCTTCGTACTTGGTTCACTGGTCCCACACGCTTCAGCCCTACATGAAGAACTACGGCTTGTATGAGTGTCCCTCGTGCCCGCCCAAGCGTCTGAACATCCCCGACTATAACACTCCTCAGGCGCCGCCAGCAAAGGTCGCCTATACCTACAATGGGCTGCTTCACGCGCTGACTCAGGCGCGTGTTGCGCACCCGTCCAAGCTCCCGCTCTTCTGGGAAGGGCGCGGAAAAGCGAGCGTGGAGGGCTTTGCCCTGACTAACCCGGCGCTTATGTGTACAGATGCCACCCGACCGTGCCAGTACTTCAGCTGCACCTACGGCAATCCGGGCAACGCCTATCCGACGGGTGCGATGTTCGTGCTGGACGGTCCGATGTGGATCCACTCCAACGGCGCCCTGTTCGTGCATGCCGATGGCAGCGCGAAGTGGCGCCGACTGGGGGCACAGATTGCTCCCGCAAACACCGACTGGCGCGTGGACCCCTATACGGGGTACGACAGTCAGGGCTACCCCGGCTACTACTGGTGGGATGGCTGCAACCCGTGGCTGTTCCGACCTGACTACGAGTTCAACATCTAAGTTCGTTCTGCTCAAGGGGAGGGGCAATCCCTCCCCTCTTCAAAGAGGGAGGAGCGCATGAAGAAGGAAATCTCCACAGGAACCGCAATAGCGATTATTGCCGTGCTGTTAGTGATTGTGGCGGTAGCGTTTTACTGGTTCTGGGTACGCCCGGAAACCGCTCCGCCTCCACCTCCCAGCACTACAGGAGCGCCGTCTCAGATGCCTCCTGCAGCGCCCCCTGCGGCGCCGGGGCAACCGGGTCAGCCAGCGCAGGGTAACCAACCGCTTCAGCCGAACTTTTGAGGCAGTTTGGTGTTTTTCTCACCCCGCTCACCCGAAGCCTGGTCTCAGGCTTCGGGTTCTGGCTAATTCATCCCCTCTGGCTCGCGTGGGTGTGGAGCCTGCAGGGGTATTTCCCCACTGGGCGCGATTTCGTGCGCTGGTATGCGCTCGGCGCGTTTAACGCGGCGCCTGTCCTGAGTGCCGCGCTCGTGGGGCTGTTGTGGGGTGTAGGGCTGGTGTTCTGGGGGTCTAAACGTCCCGCGCGCGTGTTGCGCTGGGCAGGCGCGCTGACGATGTGCCTCGCTGTGCCCCCAATCGCCTATGGGTTGCTGCTCTGGTATGCAGGCGTGCTTCCCTTTGCAGATGTGCCTGTCGCGCTGCCGACTCTGGGGCGCGCCTATCTCTACCTGGGAGGCACCTGTTTCGGGGTGGGCTGGCTCATGGGCGCACCGCTGAAAACGCCCAGCCTTGTCCGTCGGGTATAATCCCCCACATGTCAAAGGGGTACTATCGGTTTCCTACCATTTACGGAGATCAGGTCGCATTTGTCTGTGAAGACGACTTATGGACGGTTCCGCGACAGGGAGGTATCGCTCGCAGGCTCACTACCACCCTCAGCATGGTCAGCACCCCCCACTATTCGCCTGACGGCAAATGGATTGCCTTCGTGGCGCGGGATGAGGGGCATCCTGAGGTCTATGTCATCCCCGCAGAGGGGGGCGAGCCGAAGCGCCTCACCTATCAGGGCGCGACGGTGGTGCGTGTGGTCGGCTGGACGCCCGACGGCAACGAGGTTATCTATCACAGCACGGCAGGTTGCCCTCCGCGCGAGGTACGGCTCTGGCGCGTGCCCCGCGAAGGGGGTCAGCCGCGCATGTACCCATACGGAATCGCGCATGCTATCAGCTTCGGTCCGAACGGCGGTGTGATTATCGGGCGGCACACCGTGGACCCCGCCCGCTGGAAACGCTATCGGGGCGGCACAGCAGGCGTATTCTGGATTGACCGCGACGGCACGGGAACCTTCACCCTCTTCAAACCCACCGAGGGCGACCACACCGCTCCGATGTGGATTGGCGAGCGCATCTACTTTGTGTCAGACTATGAGGGAATCGCGAACCTCTATTCCTGCCTGCCTGACGGCTCTGACCTGCAACGCCACACGCACCACGAGGAATACTATGTGCGCTTCCCCACGACCGACGGCAGGCGGATTGTGTATCACGCGGGCGCAGAACTTTACTATTACGATATCGCCACAGGCGAGAATGCGCATATCCCTGTGGAGACGCCCAGCCCGCGCGTGCAGACCCAGCGCAAGTTTGTGGAAACCGAAAAGTACCTGCAGGGCTTCAGCCTGCACCCGAAGGGACACTCGCTGCTGCTGATTGTGCGCGGGAAACCCTTCACGATGGGCAACTGGGAGGGGGCGGTCATTCAACACGGCGAGCCGCAGGGCGTGCGCTACCGAATCGCCCGCTGGCTGGCAGATGGTGAGCGAATCGTCACGGTCTCCGACGCCACAGGCGAGGAACGACTGGAGCTCCACACCCCCGAAGGCGTCAGGCGCTATGAAGACTTCGATGTGGGCATCGTCTACCGCATGGAGGTCTGCCCGACTGCCGACAAGGTGGCGCTTTCCAATCATCGCTTTGAGCTGTGGGTATTTGATTTCGAATCGGGCACGCCCACGCTGGTAGAACGCAGCGAGGCGGGGATGATTGAAGGCTTCGCGTGGTCGCCCGACGGACGCTGGCTGGCGTACAGCTTCGCGCCCAACGAGCGCACCCACATCATCAAGGTTTATGACAGCCAGTCGGGCGCGATTCACCCCATCACACACCCCGAATTCCGCGATGTGATGCCCGCCTGGGACCCCGATGGCGACCTGCTCTATTTCATTTCTTATCGGGATTATGACCCTGTGTATGACCAGATGCAGTACGAGCTGAGCTTCCCGCGGGGTCAGCGCGTGATGGCGGTCACCCTGCGCAAGGATGTGCCCAACCCGCTGATTCCGTCGCCCCAGCCGCTGGAAGGGGGCGAAAAGGAGTCGGAGGAAAAGGAGGAAAACCCCGAATCGGGAGAGCCGAAGCCTGTGCAGATTGACTTTGACGACATCCATCTGCGCGTGCTGACCGTGCCCCTGCCAGGGGGTATTTACGGACAGGTAGCAGGGCTGGATAAGAAACGCCTGCTGGTCTCTTCGTTCCCGATTGAAGGCACGCTCGACGAAGGCGATTGGACGGATACAGGTGAGGAAGAGGGCAAGGGCACGCTGATTCTGTATGACTTCTCCAGAGCCAAAAGCGAGGAGCTGATTCACGGCATCACGCGCTTTGCGGTGTCGCTGGATGGCAAGACGCTGGTCTATCAGACAGGCAGTCGCCTGCGGGTGCTGCCTGCAGGGCAGAAGCCCGACGAGAAGCATGAGCATGACCCCCCTTCGCGCGAGAGCGGCTGGATTGACCTCTCGCGCGTGCGATGCGCGGTTGTGCCCAGCGAAGAGTGGCGCCAGATGTACCGCGAGGCGTGGCGCCTCCAGCGGGAGTTCTTCTGGACACCCGACATGTCGGGCGTGGACTGGCAGAAGGTGTACGATCGCTACTATCCGCTTCTGGAGCGCGTCGCCACCCGCGCCGAGTTTTCTGACCTGATGTGGGAGATGCAGGGCGAGCTGGGAACCTCCCACTGCTATGAGTTCGGCGGCGACTACCGCCAGCCGCCACAGTATACGCTGGGCTTCCTGGGCGCCGAGTTTGAGTGGGACGAGAAGGCGCAGGGCTACCGAATCACCCATATTCACACGGGCGACCCGTGGCTGGAAAACGCCGACTCCCCCCTGAACGAGCCGGGTGTGCTGGCGCAGGTCGGCGAGGTGCTGATTGCCATTAATGGGCAACGGCTCAGTCGCACGCGCCCCCCGGGCGAGTTGCTGCTCAATCAGGCAGGGATGCCCGTGCAGCTCACCCTGCGCGCGCCCGACGGCACCACCCGTACCGTTGTGACCAAAACACTCACCAGCGAAGCCAGACTGCTCTATCGCGAGTGGGTGAACCGCAACCGCGCCTATGTGCATGCGAAAACTGACGGGCAGGTGGGCTATATCCACATCCCCGACATGGGCTCCTGGGGGTTCTCGGAGTTCCATCGGGGCTTCCTGCCGGAGCTGGTACGCCCCGGCTTGATTGTAGATGTGCGGGGCAACGGCGGCGGGTTTATTTCGGCGCTGCTGCTGGAGAAACTGGCACGCAAACGGCTCGGCTACGATGTGCCGCGCTGGGGCAAACCGATGCCATACCCCCACGACTCCCCGATGGGACCGATTGTCGCAATTACTGACGAGCGCGCTGGCTCCGACGGCGATATGTTCAGCCACGCCTTCAAACTGATGAAAATCGGCGTGCTGATTGGCAAGCGCACATGGGGCGGCGTGATTGGCATCTGGCCCAAATCGGTGTTTGTGGATCAGGGGCTGACCACCCAGCCCGAATACGCCTTCTGGTTCTATGATGTTGGCTGGCGCGTGGAAAACTACGGCACCGACCCCGATATTGAGGTGGACTACGCGCCGCACGATTACGCGCAGGGGCGCGACCCACAGTTAGACCGCGCGATTGAGGAGATTCTGAAGCAGATGGAGGCAAATCCGCCCCGACTACCCGATTTCGAGCCGCGTCCAAAACTGCCTCTGCCCACCCTGCCGAAGAGGTGAGACCGTGTGCGCATCTTAGAGATTGTTTCGGGCGTGGGGCTGTGCGGGGCGCTGGTGCATACTCTGCAGATTGCGAAAGAGCTGCATCGGCGGGGAAATGAGATTACCCTGCTGACGCGCCCTGGTTCGTGGATTATTGAGCCTGCCCAGAAAGCGGGCATCCCCGTGCTGACCTCCGAGATGCGGCGCTACACCCTGCACGATTTTCGCGAGGTGGGGCGCTTTTGCCGCGAGCATGGGATTGAGGTGATGCTTGCCCACATGAGCCGCGCGAACAATTTTGCTGTGTGGCTGCGCCGCTTCACGGGTATCCCCGCCGTGCTACGGGCGCACTCCCACCGAATCCACTTCCACTGGCGCATGGCAGACCATGTAATTGCCGTCTCGGAGCAGACGCGGCGCTTTCATATGCGCTGGAACCGTGTGCCGCCCGACCGAATCAGCACGGTCCATGGGTTCATTGATCCGGAGCGGCTGGAGGTTGCGGATAAGGGAGCGCGCGCCGCTGTTCGCGCCGAGCTGGGGCTGACACCCAGCGACTTCGTGGTGGGCGTGGTGGGCAATATCATCCCGCGCAAGGGGCAGATTTATCTGATTCGCGCCCTGCCCGAAGTCGTGCGTCGTGTCCCGAACATCAAGGTGCTGCTGGTGGGCGTGGTGCATCCGCCGCGCTATGGCGAAAAGGTGCGTCGCGAGATAGAACGGCTGGGTGTGGAGAGGCATGTGCTGTGGCTGGGCGAGCGCAAGGATGTGCCGCGCCTTTTGCAGGCGATGGACCTCTTTTGCCTGCCGACACTGAGCGAGATGCTCCCTCTCTCGATGCTGGAGGCGATGTGGGTGGGCTTGCCGGTGGTGGCGACCGCTGTGGGCGGCATTCCTGAAGCCGTTACAGACGGTGTGGAAGGCTGGCTTGTGCCCCCACGCGACCCCGAAGCGCTGGCGCACGCCCTGCTGGATGCGGCGCAAAACCCTGACGAGCGCAGCCGTCGCGCCGCAAACGCTCACGCCCGCATCGAGCGCGATTTCACCGTCCACACACAGGTTGCCAAAATAGAGGCGATTCTGAATCAGGTGGCGGCAGCGCACGCAAACCGCAGGTGAAAGAGGCTACCCCTCCCGCTTGCCTGCGCGGATGCCCTCCCAGACGATTTCCAGCGGCTCGCCGTCGGGCGTGCAGTTATAGATGGAGAAATCGGTAACGCCCGCCTCACGCAAAATCTCCTCGTCAATCAGCGCACGCCCTGTGAGCGAGGCAGGGGGGCGTCGGACAATCTCGTACACCGCGTCCGCCATAATATCCGCCTTGCGCCACTGTTTCGGCGTGCCCAGATTCCAGCCGATGGTCGCCTGGCTCTCAATCAGCGTGCGGGGCCAGAGCGCGTTCACCGCGATGTTGTATTCCTTTACCTCTTCTGCCAGCCCAAACGCCAGCATCGTCATGCCAAACTTGGAAATCATATAGGCGACTCTGCCGGGTAGCACACTGAAGTCTATCGGGGGCGACATGTTGATGATATGCCCCCAGCGCTGAGCCATCATGTGCGGCAGCACCGCCTGCGAGCAAACGAACGCGCCGCGCAGGTTCACATCCATCACGAGGTCAAACCGCTTCGGGGGCGTCTCCAGAACAGGATACCACCAGAGCGCGCCCGCGTTATTCACCAGAATATCAATCCGCCCGAAGGTCTGCATGGTCTGCTCCACCATGCGCTGGATGGCGTTTTCGTCGCGCACATCCACCTGCACGGGCAACGCGCGTCCGCCCAGCGCCTGCACCTCTTCGGCAACCGTGTAGATGGTGCCAGGCAATCGGGGGTCAGGTTCCGCCGTCTTGGCGGCAATCACCACTGCGACGCCCTCTTTTGCCAGCCGCAGGGCAATCGCTCGCCCAATCCCGCGGCTGGCGCCCGTGATAATCGCCACGCGCCCGCTTAGAGTCTCCATAATGGGAAGGATACCCTATGCCACGCGCACGCGCCTCATGCACACCCACGCCAACGTCATGAAAAACGCTCCATACAGAAACACCATGCGGTAATTGTTGTCCGTGAGGTCAATCAGCACACCCGCGAGTTGCGGACCCAGCACCGCCGACAGATTGGAAGCCAGATAATATAACCCCGTGATGATGCCCGCTCTCAGGTACGGCGCGGTGTCGTACAACGCAGGCAGCGAGTTCACATTCACAAACGCCCAGAAAAAGCCTGCCAGCACCAGAAACCCGATCAGCATCGGCACCGACTGCACCGTATAGCCGTACAGAAGCGTCGCGATAAGCCCCGTCAGCCCCAGCAGAATGATGCGCCTGCGCCCGAAACGGGTCGCCAGAATCCCGCTGGGCACGGCACACAGCACGAACACTGCTGGCAACAGCGCCACGAACTGCCCCATCTTATCGGGGGGAATGTCCAGCGCCTCTTTGCCAATCAGCGAGAGCAACGCTTCCAGCGCGGTGAACCCCATAAACCACGAGAGGATCGCGCCCAGCATCCAGAAAAGCGACGAATCGCGCTGGGAGAGCAGCGTATGCAGGGTCTCCCGAAACCCCGCTTCAGGCTCGTCGGGCTGGTCTACAGGGTTAGCAGGCTCCCGGATGAAAAACAGGACCACAACGATTGCCAGAAAGAGCATCGCGCTCCCGAACAGAAAGGGCGCATAGCGTCCAAATTGCCCGTAGAGCCAGCCACCACCGAAGTACGCCAGCCCCGCGCCCACGCCCAGCATCAGATTGATGATGCCATTCGCAATGCTCCGCTGTCGGGATGGGTAGAGGTCGCCAATCAGCGCCACGCCAGGCGAGCGCATCAGTGCGGCGCCCAAGTTCGTCAGAAAAATCGCGAGCATCATCCCCCACACCACTGGCGAGGCAGGGACCATCAGAAACGCCACGCCTGCCAGCGGCGCGCCCGCCAGCACCCACGGCTTGCGCCGCCCCAGCGCCGTGCGCGTATTGTCGGAAAGCTGCCCCACGATGGGCTGCATGAACATGTTGATGTAGTTGTCCCATGTCAGCACAAAGGTAATCAGCGTCGCCGACAACCCCATCTCGCGTAAAAACACGGGCACAAAATGATTGAAAATCGGCAAAATCATGCCCATGCCCATGAAAGCACTGCCCAGCAAGATGGTGCGCCCGATGGGGAACCGTTCGTGCATAAGTGCGTTAACAGGTTCACAAAAGTGAGGTATAATCCTGTTGCGATGGCAGCGCGTTTGTGGGCGATTTTGCTGGGGGTATGGCTCAGCGTCCTGCCTGTTGGCGCCGCGTGGGTTGTATTCTGTTCATGCGCGCCGCAGGAGGGGGCATGTTGTGCCGCCCAGAAGGCGTGCTGCCAGACGCAGGCTCCGAAGCACGATTGCTGCTCAGAGAAAAGCTCCGCGCCCGCGTGTGAGTGTTCGTGTCGGGCATGCAAAATAGACGCGCCCCAGACTGATAAGGCGCTTCCCGCACGGCTCACGCTGGAAATACAACTCTGGGTGCTGGCACTGCCCGAACCTCCCCGCCTTGAGGTTTCTTTCGGGCAGCATGTGCGCTTCGGACTGCCAGCAGTTCGCAATCATTCCCCTCCATTTTCCCCTGAATCACCCCGTGCGCCGCCCCTGTGTTGAGGGAATCGGGCTCCACCTCGCGCCACAGCGGCGCGAAGTCCTTTCACGCTGGTTTCAGCCAGCCACAACACACTCAACACAGGAGGCAAAACCATGAAAAAGACAGCATTTCTAACCGTGATGGTCCTGACATGGGCAACAGCAGGTGTTCTGCATGCGCAGGAAGGCAGCGGCGGCTGCCCTGCCTGCGTGGTGATTCAATCGCAACAGGGAAGCGAGACGGCGACCGACTTCGCGGAGCTGACCGTGCCGAAGGGCACGCTGACATGGTTCACGATTGGCTCGCCCAACTCCGAAGAGAACGAGTTCCGCTCGTTTTTCAAGACGGGCGTTACAGATCGAATGGACCTCGGAATTGGCTACTCGCGCTATGGCGACCGCGCCACGCTTCAGGTGAGCTATCAGCTGGCGCAACAGGGAGAGCGGATGCCCGTAAGCCTGTTGAC
>Ga0101943_1000616_pt1 | contig 49833 bp, 29 predicted proteins | sample DewCreD2012metaG_5_FD_75244 | JGI IMG/M metagenome (GOLD analysis project Ga0101943, IMG submission 75244) | Hot spring sediment bacterial and archeal communities from British Columbia, Canada, to study Microbial Dark Matter (Phase II) - Dewar... ... | reverse complement strand
GAGATGATCCGCTCTGCAGACTACGTTCTGGATTTCGGACCAGGGGCGGGACGTGAAGGGGGACAGATCGTTGCCTCTGCTTCACCCCAGCAGTTGCTCGAATTGGAACACTCGCTGACAGGGAAGTATCTCTCAGGCCGCCAGGCTATCCCCCAACGGGAACACCGCCGCTCGCCCGGCTCGCAGTGGCTCCGCTTGCAGGGCATCAACCGTCACAACCTCAAGAATCTGGACGTAGCCATTCCCTTAGGACTGTTCGTGGCCATTACCGGCGTCAGCGGATCTGGTAAGTCCACGCTGGTCCATGATGTCCTGTATCAGGCTGCCGCGCTCCGCTTGGCCGGTTACCAGACGCTCCCGGCCGATGCTCCCTGCCAAGCCATCGAAGGCGTCCAGCATCTTGACAAGATCATTCGCGTGGATCAGGACCCCCTGGGCAAGTCGCCCACCTCGATGCCGGCCACCTACACCGGCGTTTTCGATCACATCCGCGCTCTATTCGCTCGCCTCCCCGAAGCCAAGGTTCGGGGCTATACGGCGGGGCGTTTCAGCCTCCACATTCCCGGCGGGCGGTGTGATGCTTGCGAAGGGTTGGGACAGAAACGGATCGAGATGCACTTCCTCCCGGATGTCTGGATCCCGTGCGAGGTGTGCCACGGCAAGCGTTACAATCCCGAAACCCTCGCGGTCACCTATCGAGGCAAGAGCATAGCCGATGTGCTGGACCTGCCGATCCGTGAGGCCTTGCACCTGTTCTCGGATCACCCGAAGATTGAGCGCATTTTGCGCATCCTCGATGATGTAGGTCTGGGTTACCTTTCTCTGGGTCAACCGGCTCATACCCTCTCTGGAGGTGAGGCTCAGCGTGTCAAACTCGCGGCGGAATTGGCCCGCCCCACCAGCGGCAAAACACTTTACATCCTCGATGAACCTACGACCGGCTTGCACTTTGAGGACATCCGCCGGTTGCTGGATGTTCTGCATCGCTTAGTGGATGCGGGTCATACGGTCCTGGTAGTCGAACATAACTTGGACGTGATTCAGACTGCCGACTGGATCATCGATTTGGGGCCGGAAGCAGGGGAAGGTGGCGGAAAAGTTGTCGCTAGCGGACCGCCAGAAGAAATCGTCCGCCTCTTCCAAGCCGGAAGGCCAACCCATACAGGCCGCTTCTTGGCTGAGCGACTGGCCACCTCGGCACCTTTACTGGCTTCCCCCTCCAAACCAGCCCAAACTGCTCCCAAGTCCCCTCGCCTTCCGGCACCGGTGTCTTTCTCCTCGCTCCACCTGAGCCACTCCTGTGCTAGGGAAACACCCCCCGCAGCCTCGGCTCTCTCTGCGGATGGACAGGGCATCGCTAGCGCAGCACCTTCTTGCTCCAACAGTGGCCCACCTGCTCTTTCTTCGATCGAACGGCACATGCCGTGGGTGCGGAATTGGGAAGCGTGGCATACCGGCCCCAAAGGTTTCCCACCAGCTCAAACCCGCCGTTGGCCCATCGCACTGCTGAAGACTCTCCTCGAGCACGCTCGCCAACTCTGCGGCAATCACCTGCTCCTGCACTCGCAGCAAACAGCAATCCTCTTGCACCTCTCCTTGCCGGATGCTACCAGGGAATTGTGCCGGATCACTACCAAACATCCCGATGCCCTCATCGTGGAATGCGACCTGTCGGCCTCCCAGGCGAAAAGCGCCGAGTTCCGCCGCTGGCAGTCCTTTGCCAGCCCATCGTCATCCCCCCGTGGAGACAGCGCAAAAAAGATAACAACCTTGCGCCTGGCTCTCTCTTGCGTGGAAGACCTGGAAACCACGGCCGTTTTGGAACTTCTCCGCCTCCTCTACGAACGGCTCGCCTCCTCATGTATAACCGCCCGTTCCCCAACTCCAAGGGATAGCCGCCGGGTCTCGACGCCCCGGTAGGATGACTCACTTCAGCCGCTTCTGCTCAAGATCAGCCGTCAAGTCGAAGAGCAAATCCCACCGTTGAAGATCAAATTCCGCACTTAGTGGGGGAAAGGCGGAAACTCAGGAGAATACGAAGACTGAGCTGGTGTCTCCCACGGGGGAAGGCCGGACATTTGCCAGCAGCGTGCCAGTGCTAACCAAGCCAAACGCATGAGCTGAGCAGGCGGACCGCGCCAGAGTTCCGGATTGGTCACTTCGACACTGATGGCCCCGGCATAGTTCAGCCGTTGGAGATGCTGGAATAGCGATGTCAAAGGTAGGTCACCTTCTCCGGGAAGAATGCGGTCGGAGTCGGACCACAACTCGCGCGGCAATCCCGCCACATCGCAAATCTGAACATGGTGCAGTTGGTGGGGGGGTAGTCGGAGCAGGTCTTCGGTCTTGCTCGGTCCTTTGAAAAAGTGGAACCAGTCCAGACACAAGCCCAGATTTCGCGCAGGGAAAGAAGCTAGAACTGACAAGGCTGTGTCCAAACAGTTGCAGAAAGGGGAGTCCGCCTGGAACTCCAGAGCCAGCCTGACCTGGAATGCGTCCGCCCAGTCTGCAGCACGCTGCAACTGCTCGCAAAAACCGGACCAGTCCGACCGCTGCCAGGGAGTCGGAAGATCGAGGGATACAATCATCAGTGGGATATTCAAAGCCTGGCAGAGTTCCAATCGGCGGCGAAAAAGCTCCCAATGGCTCCGGCGAGCCGTCTCATCTCGGTGGAATAATCCTCCCTGCCCGGCGGCGGCTACCAGGCGAATTCCTCGATCTTGGATCAGATGACGGGTTTCCGCCAGTGTGTGCCCTTCCAGATGCTGTTCCAGTTTGGTCAGCCAAACCTCCAGAGATGGACACCCGATATCACTGGCGAGATCGACATCCTCCCCGAACGATTGCGGCAAGGTCGTCAGTTGCGACAGACAGGGGAACATAGGCATGCCGTTCAACCCACTTGCGGACTGCGAGGCCGGGTTTTGGGAGGAATCTTGTTCTCCTTTTTCTGAGGCGGAGTAGGTTCCGGTTCCGGACTGCTGGTAAAGGCTCCAAAGATCCAGAGCAACAGGAGAGTCACGGCAGTAAGGTGGAGCACTCCGCCCAGTAGGAGCATGCGCCGGGACCGAGCGCGTTCTTCGTCGGTGATGGGGCGGGCCCGGCGTTGGGGAGGTTCTGTAGCCGCACTGGCAGCCATATGACTGGACCAGGCCTCGCTCCAATCCGCGGCAGGTTCGGGACTTACCGAGGAGGATTGGACAGGCACAGCCACCGGTAAATGCCGGGACGAGACAGATTCCGCCAGCGGCGCTGATTCTGGCAGATCCTCCGCCAGGGGCAAACTCCCTGATCGGGAAGGAACGCTGGTCTCCGTGGCCAGACCCTGTTCGACTTCGGCTGCGGTAGGCCGTTGGCCCGGTTCACGAGCTAACATCCGTTCCACTAACGCCGAGATTTCTGTGGGGATGTCGGGGCGAAGGCGGGAGAGCGGCTTGAGGGGAGCTTGGGCAATCGCTTCCATCAGGGCAACAGGGTCATCCCCTTTGAATGGCGGCCGGGCGGTCAGAAGGAAGTAAAGGGTGGCACCGAGAGCGTAAACATCGGCGGCTGGGGTGGGCGTCGGATCGTCGAAAAACTCCGGCGGCAAGTAGGCCAAGTATCGCCGGGGAGGTGGCTGCTGACGGACGGGAGGCAAGCGGGGTAGCAGCCCCAATTCCGTCAGTTTGATAGTCGCATCGGAAGCAGGTCGGCGGCTGCGCGTGCCATCCGGTCGAACCTTTTCGCGGAGCGGACCCAGAACGAGATGGGCAGGGCATATCCGTCCATGCGTCCCCCCTTGTTCATGTAAGCTCCGCAAGACAGAGGCCAGAGCACGCGCCATTTCCCGGAATACTGGACCGGGCATCGGCCCGCCTAGCTCCCCTGTCAGAGTTTCGACATCGGCATGGTCACCCAGTGGGTCCAATACGATGTAAATGTCGTCGTCCGTGCGTCCCACATCAAGGGCGGCCGCCACGTGAGGATGCTGCCACATGCCCCATTGCCGCACGCGCTCGAAGAAAGCCTCCACAGGTTCTCCCAGCGAAGCCTCGTCTGCCTTCAGCCGCCGCAGTAGCAATGGAAGCCGCAGGGTAGGATGTAGAACCTTGTACACCATACCGCCTGTACATGGACCGATCTCCTCCAGCACGGGATAACCGCCCAGATTCAACTCTTGGCCCCGTCCCTGGAGTAACGCTTCCGCCTGGTAACGGGTCAATATGCCGCGCTCCAGCAAGTATTGGCACAATCGTTCCAGTCCTTCCTGCGGCCAATCCGGCTCCTGCACCAACTGCTCAATTTGTTCGGGAAACAACAGACGCTGGGATCGAACCTGCTGCAAAAACCCGATGATTGAATCCGAGGGCATAGCGATCCTCATCTTGGGCAGGGTCATTACGGATATGCCCATTTTACCACGTGATTATCGCAACGGATGGGCATCGGCTCCATTTTTTGTTAACACTGACAATTCCGCAGAGACGCAAACTCGCGCCTTGGGATAATCCTGGGCGTTGGGGTCACTCCTGGGCACCGAGGGTGATTTCCTGAGTATCAGCTTGGCTTTTGCCCGCCGTACCATGGCGCGACTTTGGAATATCCCCCGCTCCAACTGCTCGGATCGCGGACACGCTTGGCGTCTCATCTGCTCCCGCCTTTGGAGGAGAAGGAGGACTGGTCGAAAGTGGAAGGTCAGCCTCCCCGACCGCGGCCAACTCGGAGCTATCCGCCGTAACGGCCGCCAGGGTTTGGTGCGATTTTCTGCAACGCAGGCGGCGGAACCAACGGAAAGGACCGCGCTGCCACCATTGGATCAAGTCATCCCATAGAGAATAGGCCACCGGAGTCACCAGCAAGGTCAAGAGGAGAGACAGCATCTGGCCGCCAAGGATTACCTTGGCCATGCTGGCACGGGAAGCTGCTCCCGGCCCCCGTCCCGTGGCAATCGGTATCATCGCCGCTACAAGCATGATCGTCGTCATCAGGATCGGACGCAACCGAACGGCGTTAGCTTGGAGAATCGCCGCATCGCGTTCCAGCCCCTGCTCCCGCAGATGGTTGGTGTAATCGATCTGCAAGATGCCATTTTTCTTGACGATCCCAAAGAGCATGAACATGCCGATCATGGCATAGACATCCAACGGCGTGCCCAACATCCACAAAGAAATCAGAGCAAACGGTATGGTCAGAGGCACCGCCAGCAGTATCGTGATCGGATGGACAAAGCTTTCAAACTGCGCAGCCAGAATCATGTACATGAACACGAAGGCCAAGATGAACGCAATGGCGAAATTGGTATTCGAGTCGGCCATCAATTGGGCATCGCCTAGGAATTCGTAGCGATATTCCGGCGGCAGATTGAGACTGTCCAAAAAGGCTCGCATTTCCGTCAAGGCTTGTCCGAGGTTCACGCCGCGGGGGAAGTTGGCTTGGATGGCAATCTGCCGCTGCCGTCTGAAACGTTCGATAGCCGCCGGTCCTGGCTCTGCTTCGATCGTGGCGATGTTCCGTAGCTCGACCAGACGCCCATCGGCAGTGGGAACGGTCAATTCTTCGAGCAAAGCGGGGCGGTCCCGATAGGCTGGCGCCGCTCGCAGCCAGATGTCGTACTGCTCGCTTCCTTCCTTGTACTTGCTGACAGGCTCGCCGCCGACCAGCAAATTGAGGGTCGTAGCTATGCTCCGAATATCAATCCCCAAGTCCGCAGCGCGATCCCGGTTGATCCGGACCTGCAACTCCGGGTTGCGTGTAGCGGCATTGGTGTCAATATCGCAGAACAGATCGGGGCGAGAACGCATCCAGCGCACGATCTGCTCGGCATACTCTTCCAGTTGGCGTGAGTCAGGCCCCGTGAGGCTAAAGTCCAATTGGGCATTCTTGAAGGCACTGGAACTGACGACGCGTACATCCTGAACCGCCGAGCGGATGTCGGGATACTCGGCCAGAATGTGGCGCGCTTCGTCCATCGCATCTCGTTGGGTGAAATCCCGCTGACGCAGGTCGATCATCTGGCAGTAGATGAGAGCTTGAGTGACATCCCCTTGCCCCTTGGGAGCTTTGCCATCTGTCGGTCCGATGGTCGTGAAGATGCTCTCCACTCCGCGGACCTGACGCAACTTTTGTTCGATCTCCTGACAGATGCGGTCGGCTTGGTCCAGTGATGTTCCGGGCGGTAACCGCAAGGCCACCTCGAATTCGCTTTGGTCATCCTTCGGAAGAAAATCGGCCCCTGTCAGGAGAAACCACATGGGCGTACTGGCAAAGGTGCCTAAAGTGGCTAGGACAATTACCCATCGATGGCGCAGCGACCAGCGGAGGATGGCCAGATATATCCGTGTCAACCAGCCGCGGTCGTGGGTGTGCGGACTCGTCTTTTTCTGTCCTATCGGCTTGAGGAAGCGGGAACAGAGCATCGGCGTCAACGTAAAACTGACGACCATGCTCATGAGAATGGTAAAGGCGACCACGAATCCGTAGCTGTTGAAGAAGCGCCCCACCAAGCCGCTCATGAAGGCGATGGGGGCAAAGATGACGACCAAGGAAAAGGTGGTAGCCATCACAGCCAAGGCGATCTCACGCGTCGCTTGGCTAGTGGCTTCCCGCGCCGACTGGCCGTATTCCTCCATGTGTCGGAAGATGTTTTCCAGGACGACCACCGCATCATCGATCACAATCCCCACAGCCAGAATCAGCCCGAGCAGTGTCATCGTGTTGAGGGTAAAACCCATGAAGTCCATGAAGGCGAAGGCGGCGACGATGCTGGAGGGCACCGCCGTAGCCGCGATCAACGTGGTCCGCCAATCGCGGATGAACAGATAAATGACACCGATGACGAGCAGTGCTGCCAATAGAAGATGGAACTTCACCTCATCAATTGAGGACTGAATGAAGCGAGCCTGATCGCGGATGACTTCCACGCGAATGTCGGGGGGCAAGGTGGCCCGGATCTTCTCCAAGCGTTGCTTCACCGACTGGGACACTTGAACGGTGTTGGCTCCGGACTGTTTTTGAATGATCAGGCTCACCGCTTTCTGGCTATCCAGGCGTGACAATCCTCGCGGTTCCTCGATTCCGTCTTCCACATCTGCCACATCTTTCAGGCGGATGGCATACTTGCCCCCATCAGGGGTTTGGCGGGTCGCGATGACTAGATCGGCAAATTCGGAGGGTGAAAGGATGCGTCCTAAGGTGCGAACGCCGAACTCGAGGGTGCCGCTGTCGATCCGTCCTCCGGGCAATTCCAGATTCTGGGCTTGCAACGCCCGGCGAACATCCTCCACGGTTAGACCTCGCGCCCGCAGGTCCGCAGGCCGTAATTGCACATTAATCGCGCGTGTTTCCCCACCGACCAAAATGATTGCACCGACCCCCAAGATCGATTCCAGGTCTTCTTTGATCCGCTTCTTGGCAATTTCTGTCACCTCGCGCAGGTCTCGTCCCGATCCTCCCGAAACCACGAGGGTGAGAATTGGAGCGGTGTTCAGATCAAACTTCTCGACGACCGGCGGATCAGTTCCTGTCGGAAGCCGTGGGAGCAAGGTAGAAATCCGGTCCCGCACATCTTGGGCTGCCTGCTCACCGTCTCGCTCGATTTTGAAGCCAATGACGACAATCGATATCCCCTCGCGGGTAGTCGAACGCAATTCATCGATGCCCGCCACGGTGTTGACCGCTTCTTCGATCGGCCTGGTGACGGACGTTTCCATCTCCTCGACACTGGCGCCCCGCAGGGTGGTGGTGATGATGACCACAGGAATATCGACGTTGGGAAACAATTCGACACCCAAGCGGCCATAGGATGCCAACCCCATAATCACCGGGGCGAGCATCAGCATGGTGGTGAACACCGGGCGGCGTATGCAAATATCCCAAACTGCCATAAATTCCCCTCGATCGGTTCCTAGAGCGGATTTGGTGTCAGGGTGGCGTCACTCCCAGAGTGTCATCTGTTATCCTCGAACAGTCCGGGATGGAAGCAGGTGTGTCAGGGGGGCGTCACTCTTTGCGGCGGATGGAACTGCCATCGACTAGGCGTAACTGGCCGCTGACCACCACTTCTTCGCCGGCTTGCAGTGCTCCGCGCACTTCCACCCAGCCTTTCTCGCGGATCCCTAATTCCACGGTGACGCTTCGGGCCGTATGGTCCCGCACTACAAACACCTTGTGGACGCCCGCAAAACTGACGATAGCCTCTGGCGGAACCGTCAGGATCGTATCTGGGATCGGAGAGAGGATGCGGGCCTGAGCAAACCCACCTGCACTGAGAGCGCCGTCGAAATTGGGAACTTCGATTTCGACCTGAAAGGTGCGCGTACTGGCGTCTACTACGGGAGCAATGCGGCGGACATGCCCGGCAAAACGCCGCTGCGGCCAAGCCTCCACTTGCAACTCAACACGATCTCCCACAGCCACCTGAGGGCGATACTTTTCCGGCACTGCCACCCGTAATTTCAGGATTTGATCGAGCACCAAGCGATAGGCCACGGTCACAGGCATAGCCCGCACCATTTCTCCTAAACCAACCGAACGTTGAGCGACCGCTAGCCGTATGGGGTTGCCTGCGGGACCGAGCAGGGCAGACCAGGCCAACCACAGGGGTGGCGTCGGTACTCGCAAACGAGTATCTTCCCAACGCTGCTCCGCTTCTTCTAGGACCGCTTTGAGGCGGCGAGCATTGGCCCACAGCACGCGGGCTTCAGTTTCGGCCAGTTCCACAGCGGCCCGCGCTGCTTTGACCTTGGCCCGTGCTGCATCCAAAGCCTGTTGCGAACCTACCCCTCGTTCGGCCTCCAACTCAGCACGGACCAATTCCTTCTCGGCTAGTTCCCAATTCGCCCGCGCTTGGGCCACTGTGTCAATAGTGCTCAAGTGACGCTCAAACTCAGCCACCGATTCAGGGAGTCGCCGGAGTTTTAACCGCTGCAACTCACCCTCATACGCCGCACGAGCCTGCGCCACGGCCAAGCGGTAATCCGTCGCATCTAACTCCATCAGTACTGCTCCCGGAACAACGCGGTCCCCCACGTCATGGTGAATGGAGACCACGCGGCCATCGACCTTGGCTGCGAGCGGCATCTCTTCGTAAGCGTTCAACGTCCCCATCACCGTGATGCCGCGGGTCAGAGTCCGTTGCTTCACCAGGACGGTCTGAACCGGAATGGGCAGGTCTTGACCTGTAGGAACGTGAGAAGTCGCTGCCTTCTGGCAACCCAGCAATCCTACAGCAGCCAACAAAATTCCCCATCTTCTGCCGTCGTAGATGACCCTGATACCCGCCGTCTCGGTTCTCGCCATCGTTGCTCCCCAGGATGATGACCATTTCCGATACCATTCCGTGCTGCCTGTTTTTGTTTAGCCCGATGCCTTCTGCATTCTTCCCTATCACTTCTCATGAAAGGCATGTCTTGTGATCTCAGCGTTCTGGTATTGGAGAGTTCCCACAGGTTCCAAAAGCGGATCGGACGGGTCTTTCGCACATCACCCACCTTGAGGCGGACTTCCTGCAGACGCCACAACGGACGGCACATCCGCCAGGTCGGGACGGCGTAACAAGCCATAGAGGATGAGGTCAGTGATCGCATCTGCCTGGGCGTCCGGATCCACTGGCCGACCGGATAACAAATTGGTTAGGATCGTGCCGTAGAGAAGGTCCCCGACCGTAGCGAAAAGTTGCTCGAACGGAACCGGACGAATGCGACCTGTGGCCAGCAGCCGGTGGTAAAACTCCTGATGTTTGCGGAACTTCTCATCGTCACATTGAGCCGCGAAGTACAAGGGGCGGTGATGCTGCGGAAAAGCCGCCCGTTCCTGAATGAATAATTCCGCCATTTCCGGACGGCGGTGAAAGAAGTACAAGTAAGTGCGGATGGCTTCCCGCAGCACTTGCAAAGGGTCGCCGGGTTGCTGGACCACCCGATCCATCTCCGTGGTCAGCTCTTGCAGTCCCCGCTCTACTGCTGCCAGAAAGAGCTGATCCTTAGTTGGAAAGTAACGGTACACCGTTCCGTTTCCCACTCCGATGTAATTCGCAATGGTTTGCACGGTCGTGTTGGCAAAGCCATGGGAGGCGAAGACCCGAGCTGCCACGTCCAGAATCTGGGCTTTCCGGCGTGCCTCTAAGTTGGGGTCTTTGGGGCGTCCCGGCCCAACTCGCTCTTCCCCTGAACTTGGGGACTTACTTGGCTTCGTTTCCTGACCCTCGCCGTGACTCATCCTCTCCCCTCCCCTTCCATCAGGTGACCAAGATTCTTCTCCTTTTTCAATCGCAAGTTATTTTCACACATAAGCTTACATAAAAATAGCTTTGGAAAAGCCTTGCGATCACTTAGCGTTACCCCATAAATAGTCCGAGTACTCCAACCTCGTCCAATTATTTTCCGGACTAGTCCGTCAACTAATTCTAGACGCTTGTGCAATCGGCGACAAGCCCCTTCCCTCCCCCATCGGCGGGTTACAAACTCGCTTGCAGGTAAGCCTCAAGTCTTGCAGGCCGAGTTGGAGAGGGAGATGAAATGGCGCCCAACTCTATTTGGGGCATTATGCGAGTAACAAATTTCAGGAAGAGCGCCAGGAGGTTGTCGCTATGGCAACCTCATCGGAGTTGGACTTTCCGGATGCTTCCTTGACTGATCCAATGTGGCTTGGCGGAGGGTAAAGTTCGGGTTTACTTCAGCTCCACGTTCCAGTAAGCCTCATTGAGGAAGTTTTGCCAGGCACTGTACTTTTTCTGGGTCAGTTTGAGGCTGAGGATCGGATTGCGTTTGGGTTTCTCCGGCTTGCGGATCAGGGTCATGCCGGCCTGTTTGGGAGTACGCCCTCCCTTACGGACATTGCACTCCAAGCAGGCACAGACGATGTTCTCCCAGGTCGTCTGTCCGCCTTGGCTGCGTGGGATGACGTGGTCCAGGCTCAACTCCTGAGTGGGAAACTTTCGCCCGCAGTACTGGCACTGGTTGTTGTCTCGCGCAAAGATGTTTCGCCGATTGAATTTGACCGTCTGCTTGGGCATTTTGTCATAGCGTAGCAGGCGGATGACTCGCGGCACTTGCAACTCCCGCGAAGGCGTGCGGATCCAGTCTTCATCCTCACTACGGAAGTGGGCCGCTCGAAAGGCGCTCAATTCCGCCCAAGACTCGAAGTCGTAGGTGCTAAAATACCCGCCTTCCTCAACATGAACCACCTCGGCGAGGTTCTTACAGAGCAGGCAGAAGGCTCGGCGGACGGAGATAATGTGGACAGCGACGAACATCCGGTTGAGCACGAGCACACTCGCGTCCAGCGCCGAGTGGGGCGGAACATTCATGGTGGGAGCACCCCTGCACGGGGAGGGGACAGGAGCACACCTCCTAACCTCCCCGGCAAAAAGTATCTGCATTTGTCATCATCTTACCGCCGATTTCAAGTCCCGCTACCATTCTCCGGCCAAAACTTGCCTAAAATTCATCAACGGGAAACGGCACGGTCGGGGCACCTGTCCCTATACCCGTAGAGGAAGGGCCACGGCCCGTGTTGGACCAATATCCGTAACATATTGGTTCGTAAATAAGTTTCGTGAAAGTAAAACCGCACTGGAAGGAACCTTATGACTTCACCCAAGGTCGTCGGGATCGATTTGGGAACCACCTACAGCTTGGCTGCGTACATGGAGGGCGGCCGGCCCGTGGTGGTTCGGGATGCCCAAGGTGTGGCACTCATCCCGAGTTGTATCAGCTTTTTCGAGGATGGAAGTGTCCTGGTCGGCTCCGCTGCTAAAGCCCGTGCTCTTTCGGACCCGGAACACACCATCTTCAGCGTCAAACGCCTCATGGGGCGGACTTTAGCGGACTTGAAAAAAGAATTGCAACTTATCCCCCATCAGATTATCGAACGGGAAACCGCAGAAGGCCGCAAAGTCCTTCACGTGCGTATTGCCGGGCGGGAGTACACGCCGGAGGAACTGTCGGCGATGATCCTGCGGGAAGTACGCCAGCGAGCTGGCAATCCGACCCAAGCCGTGATCACCGTACCGGCCTACTTTGACGACACCCAACGGCAAGCAACCCGCGATGCAGGACGGATCGCCGGACTGGATGTTCTGCGAATTGTCAATGAGCCGACAGCGGCCGCCTTGGCCTATGGCTTGCACCAGCGCCGCCAAGGGACCATTGCCGTGTATGACCTCGGTGGCGGCACCTTCGACTGCTCCATCCTGCAACTGGCAGATGGGGTGTTCCAGGTGCTCGCCACTCATGGCGATACTTTTCTAGGAGGCGATGACTTTGATCGGGCCATTATGGAAGTCGTCGCACGGGAACAGAATTGGGACTTGACCCACCGAGACCCAGAACGGCTGCAATATCTCCGAGATGCGGCTGAGGCTACCAAAATCGCCCTATCCACTCAGCTTACAGCAACGTTGCGCTTGCATCTCCCCTCCAACGAGAAGCGGCCGGCGGTGCACGTGGAACGACAGTTCTCGCGCCAGGAACTAGAAGATTTGCTCCGCCCCTTTATTGATCGGTCCCTGGAATGCTGCCAGGCCGCACTCCGGGACGCCCAACTCACCCCGCAGCAAATCGATGAAGTGGTCCTGGTGGGCGGGTCCACTCGCATCCCCTATGTTCGCCGCCGTGTGGCGGAATTCTTCGGCAAGACTCCCCATACGGAACTCAACCCCGACGAGGTGGTCGCATTGGGTGCCGCCATTCAGGCGGATATCTTGACCAGCGGCCGGCGCGACATGCTCTTGCTGGATGTGGTACCGTTATCCTTAGGGATCGAAACGCTCGGTGGAGTCGTGGACAAGGTCATCCATCGGAACACAACCGTCCCCTGCCGGGCTACTACGCGCTACACCACTTTTGTTGATAACCAAACAGCAATCGTGCTGAATATCTACCAGGGGGAACGGGAATTGACCAAGGACTGCCGTTTTCTGGGCACCTTCAAGCTCTCCGGCATTCCGCCGATGCCGGCTCAATTCCCACAGGTCGATGTAACCTTCCTGGTGGATCACAATGGCCTGCTGACCGTCACCGCTAAGGAACAGCGTAGTGGCGTGCAAGCCCAAGTGACCGTGCAACCTGCTCACGGCCTGACTCGCGAGGAAGTCGAACAACTGGTCTTGGAAAGCATCGAGCATGCGGAGGAGGACTTTACCGCCCGACGCCTGATCGAACTCCGGAACAAGGCCGAAGCGGACCTGCGCCACACCGCCAAAGCCCTCGCTCAGGCAGGAGATCAACTCGCGCCGCAACAACGCCAGGCCATCGACGCCGCCATTCAAACTCTGCAAAACGCCTTGACCCAAAACGATCTCGCCCAACTCCAGAATGCCCTCGACACGTTCAACCAAGCCACGCAACCCCTGGCGGAAATCCTCATGAACGAGGTCCTGCGCCGCGCTGTCGCCGGCAAAACCGAACAATCACTTGATCCCAGCAAACTGTGAGAGATAGCCCACTCACCCTGGGAAGAAGAACCGACCGAGCGCCGGTAAAACGTGGTTGAGCATGGATGTGGAGAGCACCGAAGGCCTCATCTAGTACATCCCTATGCCGTGACAAACCTCATCCCGCACAAAGGCAGCACACCCCAAACCGGAGGACGTAGCCATGACTTGGACCGATGCACGAGAGATCGGACGCCTTCTGTTCGAGCAATATGATACGCTCAATCCTCTGACCGTCCGCTTCACTGACTTGCACAAGTTCGTTCTCAACCTCGAAGGGTTTGAAGGGAAGCCCCACGAGTCCAACGAAAAGCTCCTCGAAGCTATTCAGATGGCCTGGTACGAGGAATGGCTGGAAGAGTACGGTGACCAAGATAAGAAATGATCTCCGGAATGGGGCGAACGTCTACCGCTTATCCCCAATCGGCAAGTGTTTCAGCAAGTTCTCATCTTTCAGGGAATAAAATCGTGAAAAGATGAGAAGTTGCGAAACGCTTGCGAGACGCTAGCGGTATATTCCTGAAAGACAGCCCCAGCGTTTCGAGGGGGAAGATGCGGAATAACCGCGACGGCAGAGGGTCACCCCAGCCGGGATGGCAGTTGTCTTCGGAGATGGGATTCGCAAACGGGCCGGGATCGGCCCAAGGCGGCAGTGACAATCGGCTTCTCGGACGCGGAAGAGCGTGAGTTTGAGGGTAACATGTCTAGCAGTGTGATGTCCTCTAGCGCCAGCCAACATCAATTATTGGCCATGCTCAGCCGGCGGGGCATGCTCAGTGAAGAGAACCTCCGGCGTGCGGCGGAAGCCTTGGCCGCTGCGCCAGACTACCCTCCGCACCAAGTGCTCATCGACAAAGGCTTCCTGAAGGAAGAAACTCTTTTGCCGGTCTTAGCAGAGGAATTGGGCTTGGAACTGGTGGACCTGGGCAAGGTACAGGTGGACCGCAGCTTGCTGGAGCAGATGCCGCAACGCCTGGTTCACCGCAAAAATCTCATGCCCCTCAGCCGGCATAATGGCACGCTGATTGTCGCCACCGGCGATCCGTTCGATGCCTACGCCATCGACGAATTTCAGACACTGACGGGGTTGCACGTTCTGCCGGTACTGGCTCCGCCGCGGGAAATTGCTCGGTTGATCAAGCAATACTTCGGCGTGGGTGGGGACACGGTCGCCGCTTTAGCCGAAGAAGCTAAGGACAGACAGGAGGAAATTGAGTTTCTGGAGGCGTTGGAAGCCGACGACAGCGAGATGGCCAAACAGGCTCAGGAAGCGTCGGTGGTGCGCCTGGTCAATCAGATTCTCATCGAAGCCGCCAACGAACGGGCCAGCGACATTCACATCGAAACGGAAGAGCACGGCCTACGTATCCGGTACCGCATCGACGGTCTGTTGCAAGAGCAAAATCTGCCCCCGGAAATCAATCGTTTTGCCGCTGCCATCATCAGCCGTATCAAGATCATGGCCCGGCTCAACATCGCGGAAAAGCGGCTGCCGCAAGATGGCCGCATCAAGATGAAAGTTCAAGGCCGGGAAATCGACGTGCGCGTCTCGATCATCCCTATGATCCACGGCGAAGGAGTCTGCTTGCGTCTGTTGGACAAAGGACGCATGGAGTTCAACCTGGCCGCCGTGGGCATGCTGCCAGACACCTATCACACCTTCAAGCAACTAATCGATCGCCCCCACGGGATCGTTCTGGTCACGGGTCCCACCGGCTCCGGTAAATCCACGACCCTGTACTCTGCCCTCAATGAAATCAAAGATGAAACCCTCAAGATCATCACCGTTGAGGACCCGGTGGAATACAATCAGGTCGGGATCAGTCAGATTCAGACCCATCCCAAGATCGGGCTAACGTTTGCTAACGCCTTGCGCGCGATCCTGCGCCATGACCCGGATGTGATCCTTGTTGGCGAAATTCGCGACCTGGAAACTGCGGAAATGGCGATCCACGCCTCGCTGACCGGCCACATGGTCTTCAGCACGTTGCACACCAACGACGCCCCCAGCGCCTTCACCCGCCTGATTGATATGGGAGTGGAGCCATTCCTGGTCTCTTCCACCGTGGAAGGCGTGATGGCTCAGCGGCTGGTGCGGACCATCTGTCCGGATTGCAAGACCGTAGCGACTCTTCCGGTGGAGGAATTGCCGCTCGATTTCCCACTGCGCAAAAAGAGCAACACGGGTCTATCTGCCTTGGTGAATCTCCCCCCGGCTTTGGCGAAGATACTCCAAGAATACGAAGCTGCCACCCAATATGCCGGTGACGGTCCTGTGCCATTGTGGAAGGGCACGGGGTGCCGCTCCTGCCGCCAAACGGGCTATCGGGGGCGTAGCGGCATCTTCGAGCTGCTCGTCACCAATGACGTGATCCGCGACTTGATCACGCAGCGGGTCAACGCCGGCGTCATCCGGTTGGAAGCCCTCAAAGCCGGTATGATCACTCTGCGCCAGGATGGCTGGCGGAAAGTGCTCAAAGGTTTGACTACCATCGATGAGGTAGCCCGAACCACCGCAGGAGATATATCCTGAGCTGAGCCGATAAGCTAGGAACCCCTGGTGGAGGTATCTAGCGCTTCCGCCCGTCTAGTGCATTGATGAACCGATTCCGCGAAGACTGCCATGCCTGATTTCACTTATGAAGCATTAGCCCGGACCGGCAGTAAGGCTACAGGAATTGTGACAGCCAACAGCGAGCGGGAAGTGGCTGCAATTCTGGATAGCCGGGGTCTATTTCCCCTGCGCATCGCTCTGGCCAAAACTCAAGCGACTGGTCCGGGGAGTACGGGCGGGCTTTGGGCACGGCGGGTCAAAGGGCGGCAACTGGCGGCCTTCTATTCTCAAATGGCGGACCTTCTCCGTTCCGGCGTGCCGCTGCTCCGCTCCCTAGAGCTATTGGAAAAGCAGAGCACCAATCCCACGCTCCAGGCTGTGATCCGGGATGTGCGCAGCCGGGTGGCCGATGGCACAGGACTGGCGCAAGCTATGGCCTTTCACCCCCGTGTCTTCAGCGAGTTGGTCGTGGGTATGGTCCGGGCTGGCCAAGAGGGTGGTTTCCTAGAAGACGTCCTCAAGCGCATCGCCAATTTCGTGGAACATCAGGAGGATCTCAAAGCCAAAGTCGTCGGCGCGCTGGCCTATCCGGTGTTCCTGGCGGTCGCCGGCTTTGCTGTCCTCAACATCCTGGTCATCTTCTTCGTTCCCAAGTTCGCGAAAATTTTTGAAAAGCTCGAAGAAAAAGGGGAACTCCCCACTTTGACGGTGTATTTGATGGCCTTCAGTCATTTCCTGCAAAATTACTGGTGGCTCGTGCTCGGCGTGGCGCTGACCGCTTTAGTGCTATTCCGCCGTTGGGCCAAGACAGAAAATGGGCGCCTGATCGTGGACCGTCTCAAAGTCCGCCTGCCACTTTTCGGACCGATCTTTCTTTCCCTCGCGCTGTCCCGCTTCTGCCGGATTCTGGGAACGCTGCTGCACAACGGTATTCCGATTCTCAAAGCCTTGAACATTGCTAAGGACTCGACGGGCAACCGTGTGTTGGCTCAAGCGATCGAAAAAAGCGCGGAAAACGTCACTGCAGGCCAAAAACTAGCCGATCCTCTGCGGCGCTGCGGTTATTTTCCCCCCGATGTCGTCGAAATGATTACCATCGCTGAGGAATCCAACAGCCTAGAAACGGTGCTCGTGGATATTGCCGATGGTTTGGAAAAGCGCACCAGCCGCAATCTGGAATTGATGGTCAAATTGCTTGAACCAATCATGCTCTTGGTCATGGCCGGGGTAACGTTGCTCATCGTCATGGGTCTGCTTCTGCCGGTCTTCAAGATGGGCAGCACGGTGGGCTGAAAAATCGCAGTAGGGAACTATCGTCGGCTCCCTCCCCTTACCAAGCTGACCAGACACTTGGGTTGGCCGGAATCCAAGACCGCTGTTCGCTCCCTTCGCCTGCAATTCTCATAATTGATTAAACCCCTGACCGCTATAACGGGTATGTAAGGATGAGGTCCAAGCCGGCTGTGGCCTACTTCCGCTTCCAAGCGGTGGTACCACGGAATTGGCAACGTTCCGTCTGACAGGAGACCCCAATCATGGTGCTACGCACAGTGACGCGAGACATCACGAATCGAAGACACCACCTTCGCGGAGCTTTCACACTTTTGGAAGTACTTATCGTGGTGGCCATTCTGGTGATTCTGGCCTCGGCCGCCAGCATTGCCCTCTTCCGCTATCTTGAGGAGGCGAAAGAGGGGCGTGCTCAAAACGACATGCGGGCGATCGAACAAGCGCTCAAGACGTACTATCTCAAGCATGGCGAGTGGCCGCCGGAAGGGGAGCAGGGACTTGCCCTCATCGCCCCGTATCTGGAACAGGGAACGCAAGGCCTGATTTCCCCTTGGGGCACACGGTATTACTGGCAACTGGTTCGAACGACAGATGAAGTGGAGGGGAATTACAAGGAGCGGCCCGTGGTCTTCTGTCCCCAGCACAACATAAACAAACCGCCGCTCCAATGGCCGCTGCGCTAAAACGAGTGTTATTCACACCGAGGGAAAACGTCCGGGAAAACGACCTCGGAAAATGTGCTAGCCAGGGCTGCGCGGTTCCTTCGCCTGACCGTATCTGCTCGTGCCGGAAGAAAAACTATGGTAATCCCTCGCAAGGGTTACACTCTCCTGGAGTTGCTGGTCGTACTGGCTGTCATTCTCATCCTGGGAATGGCAGTTACACTGACGCTGGAGGGGAATTACGCCAACACCCGTCAGAAGGCAGCCGCCGATTTGGTTCGAGCACGCATTGCGGATGCACGTGCCAAGGCCATGGAACGGGGGCAGTGGTATCGTGTGGCTGTTTCCAGTGACGGCAGCCGTCTACGTGTCGCGCCGGACGGGACGGAGTTTGCCGCTTTGCCAGCAGATGATCCCCCCGCCTTCAACGCCAGCGTCACCGAGGACCGACTAGACAAAGCCACCGTCCATGTCCTAACGGACGGGGACTCCGAAGTCGTGCAGGAGGGAGATTGGATCACCATCGCCACGCTCAAGCCGGACGGCACCTGCAAGGAAGATCAGGTGCTCGTCGAGGTACGTGAAGGGAATCAGTCCCCCATTTATGTACGGATACGCGGGATTACCGGCACAGCAGCGGTGGTGCGGACTCCGCCGGGTGCTGCTGCTGGCGGGGGGCGGCCATGAAGTCCGCAGCCACGAGAACCTGTGAAATCTTGCAACCTCGTCTCAGGGGGAGGAAACGAGCTGGCCTGTCCTTGATTGAAGTGCTTCTGGCCTTGGCCATCTTCCTCACCGCCCTAGTGGCGATCGCCCGCTTGGTGGACATGGGAGCCGATCTGGAGCTGGAAGCACGCCACCAGAGCCGCGGAACACGATTAGCCCAGGCCAAACTGGCCGAAGTCGAATGCGGAGCGATCCCCCTGGAAAGCAGCAGCGGCACCTTTGACGGAGACGATGCCAACTGGAGCTGGACCCTAACCGTCCAGAACTATGACATCCCGAATCTGTATCTGGTCAGTGTGAGTGTCAGCCGAGAGGTCAAGGGACAAACCGTCACGATCACCCTGAGTCAATTGATGCTGGACCCCAGCGTGTGGGGAACGGCGGGTGAAGCCACGCGACCCGATCCCGCCAGCGGTTCCTCGATGGGAGGTGGTTCATGAGACAGTTCGCCATCGTGCCGGCTCATTCTTACCCGCTTGTGCCCCTCCCCTTCTCAGGCGAAAACTGGCGTTTGCTCGCTCGGAGAATTGGCGCGGTTCCCGTCCCCAGGAAGCAACGTTGTGCTTACACCTTGCTGGAATTGCTCGTAGCGACTCTTATCGGCTCGTTCCTTCTCGGCGGCTTGTACTTGGCTTTCCACATGACGCTGGCTCAAACCCAGATCAGCCGGGAAATGGCTCAGACGGAAGACCTGGCACGCGGGGTGTTCAACCGCATTGCCTTGGATTTGGCGCAGACGCTTGGACCCTTGCCGCCCAAAGCTCTCAGTAGCGCCAGCGGAACTAGCCTCAGTAGTGGTGGAACCAGCGGGACAACCGACGGCAGCGGCACCACCGGAGATACCAGCGGCAGCACCGATACAAGCGGCGGGGACTCGAACACCGGGATGGTGGACCCCACCATGACGGGTACGACCACGTCTTCCGCGCCTGCGCCGACCCTGCCGTTCCACGCAGGCATCTACGGTTACGATGATGATCCCCCCCGCCTCGTGATTTTTGCCAGCCAAGTTCCCCCATCGCTGAGCACACCGGGCGTGCTTCTTGGCACCGCCGTGGCGGAAAGTCAGCAATCCTCCGATCTACGGCGCATCGTGTACTGGCGCAGCGCCACGGGAGGATTGTGTCGGGAGGAGCGGCCGTGGGTCACCGCAGATCAGATCGGGAATTCGACCTACCCGAACCGGGAAAACGAAGAGGCCGCTCTTGTGGCCGACCATATCGTGGACGTTCAGTTCGAATACTACGACGGCACCGCCTGGAGCACCACGTGGGATGGTTCCGGCATGAGCGCCACGGGAAGCGGCATCGCTGGTCCACCACGGGCGGTACGAGTCACCCTGACCTTTGAATTGACGGACCCCCAGCGTCCCCAGGAGCCAATCTACCGCACTGTCAGCCAAATCATTCCGATCCGGACAGCCCCTGGCCACGCCACTGTGTCATTGATCGATCCTGTCGTACCTTCAGGAGTCGAGTCAAAACCGGATGATGGCAGCGGTGGCGATACCACAGGAACAGAAACCAGCGGTGGCACTGGCGGTACTGGAGGTACTGGCAAAAGCGGAGGCAGCAATATCGGCGGAGGGAAAGGCGGTGCCGGCGGCTCTGGCGGTGGAAGCGGCGGAGGACGAAGCGGCATAGGCGGAGGGAAAGGCGGCGTCGGCGGCTCTGGCGGTGGAAGCGGCGGAGGAGCGGGAGGAAGAGGGAGCATCGGAGGCGGCGGAGGGGGCATTGGAGGAGGGGGAGCAGGCGGGATGGGCGGGGGTTCAGGAGGTGGAATCAGCGGCGGACGCGGCGGCTTCGGCGGAGGTGGACGATGACACCTCATCCCTTAGGAAACCAAGGTCGGCTGCGCGGGATCGGCCGCGATCCGCGACCGGGATACGTTCTGATCGCGGTGCTCATAGTGATCCTGGTGTTATCTCTCGTCGCCTACCGCTTCAGCGATGCGATGGTGTCCGAATTGCGAGCCGGGGTGCGCAGTGCGGATTATGCTCAAGTACGTGCCGCTGCCGCCTCTGGCGTTCACTACGCAGCAGCGTTATTGGCCGACCCCGAGTTGCTGGCTCTCGATGTAGGCAACCCCTATGACAATCCCGCCTACTTCCAGGATATTCCCGTCCCGCTCGATCCCACCAACCCTAGCGGTAAACAAGCTTACTTTTCCATCATCCATGTGGCTCCGCTAACGGGAGGGGGGTATCAACAGCGCTTCGGACTGGCAGATGAAGGAGGCAAAATCAACATCAATGCTCTGATAGCGCTCGATCCCACCGGTGAGACGCTCTACAACGCGTTGCTCAAGCTGCCCAACATGACGCCAGAGATTGCGGACGCCATCGTAGACTGGGTGGACAGCAACGAAGACACCCGCCCCAATGGTGCCGAGAGTGCTTACTACCGCGGCCTGGCCCAGCCTTACTCGGCCAAAAACGGCCCCCTCAATACTCTCGATGAACTGCTTCTGGTCAAAGGTGTCACACCCCAATTGCTCTACGGCACCGACCGCAACCGCAACGGTATCGATGACGAAAATGCCGGGTGGGTGGATCGGGGCTGGAGCGACTACCTGACTGTCTATGGCCGCGAAGTCAATGTCGATTCCTCCGGGATTCTCCGCATTTGGATTAACGGGGACGACATCGTCGGCATCTATCAAGCCCTGCTCAATTCCGGCCTCGATGCAGACATGGCCGCCTACATTGTCGCTGTCAAAATCTTCGGATCGAATAACCTGCTCCGCGTCACAGACGACGGCCAAATTCAGTCCCAAAACAAAGGGATGGGCAGGGGAATGGGAATGGGTAAACAACAGCAGGAAGTGTACGTACCGGTCGGCGCTGAGGACTTGATCTCTGCGGTCGAAGCCCGTTTGGCCACAATTGCCACCAGTGGGCGGGCGATCAATTCGGTCCTGGACTTGATCAATACGGGTATCGTCTTGCAGCGCAACAGCCGCTCGAATCCTCCTCAATCCCTCGTCTATTTCTCGCCCCTGAACGATCCGGCCCGCCGGGCTGAGTTACTCCCCGTTCTTCTCGACAAGATTTCAACGCGCGAAGCGGTGGAGATGATCCCACGTCTCAATGTCAACACTGCTTCACGGGAAGCCCTCCTAGGATTACCCGGCCTGACGGAAACCGACGTGGATAACATCTTGGCCGTGCGCGACAACATCGTGCCTTTTTCTTTGGAAGCGATGACGGGGGCTTGGCTCCTGACCGAAGCCGGCTTGTCGGTGAGCAAATTCCGGAATCTGGAACGACTCATTACCGGCACCAGTATGGTGTACAGGGTCGAGGTCGTTGGCTACTTCGCCGAGGGCGGTCCCACCGCACGGGTGGAAGCCGTCATTGACAGCAATCTCGGCGCCCCCCGGATTCTCTACTTCCGCGACTTGGGCGATTTGGACCAACCCCGCGCTTATTCCCCCCAGCGGAGCATTAATCCTTAGTGATGGTACCTGTCGATATGAATGCGATCATGACCCTGACCCATTACCCGGTCCATTCCCCACCTGCACTGCCGCGTCAGCGAATGCTGTCCTCTGGACACAGTCTATCCCTTACACACAATCGCTATAGTTGTGTTCCCTGGCATCTTTGTTTCCTCCAAACATCTTGGGCGAAGAAAAAACATGCTCAGGGCATCTCCCGCCCTATTGTGCAACGGGTAAGAATCATCCTAAGGGCTGGAGTCGTGCCTCGCCGGCGTGCAAAGGGGAGTCTGGAATCCGACCGTTGGAGCTTACATACGTGCGAAAGGGAAGGTGACAAAACTTGTGAACGATCCCACAACATGGAAACCAGCCCCCGAACCTATAACAGGAACGCCTGACGTGTAAATAATGGATTGACACCAATCACCCTTTTGCGAGAGACCTTGACCGTGGCTCGTTATCTTGCACTCGATTTGACGCCAGATGGGATTCTGTTGGCAGCGGGAAGCGTTAGCCGACTTGGGCAAGTCCGCGTTGATCAAGTGCTCACGTGGACCGAAGCGGAGGGTACTCCCCCTCCCCCCTTGACACTTGACACCGCTACGGCCCTTGGAGAGCAACTCCGTCAAAGGCTCAAGGACGCGGGGATCGCTCCCGCTCCTGTATTGGTGGCAGTCGGCCGGGGACGGGTCATCCTCAAAGAGCTGCGCTATCCCGCCGTCCCGCCCACTGACGAACCCAACGTGGTCAAATATCAAGCCATCCGCGAGCTGTCGGAATCTCCCGACGATGTAGTAATCGACTACACGCCGCTGTCCAATGGCGTCCCCGAAGGTGAACGGCGAAGCATGGCAGTGATCCTTCGTAAGGACCTGCTCAGCGCCATTCAGAAGATGTGTTCGGCAGCGGGTCTAAAACTGCTTGCCGTCACGCCACGGCCTTATGCCGTAGCGGCAGAATTGGGACGCGCCCAGGCCAACGGCTTGGCTCCTCAGCCGGAAACTCCAGGCGCTGCCGTTGCGACCTTGCTCCTCAGCCCCGTCGGGGGGGAGTTTACAGTAGTCCGCAATGGGGAAGTCCAGTTCACCCGGGACCTACCCGCCCCCGTCTTCGCCTCCGAAAGCACTTTGCTTGCAGAAGTTCGTCGAAATCTGACCCTCTACACTAGCGTAGGCTCTCAATATCCCCTAGGTGCCTTGCATGTCTACGAAGCGGATGGCCGATACGCTCCTCGCCTGCGCGCCGCCCTGCCTCTACCCGTGCATGCCCATGATCCCCTCCAGGGATTCGTGCCCGAATTGCATCAAAGTCTGCGGGGCCGCTGCGCCGCCTTGGTCGGCTTATTGGTGGCCCAGGCTTCCCGTTCCCTGGCCATCAATTTCGTCCAGCCGCGCCAACCGCAAGCAAGCCGCGATCCTTATAAAATCCGCCTGGCTGCTGTGGCCAGCCTCGCTGCTCTGCTCCTCTTCCTCGGTGGTGTCTTCGGCTACTGGAAAGTGCACGATGCCGAGCGGGAAATCGTTCAGCTCCAGCGCCGCAAACAGGATTTGGAAAACGAAGTCAAACTCCTGGAGCCGGATGCCAAGCGCCTGGATGCCGTCCGAAAATGGCAAGCCCGCGGCGTCAACTGGCTTGACGAGCTTTACGACTGGAGCGATCGCTTCCCCCATGGCAAGGGAGTCCATGCCACCCAATTCTTTGCCAGTGCCATCCCCCCGGATAGCAAAACCGGAAAACAAACGCACCAGGCCAAAGTGGAATTGAAATTTAAGGCCCCGGACAACCAGGCCGCCACTCACCTCTACAGCGAGTTGCATTACGGTGAAGCCAAATACTATGCCGGTGTCCGCCAGACGACGATAGCCCCCAACTCCGACTACGCGATTTCGGCCAACGTCAATGCCCGGCCCCCACAGGAGTACACCCGCGCCCCCGAAAAGTTTACACCCCCTGATCGCCGGGGCTATCCCCCCTCCCCTTCCACCAAGGACGGGAAAGAAGGTAAGGGGAAAAACCGCTAGGCGATCCTAACTCAATGTTGGACTGAGGAACAAACCGCGAATTGACCACAATGCCGTAATTCGCCAAACATGGAGAACAGACACACAATCCCCCAGCAGCGATGGAGTTCCAGCAAATCGGGATGAAGACACCCCCGATGGCTGTCCTCTGGACCCCTCTCTGCAGGGAGTAACACAGAAACCGAGGATTTACCTCCCTACGACCCACAGGCGATGCTTCCATGACTCCCCGTGAATTCCGTTCCGCTTTGGCTCTGATAGGACTGATCAGCGCCGCGATTGCCGGCGTCGGTGGCTACTTTTTCGTCTATACGCCGTTGCAGAACACGGCTCAAATGCGCCGCATGCTCGAAAAAGACATCGACGATCTCGAATTGCAACTGATGCAAATGATCAAAGACCGGCCCGCCGTCGCACTGATCCAACGGCAAAGTCTGCCCCCTGACGATACCATTGCCCAAGCCCAGTATTCCCAATTGCTGGAACGCCTCCTCTTGCAATCGGGCATTCGCGATTTCAAATTCTCATCCGTCGGCATCGTCCAGGCGCGCCCCCCCATCATCCCCGATATCGCTCCCAAACGCCCCGCCTATAAACAGCACCGGTTCGTCATCAGCATGGAAAGCATCAACATTTGGCAATTGGTGGATTTCCTCTACGCGTACTACCAGCTTGATCTGTTGCACCAGATCAGCACTCTCAAGATCGAAAGGAATGAGCGAGACCCCAGCCGCAATGGCTTGAAGGTGACTCTGACCAGTGACGCCATCGCCGTAGATGGTGTCAAGGCACGGACATCACTTTTCCCTGTGACGAATGTGGTCGCTGCGGTAGCTAGCAATCTCGGCCCGCAACTACTCCAAAAGAACCCGGAACAAACCCGCTTGCTACAGTGGATCCGTGCCGAACCCGTCCTCGCCTCCCCGCCGAGGAATTACACCTATATTGTGCAGCGGGACATCTTCTATGGCATCTTGCCGCCTTATGTACCGCGAAAACCGGTGCCTTTCGCCATCGGACCGTTACCAGACGTCACCATGCGGCGGGATGGCAAGCCCTACGTGGTCCGAATCCGGTTGAGTGGGGATGGGTCCGAAGAGGCGGAGATTTCCGCCAGCGTCACCGGCTCGCTCATTCCAGAAGATGCTCTCCAAGTGGATGCCGAGAACTGGACCATTACGTTGCCCCCTGTGGGGGAAGACACACCGGACTCTGCAACTTCCACAGTCACCGTCACCGCCGTCTCTTCCGAAGGGGTCGAGGTCAAGAAATCTTTCCGCGTGAGCGTGGAAGCCCCGGTTACTCCGCCTCCACCTCCGAAGCCGGAGATTGCCTGGCTTATCACGCTGCCGATTGTTTCCACTGCTTCAGATGGTACCGCCCAGGCCATCATTAAGGATCACTTTAATAACTTCCGCTATCTGATCAGCGCTACAAATACCACCATCACGGTGCGCAAGGAGATTCCTTGGACTGCCAAATCAATGAAGGAGGACGCCAACTATCGGCGGACCCATCCGCCGGGCTACCTCGTCATCTCGGATGAGGGGACATCTGCTACTCAACGGACATTCCGGGTCATTGCCATCGACGAAAACGGGATCATTCTCTGCGAGCCGAACCCCCCGGCGAAGGTTGGCAACGAGCGCAACGGAGGCGCATGGGGTGGCCGGCCCGGTTTCGGCGGCGGACGTGCGGGCGCACGCCAAGGACCTGCGGACCCTCTGGCTGCCCTCACCGGCAACCCCGCCACCCTGATTCCTCGTCCGGCCTATTACCGCTGGGAGCACGGCAAGTCCCTGCAAGAGGCCCTGGACAAAGGCCGACTGAAAGCCGAAGAAATCGATCACATCCTCCGCCGTATTGCAGCTTCCGGTACCGTCGTCCTCCATCGCCTGCGGGAGGATCAGCAGTAGGAAAATCACCCATCTCCCTGTTTTCTCATCAGCTTCTCACCATGACCCCTAGGGGAGGCAGTACAATGCAGACTAGGGGGATGTCTATCCAAAGGCCGGCAAGCCCAAAAGCTGTACAAGACACAGTCAGATAGGAAGACCGTGTAAGATAGAGTCAACCGCCCAGCGGCAGGCAGCCAACCCTCAGCACCGCTGTAACGTCAAGCGAATCCGAGGGAAGAAATAACACGGAGGATTAGAAAACGAGGGGGATTAAAAATTGCCGGGCAGCGGCAAAATGCCGTTGCCTGCATCCCAAGCAGACGTTATCCCTCCGCCACGGGCTGCCTGGAATAAGGCAGTGGTCGTGCAACGGGGGAACTGAGACTTCGGGATAGTGACAAAGATCTCGTGCAACTTCGCGCCGGGGTTGCGCTGACCTGTTCCAGCAGTCCAGCGATCTTGGGGGGAAGAAACCATGCCGTCACGCCTGAGCGTTACAGGAGCGTATCATGGGCGTGCTCCGTTCCTTGGCATCAGCCACTTTCTGAGCGGGTGGATGTTGGCGATTGGCAGCCTGATGTTCGCGGCCAATCTTGCAGCCCAAACTTCGCCTCCCGTCGGTAAGCCGATGACTCCACCGGGAAAACCGGGTGAAGTGGGAAGCAAGGCTGCCAATGGGGGAACCAGTTCACCCTCAGATAAGACCCCTGATAAGCCGGCTGACAAAGACAAACCCGCCGATAAACCCTCTTTCTCAGGCAGCGAGCGTACCATTACGGTCAACTTCAAGAATGCTCATTGGGACGATGTGCTGGAATGGTTCGCCAAAGAAAGCGGTTTGACCCCGATTCTGACCGTGCGCCCCACGGGAAGCGTCACCTTACAACCTCCCAAGGATCGCAAGTTCACCATTGGCGAAGTGGTGGACTTGATCAATGAAGCCCTGATCCAGCAGCGCTTTATCCTCATCCGCCGCCAAATCAGCTTCTATATCCATCCCTCGGATGAGAAGATCGATGCTTCTTGGGTCCCTCGGATCGAATTGAATGAATTGCACACCCGTGGACGGACGGAACTGGTCCAAGTGATCATCCCCCTCAAGACTCTGTCCGTGGAGGAAACCGCTCCCGAAGTTCAGCGCCTGCTTTCTCCTTTCGGCATGGTTTCGAGCCTATCTAAGCTCAACGCCCTGGTGGTATTAGACACAGCGGGGAATATCAAGCGCATCCTGGAAACCCTACAGAAAGTGGAAACAGAGCTGTCCCAAGGAGACATCCTCACTCACGTCTGCAAGTACAAGCGGGCCCAGGAAGTCGCCGAGCATCTGAAGACCTTGCTGTCCGATAACGCTCAGGTTACCGTCGCGGGAACTACTCCGACGACTCCCCCCTACTACGATCCGCGCTACGGGAGTGGGGGTTTCGATCCGCGCTTCGGCGGCTGGGGGGGATTCGATCCCCGCTTCGGCGGCGGCTTCGATCCACGTGGGGATCGCCGAGGTGGACCGGACCGCTCCTCCTTCGCCCCGGCTGCTGGGCGTGTCAAAACCGTGCAGATCGCTGTGGACACCAAGGCCAATTCGGTGACCATCACCGCTCCGCCCGAAAAGATTCAATTGGCGAAGAAGATCATCGAGGACTTCGACAAACCACGCGATCCCTTCCAACCCCCATTGGTCATTCGGGATCCGGAATTGCGGAAGTATCCTGTACCTCCGGGTACTGCTCAGGCGATCGCGCAGACCCTCCAAGCGGATCATCCCACCCTCCGCATCTACCCCTTGGCTCAAACGAATGAAGTGATCGTCTCCGCCACACCTGAAGAACATCTGATCATCATGGAGAAGATGCGGAGCCTAGTTCAGGGTGGTGAAACCACGGTGACGACGGAATTTATCCCTCTGACCATCTTGGACCCCACGACGACGGCGGCGACTGTCGCCAAGTTGTATCCCAGCACCGGTACCGCGGGGGGACCAACGGTCGAGGCCCATACCACCGGAGTCGCTCCGGGGCTGCTCGTCAAGGGAACTCCAGCGCAAATCAACGATGTCAAGAAAATCTTGGCGGACCTTGGCGAACGGCCGGGCGGACAACTCGATCCGCGCATCCGCTCTTTCACCCTGCCGGACGGCAGCGCTTCGATCTTGGCGGAACATCTAGCGAAGACGCTCCAGCAGTTGGGTAAACCGGCTATCGTGGTCGATCCCAACGCTCCCAATCCGCCGAGGAACCCCAGCCCTGCGCCCGTGCCCAGTCCGGGCGGTAATCCCTATCCAGGTCAACGGCAGAGCGGCAATGACGGCGGAGGGATCAACCCCCTCCAGGGAGTACCGGGGTTCTCCACAAAAGCAGCACCCCAACGCGAAGCCGCTTCCAACACTTCCGCCGGTGATTACCGCTATGTCCACACCCAAGTGGAGCCGAAAAAGGGCGAGACTCCACCGCCCAAAGGAACGAGTGGGAAACCGGTCATCATTCAGGTGGTCGGCAATCGCATCATCATCCAAAGCGAGGACACCGAGGCCTTGGACATCCTAACGGGCTTGATGCGAACTTACACGGTGGGAACTCCGCCCACGGAGAATTTGTTCAAGGTGATCAAGCTCAAGAATGTATCGGCGGAGGAGGCTGCCGCAGAGATCACGGAAATCTTCAACGGCCCGCAGCGGCGGCAACAGGGAGGTCCTGGTGGAGGGCGAGGCGGATTAGGCGGCCTGTTAGGCGGCGGAGGCGGTCCTCTGGGCCTACTCGGCGGCCTCTTCGGCGGCGGAGGCGGTGACTCCACCCCCGCGGGCACCAACCCAAATCGCATTCGCGTTGTAGCCATCAAAAGTTCCAACGCCTTGGTGGTCGTCAAAGCCAGCCCGGCGGACCTGTTGGCCATTGAAAGTCTTCTAGCCAACTACATCGACCGGGGAGCGGATGATGACGCTCTGGCTTTGAAAACCTGGATACTTCCCGTGAAAAACGCCGACGCCGCCGAAATGGCTACAATCATCCGAGATGTTTACCGCTCAGCGATGAGTTCGGGAGGCGGGCAACCCACAGCTCCCGTGATCTTCCCCTTCGCTCCTCTGCCGCAAGGGAATCAGCAAAACCAACGGCCCCCTGCCCTGACGGTCAGTGTCGATGACCGCACCAACAGCCTCATCCTGAATTGTTCCGAGCCGCTCTTCAAGGACATCAAGGCGTTGGTCGAGCAACTCGATCGAGCTTCCACGAGCACCACGGACGTAGCCCGACTTGTCCGGCTTGGGAATTTGGATCCCAATGTAGTCCAAGCGGCTGTGCTCGCCATCCAAGGGATCAATCCCCAGCAAAGCCGGCCTGGTTTCGGGGGCATGGGAGGCTTCGGCGGCGGACGGGGTCCAGGAGGGTTTGCCGGCGGTAGTTTTGGCGGCAGTCCCTTTGCCGGTGGCGGCTTCGGCGGTACTCCCTTCGGCGGAGGCTTCGGCGGTACCCCCTTTGGCGGAGGCTTCGGAGGAGGACGGGGACCTGGCCTCGGCGGCGGCTTCGGCGGAGGCTTCGGTGCTCCAGCGATGGGCGGCGGCTTCGGCGGAGGACGAGGCGGACTCGGCGGCGGAGGCTTCGGAGGAGGGGGAGGACGAGGCGGAGGCGGACGTGGCGGGCGCCAGGCTCTCGCCGATCCGCAGGAGGGACCCCGAAATTTTGACTCCTGGGGCATGGAGGCCCCGTCGGCCCTCAACACCAACACCCACGATCAACCATCCCGCACCACTTCGCCAGACTCTAACGCTCAACCCTCATCAGCCGCGAGCCATGCGTCCACTGCCTCCGGCTTTCCAGTTTACGATCCCCTCCTCGACGGCCCCCCCAAGACCCGGCAACGCGGTACGTTACAAGAGCGGCCTGCCTCAGCCCTTCACCACGCCGTTGCAACGGAACCAGCCTCCGCACCCCAAGGCGTGCAGGGGCCTAGCGGGATCCTCGCCGCCGGAGGAATGCAACCTCCACCGATGCAACCTCCATCCCCTCCCGGCCAGCCCGTACCACCCGCGCCTCTTCCTGGAGAGCTGGCACCCCGCGGCCCTGTGACTGTTGTTCCGCTGCCGGAACTTAATGCCATCATCCTGCGGGCGACCAACGCCACCGATCTGCAATTGGTCCTGGACTTGATTGAAACCTTGCGGGAAATTTCCCGCGACGCTCAACCGCGGTTGGAAGTCGTGCCGTTGGAGTATCAGGACTGCAATGCGGTGGCCAACTGGCTGACCACGCTATTCTCCCGTGTGTTGGTCGCTGGTCCCGGTGGTACTTATTTGGCCCAACAACCTGCCGCAGGAGTCGGTGGAGTAGCAGGATTGCCGGGCCTAGCCGGTTTGCAACCGCAACAGAACCGCGGCATCTATTTCCTAGCCTTGCCCCGATTCAACTCGATCCTGGTGGCTGCTCCGCAGGCCCGCTTCAATGACATTCTGCGGGAGATCCGCCGGATCGACCGACCGAATGCTGACACCGTCTTCCCTCGCGCTTTCCGTCTCAAGAAGGCTTCCGCTCAGATTGTGGCTCTGCAATTGCAACAGTTCTGGAACGCCCGCTTTCCCGGCGACCCCATCACACAAAACCAGTTCCGTGTCACCTTCGACATTCCCACTAATACCGTGTACGTGCAAGGTCCGCGGGCGGACTTGGAGGATATCGAACGCCTCATTCAAGACCTGGACACCTCCGAGTCCCAGGCGATTCAGGAAGTGCGGGTCATTCGCATCCGCAACGGTATCGCTTCGGAAATTGCCCAAGTTCTCAGTAACGCGCTGAACGTCAATGTGGTCAACCCGCTGGTACAAGCGCAGTTCCAACAGCCGGTCGCACCCGCTGCTGGGGGCACAGCAGGTTTGACGACAGGTATTGGGGGAGTCGGGGGGCTTGGCGCCCTCGGAGGTTTGGGGGCGTTAGGAGGCTTGGGTGGTGCCGCAGGCGGGCTGGGGGTCGGAGGAGTCGGCGGAGCCGCCGGACTGGGCGGCCTGGGCGGCCTAGGCGGCCTGGGAGCCCAGCAACCCGGTGCGGGACTCGCTGCACTGCAGCCCGGCGGTGCCGCTCTCCAGCAGGAAGGAGCTTTGGTGCAAACCTTTGTCCCCACCGTGGGCACGGCGATCGGCGGCGGGCTGGTGACTAAAAGCCACACTCTGCGCTTGTACTCCAGCGTGGATGGCAAGCTGGTCGCTGAAAGCGGCCTGCTCAGCGATGTGCATCTCATTCCCTCCACACGAATCAACGCCATCATCGTTACGGCTCCAGCCAAGACGATGACTTTGATCGAAAAGTTGATCGAAGAGCTGGATACGGTCTCGGCGGCCCGATCGATCGTCAAGGTATTTCAGTTGAAGAAGGCCCAAGCCTCGCTGATGGCTAACCTGATCCGGCAGTTGTTCACGGGGCAGCAGCAAGTGGGCGTTGGAGGGCTAGGCGGCTTGGGCGGCATCGGTGCGGCAGGAGCGCTCCAAGCGGGCCAACCCCGCCCCTTGCTCACACCCACTGGAGAAGTGGCGGAAGGCGCCTTGCTCGTGGACCTGCGCCTCACCGTCGATGACCGCACCAATTCGCTGATCGTGGCCGGCTCGCGCACCGACATGGACCTCATCGAAGCTCTCATCGCTCGGCTCGAAGACACTGAGACTGAGGAGCGCTACTACGAGGTTTACAAGCTCAAGAACACCGCTGCTGCCGACGTGCAAAATGCGGTCAATCAGTTCATCGTGGACTCGCTCAACGTTCTGACGGCCACCACGCCCACCAGCGGCGGCAGTTTCCTGGACGCCTACCAACGCCTGCAACGCGACGTGGTTCTCGTCGCTGAACCTGTCTCCAACACGCTGCTGGTCAGCGCCACGCCGCGGCTGTTCAAGGATATCAAGCGGATCATCGAACGCTTGGATGCCCAGCCGCCCCAGGTCATGATCCAAGTCATGATCGCGGATGTGCAACTGAACAACGCAATGGAATTTGGAATCGAAGCCGGTTTGCAAAGCCCCGTGCTCTTCCAGCGCGGTCCGAGCACGCCGGGCTTCAACTTCAACACCACTGCTCCCCTCGGAACTGGCATTGCTGGACCGGGCATCGTGGGTTTCCAGGGACTGTCGAATTTGGGTGTTGGCCGGATTGGGTCCCAGTCGTTCGGCGGCTTCATCTTCACGGCCTCCAACCAGTCGCTAAACGTGGTGTTGCGAGCCTTGCAAGCCCAGGGCCGGGTGGAAATCTTGAGCCGGCCCCAAGTGCAAGTCATGGACAACCAGGTCGGCTTCATCCAGGTGGGCCAGGATTTTCCGGTGCCCACCAACGTCAACGTCACCGGCCTGACGACTCAGCAAGGCATCACCTATCGCCAAGTGGGCGTGGTCATGCGCGTGACCCCGCGCATTTCGCCGGACGGCAAAATTATCATGCGGATCGAGCCGCAGGTCTCCAGTGTCAGCCCGAACCTGATCAGTCTCGGCGGCGGCTTGCAGGCTCCAGCCTTCAACATTCAGACGGTCCAAACGACAGTCGTGGCTGCCGATGGCGAAACGATTGTGCTCGGCGGGCTGATCACCAAGCAGGACAGCCGCATCGAAAATGGTTTACCCTTCCTCAAGGACATCCCCTATGTGGGGGCTTTGTTCCGCTACCGGCAACATCAGGTTCAGCGGCGCGAAGTGCTCATCATCATGACGCCCCACATCGTCCGCAACGAAGCCGACCAGGCCCGCCTGCTGGCGGAGGAAGCGGCACGCATGAACTGGTGCGTTCAAGATATTGAGCGCATACATGGACATGGCACGGACATTATCGGTCCCGCTATGCAGGGGGCACGGGTGGTGCCGACAGCGCCAGAAAATCCCAGCCCTGCAAACCCCGCCCCAGGAACTCAACCTCTGCCTTCCCCGACACCGGTTCCCTCTCCGGCTCCCTCACCTTCCACTTCAACGACGCCCACTAAGCCCGCCACACCAACGATTCAGCCAGAGGCTCTGTTGCCGCCGCCGACGCCCCTCCCTGCCGTTCCCCAACTGCCGGGGCCGGCTCTCGCAGTGCCTGTCACTGTGCCCACGATCACCACGGGTATGCCCCTTGGGAACGCCCCCCCAACGAATGCCTCTGCCCCCACTGCAATCCCTGCCACTCCGAGTTATCCCGCAAATAGCAATGGAGAAGTAGCAGCACCCCCACAGTCCAGAGTTATGCCGGTGCCCGGAAAACCGTATCAATTGGTGCTGCCTCCGGCGGTGGAGCCAGCCCCAGGACCCGCCGCTGGGTCTGCACCGCCAACTGTATCTGCGGCAGAACCAGCACGACGCCGCCTCTTCGGGACCAAGGAGGGTCGCCTATGGAATCCGTTCGGCCACTGATCCGGTGGTGTGTTCTTCCTGCGTGGGTTGGGTTAGCCACAGGTTGTACCACCTTAGAGAGCTGGAAGACCAACGACCACCGGGTGCCCCCGATAGCGGCTCCAACGCCACCATCGGCTCCCATTCAACCCGCCGGCAATTTCTCGACAAGCCAAAGCGCGGGCAGCGCCTTAGACCCCACAGTCCCTACCACTCCTGTCCACAGGAGCAGCAAACCCTGGTCTGGCGTGAGTAAACTCTTGGGCCGAGAAAAAGCCCAGCCGGTGGCAGAGGTGGCTACCGCTTGGCGGAATAAGATCGAGTATCTGCCAAATCCCGCGGCCGGTGGTGCTATGCAACCCGGTCTCGCCGGCCAAGTGTTCCTTTACACCGCCGAGGCGAAACCGGCGGTTGCCAACGGGAACCTTATCGTGGACTTGATCGACGAAACTCCACGGCCTCCTGGAGTCCCTCCTCTGACGCCGGAACGATGGGAGTTCAAAAAGGATGTACTGAAAAACCTCCGAACCCTCGATGAACGCTTCGGAGAATGCTACGTGATCTTCCTCCCTTGGCCGACGTATCGTCCGGATGTGACCCATATCCGCCTGCGAGTGCGTTACGAACCGGAGGGGGGAGGCTTTCCGATTTATGCCCCGGAAACACGCCTGATCCTTGGGGCGGCGAGTGGAAGCATCTCGGATGTTGCCGCTGCTGGCCCCTATCAACCCCGACCGCAATCCCCGACAGGGCCGGGAATGGGGGTCTTTCGCTTCGGGGGAGAATCCACAGCACCACCGACTAACGCAAATCACTCACCGGTTTCTCGCTCTGCGCCCTCGCGTTGGCGCGTGCTGGAGATTACCCCACCCGCTCGCTCGACGCCAGCGGGCAATCCTACACCTTCTCCAGCAACTTCGCCTCCAGCAACATCACCTGCCTCCGTACCGGGAACTCCACTGGGAACCGCACCCTCCAGCTCAGCCCCAGAACCGCCTCCATCGATGCCTCCAGGACTTGAACCGGCAAGACCGGCCAACTCTCCGGCTGTTGCACCTTCTACCTCAAACGGAAGTCCTCTGCTGCCGCCTCCACCGTTAGTCCCTGGTCCGTTGCCAGAATGAAAACATTTCACCTTTCGAGGACACTACTTTCTCCCGCCATCTCCGGGCCACCGCACAAGTGGACTCGCCAGAGATAGGTTGCCTCCGACTGATTCTGCGAGGAGAAGGCGGAGATAACATCGTCGCTGAACAATCGCAGATCTACGCTTTCCGATCCAGCTCTCCATCCTCCCGGACCCCTATCGGGGGGAGCAACCACAAGACAATTGTCACCAGAGCACAACCGCAGCTCAATCCAGAGAGGACGGTTGTAACACCCCAAATCGCCGCTGCCTGACCGGCCAAAAGATGTCCTAGAGGCGCACTGGCACTAAGAGTCATGGCCCACAGAGCCATCAAGCGGCCACGGAACTCGGAGGGGGCTGCCAGTTGCAGCGTCGCCTGACCGGTAGACAGATAAAGAATTAGCCCAAACCCCACGGCTGCACAGGCGAGAACCGCGCCAGGAAAGGAAGAGATTTGCGTCAAGAGCGCTAGGCCCAGGGTTGTTGCCAAGGCACCGCCACGGAGAAAGAACCTCCGGCGAGCGGCCGTGCCGAAAGTGGCTGTGGTGAGCGCTCCGCTCAATGCCCCTGTTCCCAGTAGCGCGAGCAGTCCGCTGTAGGTCTGCTCTCCTCGACCCAAATGGTAGCGGGTATATGCCGGGAGCAGGGTCAGGAGCGGCCAACCAAAAATGCACAGCAAGAGGGTCAGAAACACCAGCAGGCCCAAACGAGGATGGTGCTGCAAATACCGCATTCCTTGCCACAAATCCTGGCTCTGCTTCGCTTCTGGACGGCGTTGCTGTTCCCCATCAATCACGATACCCTGCAATGCCACAAGCACAGCGACGAAACTGACCGCATTGAGGGTGAAACAAACGACAGCCGCCGTTTGCACCGCATCCCAACCCCAGGAGCCGATCCGAGCCACCCATTGCTCGGCCGCCAGAAAGATCAACGCCGCCAGTGCCGGACCTATGGCCCGCGCGCTGTTGAAAAGGAGAGCGTTCAGGCCCACAGCATTGATCAGGTCTTCCCGTGGCACTAATTCCGGCACGAATGCCAGGCGAGCGGGCAGGTCCACCGCTTGAATCACACCACTGAGGAGCATGAGCAGCAGGATTAGCGCCGGCCAGGTCCAGTGACAGGCTGTGAGAGCAGCCAGTAGAAGGGCGTGGCACAAAAAGGCGCTCTGTGTCCAGAAAACAACTCGCCGGCGGGGATAGCGATCCGCCAGGCTTCCTCCCCAGGCACCCAACAGGACTGTGGGACCGACTTGTGCTACCAGAATCCACGACGGCCAGCGGGGATCACCCGTGCGGTCGAAAAGGAACCACATCAGGGCCGCCGATTGCATCCAAGAACCAGCAAAGGATATGATCTGTCCAGCAAAGTAGCGACGGTAATTCCGGTGCCGCAGGGAACGAAAGGTTCTCGAATGCAGTATCTGCCACAATGCGCCGCTCCTGCCCGCTCTATTCCCTGGCGTTGTTCCTCGGCCCTCTTACTCCACGCCCCGATCGCGAGGATGTACGAAGTGGCGTCGCTCTGGACGCCTCTCCACCTCCGCTTATTCGGCCCGAACTGAGACAATCCAGCTACGCCCCACCCAATTCCGCCTCCAACTCCGAAGGCTCTCTTCTTGCCGCGTACTTTTATCGCCGCGTTTTGTCCACGTACTTCTTAGGCTCCGGTTCGCTGATCAGCTTGAGCAATTCCGCGATGATATCATCGCTGCTTTTGCCTTCGGCTTGGGCCTGGAAGTTGGCACTGACGCGGTGTCGCAACACAGGAATGGCCGCTTTGCGAATATCGTCGATAGCCACGCTCGGACGGCCGTCCATAGCAGCGAAGGCCTGGCCGGCTTGGGCCAGAAACAGGCCAGCACGCGGTCCCGCACCCCAGTCCACCAACCGGCGGATCATCTCCGGGGCAGACGGGTCTTTCGGGCGGGTCGCTCGCACCAGACGCACAATGTAGTCCACCACAAACTGCGGCACCTCGATGCGCTTGACCAGCTTCTGCCAGGCGATGATCCGCTCGGCACTCAGCACTTTAACCAACTCCGGCTTATCCCCGCGCGTGCTCAGTGATACGATCAACCGTTCCTCCTCTAGCGAGGGATATTCGACCTTGACATTGAACATGAACCGGTCCAATTGTGCCTCTGGAAGCGGATAGGTCCCCTCTTGTTCGATTGGATTCTGGGTAGCGATGACGAAAAAGGGGTCCGGCAGCTTCATAGTTTCCGAACCGGCGGTGACCTGCCGTTCCTGCATTGCCTCTAGAAGGGCCGCTTGTGTCTTGGGGGGCGTCCGATTGATCTCATCCGCCAGGACGATGTTGGCGAAGATCGGCCCCCGGACAAAGCGGAATTCCCGCTTTCCTTCGGGAGTTTCTTCCAGCACCATTGTCCCAGTAATGTCCGAGGGCATCAAATCGGGGGTGAATTGGATCCGCTTGAAGGTCACATTGAGGATTTGAGCTATCGAACTAACCAGTAGCGTCTTGGCCAAACCCGGGACGCCGACCAGCAGGCAGTGGCCGCGCGTGAAAATCGCCGCCAGGACCTGTTCAATGACTTCAGTCTGGCCGACGATAACGCGGCGCAATTGCTCCATCATCGCCTGCCGGTCCGCCGCAAACTGGTTCAGATATTCCGTGAAGCGATCGACCCCAGACACAGGACTACTCCCCACCCGGCCCGTGATCGGCTCAACGCCCCCAGGCTCGCTGGTTCATCAAGCATTCATCCCAGCCCCAGCGGCAGGGCCACCTCCATGACCTCGCCCGCGCCCCCCGCCTATTTTCCCCCATTGTATGCCCCGTGCACGAACCCGTCTTGACTATCATTCGCCACCGAATCATGGAAAAACCACGAAACGAATCCGACCTCTACATCCCCAGGAATCACAGGAATCTGGGATGCACCGAAGGAGTACTATCCCTGCGGGATGTGGACCGAGTCCAACAAGCTTTTCCATCCCTCCATGTGCTAAAGATTTCGCCATTCCCCAGATGGTTTGGATGTGATTCGGCCCATCAACACAATGGCCTCGGTGAGAGTGTTTCCCTCACCGAGGCCAAATCGGGCCGGCGGGATTTGAACCCACGACCTCTTGCACCCCAAGCAAGCGCGCTAGCCAAGCTGCGCTACGGCCCGATGTTCCTTAGATTAGCCTCAGTCTGCTTTACCCTGCTGGAAAATCCAGCGTCACTTCCGCTTTCCTTGCTGACCCCTCAGTTTTTGTTTACAAGGCTTGATACCGCCAAGCCCAACGGGGGTGGTAACTCCTCAGTCATTATATCCGCCTTCATCCTTCGATAATCGCTTTGTAACCGAAAACGCCCCAATCGGCAATGCCGTTTAATCCAAGCGATTTCGATACCTCTTCCTCAGGTCTTTTGGACACTTGCAGAAAATGAGAGGGCCGGACCTGTGAGGATGAGTTTCGGATGACTCCATCCCGTTCGACAAAATATTGGGGAGGCTGTTCGCCGAAGCGGCCTCGCTGGATCAGACATACTCTGTGGACAGTCAAGGATGATACAATGGGTGCAACCGTTGTTTCGGTCCATAAAGTTTGGGAAGGAATCAAGGGAGAACCCTTGCATCCATCGAACCGGATCATTAGCCTCAACTGCGCAGCGGGTAACAGGTGAAATGGCTGAGAGGCGGCGATAGCTGGGCGTGAACACCGCCAGAATTGTCTCACTTGGCCGCTTCTGCCTCGTAGGGGGCGAACCCAGCAACCGAGTGCTAGCCGTTCCCTTTCCGCCAACAGAGATGTTGCCCCGTGCGTTGAACCGGTAGACAAAGAATGCAGAGTTTTTGTACGGACAGGGGGAGGATAGGTCTGCTTCTCCTGAATTCAACTGGAGCCTCAGACACGGCTGTGTGAGCACTACAACTCGACTTTTTGGGGGAGACATGTCCAGAATCCGCCTATCTATCGCGTTGACCATGGTATTAGGTTGCATCATTATGGTGGGGAATCCGAGCCGTTCTGCCGCTCAGCCAACGGACCCTACCCGCCTTCCCGATTTTCGCAAGACCACATTCATATTGGAAATGAAGGGAGCGCGAGGGATTCCCCCCGAGCGTTTGGGGGAAGTCCAGAACACATTCCGGGAATTCGCGGCCTACCAAGCCCAATTGATCTCCCATCCTTTGGTTTACCGGCTCATGCGGGACCCGCTCAACCGAACCGACGCGTCGGGGCGGCAGATTCCGACACTGGATATGATTTTCCGGGACCTCGAGCGATTCCTGGTTTATCCGGCTCCCGGCAACCGGGTGACCACGGAGCAAGCCGACTACATCCGGGAGTTGGGCACCGCTTTAGATGCAGCTTTGCGACCTCTGATTACCAGCCATCCCGAACGAATCGTGCGGATCAATGCCACGCGGATGCTGGCGGTGGTCTGCAAGATGGGAGCAACGGCGCACTACGCCACTCTGACAGAACTGATTTCCAGTCCGAACGTCCCCACGGAAATCAAGAACTATGCACTTCAAGCAGCGGCCAATTTGCTCTCCGCCTATGACGTGCTTGATTCCAAGAGTCGGCGACATAGTAACGCCTGGCGTAATAACGAGAAGCCCGGCTCTGCTGACATAGAACTCGCTGCCTTGGTCGGAGCCATCGAAAAATGTATCACCGATCCGAACACCCTCGTTCCGGGGTTGTGGAATGGAGATACAAACAAACCGGCGATCTTGCAGCCCGACCAAGTAGAAGTCGCTCGTTTTGTGCGCCGTCAAGCCATCCGTGCTCTGGCCCAAGTCCGGTTTGTGACGATCTCTGGCGCGGGGCCAGACGGTAAAGGCCGCCTTTACCCTGCTTACACTTTGGCACGGGTCTGCCTCTCGGACCCCAGGCTGATCCTGCCATCCACACCCGCCGACTGCGCGGAAGCGGTCATCGGCCTGTGTAACATGTCCCCGGTGCTGGAAGATGGAAAGCATGTCAAGGAATACAACGTGGATGCCGCCGTCGAGGCCATCGTGGCGGGACTGATCACCTTTGCTGAGCCTCGTGGCGATCCGACCGACACTTCGTTGCATTGGCGAGTTTACGGCCTGCGAATTGCCGAAGCGATGAATAATTGGCCGCCGCTTTTCGACAATCTTTACGACCCGACCCGCCCCCGACAATACAACAAAGCTACTGTCCCCCGTATCGTAGATGATCTCATCCAGCGTGCCCGAACGGCAATTCTCGACCCACTCGACCGAGTCGGCCCCGACGGCAAACCTGATCCTTTAGCCGGGCGAGTACAGCTTGACACCCTCCGGGAATATCTTCGCCAATTGCGGGCGAATCCCAAACGGAATCCCCTGCTGTTTACGAACAACCCTGAAACAGCCCTGCCAGTCATCCCAAGAAACTGATAGCCGGGACTTTCTTGGCAACTGTGGAGTTTTGCTGTTGCACAGCCGGGAGGCGAGAGGGACAATAATAGCAACCCGAACCGGGAGAACAAGAATATGAAGCGCATTGTTCCTGCGGTGTTGCTCGCAGCTCTGATGGCATTGGTGGCGACCCGTGCTGAGGCGGGTTATCTCATTATCCGCGTCATTCTGGAAGGCGGCCAATATGGGGCCAACGGCGGCCAGCCACCGACCGGTTTGGAAGGCACCGGTTCACCACCACCGGTTTATGGTAAAGGTCCGAAATATGGCTCAGGATTCGGTCCGCCTCCCGGCTTGATCCCCGGCGGCGGCGGCAGCCCTTCTCTCCCCGGCATTCCCGGAGTACCGGGTACTCCTCACACAGGGGGCACTATCAAACACGATCCCTCACGGGCTTTAGTCGTTCTGGTTCCCGTCACGTCCGACTTCCGCCAGGCCCAGCCCTTCTACAAGGCCCCTTACGACCCGAATACCAACCCGGCTTGGCGGCCTAAGATCAGCTTCGACTATCACGGTCAGAAACTGACCGCCAACCTTTTCGCCGACGGGACCACTATCCAATGGTATGAAGAACTCTTGCTCACACCCGGCGCGGCAACGACGCGCGCCCATGAGTTGGAAGCGAAATATATCGAGTGGAAACGGCGGTCCGCCCAGGACCTTAAGCCTTTGCATCTTTTGATTCGTGAGTTGCTGGAAGCGGGCTTTGTTGACAGAGCCTTGGAACTGAGTGATGAGTTATTGGAGTCAGTCCGTAAGAGCAAAGGGGAAGTCGCTCCGGAAGTTGCAGCTTTCGCCCGTGTCTATAGCCGCTATCAGCCGATGCTCAAGGGTGCTCTGCTCAAGCCTTCCGCGGCAGAGCAGTGGCGGTTCAATCTCAACGCCCGGCAGGTGCATACTCTTCCCCACTATGCGTTGGTCACGTGGGATGCTTCCCCCGAGGAAGTGCAACGCTGGAATCGGCTGCTGGAGCAGAATTTCCGGGCCTTTTACCTCGTACACGCTTGGCGCGGGGTGGACCTGCCTTTGCCTGAAGCACCACTGACCGTCATCCTTCCGCCCTCGCCCCGCGAATTCTTCCAGCTCAGCCGAGTGTTCGACATCCCCCTGCGTCTGCAAACCGACGGTTTCTACGTCCCTGACTATGACGTTTTGGTCCTGTCACCTGGGCGTTTGGATGAGCTGGGGCAAACATTTGCCCGGCAGATGCAGGCGATCTATCAGACAGGTGTCAAGCGCGACGCCCTCCTGAGCGGCAGCGGGCCGCCCTTGGACAAGGAGGGTAAAAAAGGGAAGCGCCCCGAAGAGGTCGCCCGCATGCAAACACTGGCTTTGGTGGAGCGGCTGATCGAAGACCGCGCCATGATGGCAGCTATCACACGCGAGGGCAACCGGCAATTGCTCTATGCGACCGGCCAACTTCCCCGATATGTGGACCTTCCTGAATGGCTCTTCCACGGCTCAGCCAACACCTGGATGCAACCGCGCGACCCCGCTTTGATCAGCAAAAAAGACGGGAAGGACGAGAAACATTACATCTCTGTCTCACTGGCCGACGGTTGGGGCGGCCCCAACTCGTTCTGGCAACGCCACTTCCGGGACCTGCAAGAGAAGAAGGAACTGCATCCCGATCCGGGCCAGTTGCTCCGCAACGTGCTTAGCGATGCCTACTTCCGGGGTCTACGCGATCCGACCAAAGCAGATGATCCTGACCCGGAAAAGAAGGAAACTTCCGTGGCTCTCAAGAGCGGTAGCGGCAGTGGGCCACTTACACCACCTCTCGGAGGCGGATTGATACCGCCGGGTGGCGGATTGACCCCGCCCGGTTATGGCCCTCCAGGTTTGGGGACGCCAGGCGGAGGATTGACGCCGCCAGGCCTCGGTCCGCCAGGCCCGGGTGGATTTGCAGGGGGAAGTGCTTTGGGACCGCCCGCTCTACCTCCAGGAGGTAGCCTCGGTCCGCCTCCTGGCGGTGCTCCCGGAGAACCAGGTATGCCCTATCCAGGGATGCCGGGGATGGGAACACGTCCTGCGGCGGAGGACCCCCAAGCTATCCTGCGCAAGAAGCGAGAGCGACTCAACATCAAAGCTCAGACGACAGCGTGGGCACTCTACTACTATCTCAGCGTGGCATACCCCGAAGAGTTCCGCCAGTTCTTGACCGCCCTTTCCCAATTACCACGGGATCTGCCGCTGGAAGGAGAAACCGTCGCCGCTGTTTTCCGCCGTACATTCCGTCTCGATGGCAGCCCAGAGGCCGATGCACGTTTCGCGGAACGCTGGCTGGAATTCATACGCACCCTACCCCCCGTGTACATCGACGTGGCATTGGTCGAACCTAAACCGCCCACTTCAGGCGAAAGCACAACTCCAGGATATCCAGGCTTTCCTCCGGGATATCCTGGTTTACCCCCCGGCAGCGGCCCTGGCTCTCCCGATGGAGGAGCACCGGGCAGCGGACCAGGACGCTGATTCCCTCAGTTCGGTGAAACCAGCGATCCGCTTTCCACTGGCCCCGGCCTACATCGCTTTGGCCCCCTAAAGAATGACAATGCCCCCTATCTGCCCTACAATGAGGGCTGTATTGGGGCTATGGGAAGGTAAGTAGTGCTATCCTGCGGGTAACGCAGAAGCGAGAGGGTTCAACCCGGCTTGCTCTAGGATTTTGCGGAGCAGTTGCCTTTTGTCTTCGCTCAGCGGTGCAATCGGGCGGCGGTTAGGACCGCAGGAACGGCCAAGCAAAGCCATAGCTTCCTTGATCATTCCGTTGCCTGTACTCAAGGACATGGCCATGCGGATCGGGTGAAGCCGAGCCTGACACTGCCGGGCTTGCTCCCAATCTCCGCGGCGAAAGCTTCGGTAAATCCCAACGCATAGCTCCGGCGCGATGTTGGCAGTCGCAGGAATTGCTCCTTGAGCGCCGGCTTGCAGAGCTGCAAAGATCAATGTATCCCGACCGTTGAGAACGCTGAACCGCTCCACCGGGGTGGAACGAATCAACTCAATCGTGTTCTGCAAATCCCCGGAACTGTCCTTGATTCCGACGATGTTGCGGTGATGGTCCACAAGGCGCGCGACCGTAGCAGAATCGATGTTCAGACCACCACACGTTGCCGGATTGTTATACAACACCACCGGCAAGGAGGTGCTTTCTGCTACCCGACGAAAGTGATCGTACAATTCCTGTTGGTTCGGCTTAATAAAGTACGGCGTCAGAACCGAAACTCCGTCGGCCCCTTCGCGTTGTGCCATGTGAGTCAGGCGAAGGACCTCGCGTGTCGATTCCGCACTGACGCCCACCCAAACCGGAATCCTTCCGCGGCAATGAGCAACGGCCGTGACTGTCACCGCTTGCTTTTCCGCCTCGTCCAAGGCATAAAACTCACCCGTGGTGCCCAATATGAAGATGGCATCCACGCCACTGCTGATCTGCCAATCAATCAACCACCGCAACCGGGAAAGGTCTAAATCTTCATCGTCACGAAACGGAGTCACCAAGGGGGGAATGATCCCACGGGGTGGCTGGTGTATGCTTTGGCTCATAGCTAGGATTCCCAAATCGGATCGGCCCTGTGGCTGGTCTGGAGCTTGTCCCAAAACAGTGTATGCTGGCTGGGCCCACATGGGACACGCAGCTCTTCGATTCTTACCTACAATGTAACATAGGCCGACGGCTACGACGGCGCTGTTGATAGCCATTCAACAACCTATGGACGCGCTGAGTGGGGGGGAACTCGTTATTTTGACGCTGCTGATTTTGGCAGCGGCCATCCTGTACTCCTCGGTGGGGCATGCCGGGGCTTCCGCCTATTTGGCCGCGATGAGCCTATTCGGTTTGGCTCCCGATCGGATGAAACCGGCGGCTTTGATTCTGAATGTCGCGGTGGCCACTTTGGCCACGGTGCGCTACATTCGTGCCGGTTGCTTCCAGCCGCGCATCTGGCTCTTGTTCACCTCCGCCTCGATCCCCTGCGCGGCCCTAGGGGGGTATTGGACCTTGCCCACCATGCTTTACAAACCGATCGTCGGATTGATCCTTCTCTTCGCCGCAGGCCGCTTCCTGATGGAACCAACCCGGACAAACTCAGCCGGCGACGGTTCTTCAGAATCAACGCAGGAACACCTGCGACCTTTCCGCTGGCCCATCGCAGCGTTCTGGGGGGCAAGCATTGGCCTGCTATCGGGTTTGACCGGTACCGGTGGAGGTATTTTCCTTTCTCCCCTGATTTTGTCGATGCACTGGGCCACCACCCGCCAGACCTCCGGAATCTCCGCCGCTTTCATTCTCGCCAACTCGCTCGCCGGTTTGGGTGGGCTGCTGACTCAAGGACAAACGATACCGCCAGCGGTTAGCATTTGGCTAGTCGCTGTATTGGCCGGCGGATGGATTGGTTCCTCCTTGGGAGTGCGGAGATTGAACACAGCCAGCCTCCGCAAACTCTTGGGAGTCGTTCTCGTAATTGCTGGCGGTAAAATGCTTTTGAGCGACCTGAGTTGGTACCAATTCTTCTCGAATCTGGGAAGCTGAGCCATTGTCACCTCACCTAAATTATCACGGACGACTTTGGACCATGAACCCCATGCTTTGAGTAAGGGTATGACATAACTAACAAACCCATACGCGCCGTCCATCGGAGCCGCTCCGGGGAAGAGACGTTGTCATCCTCCTCCAAGCCACGGCGGCGTTTCTCCGGGCGGCGGCAATTTGACCACCCGCACGTTACGAATCTGGGGGTGTGCTTGCACGGCTGCCACCGCCTCCTCCGGCGGCGGGCTATCCAAATTCAGAATCCCGATGGCGTCTCCGCCAGGAGCTTGACGCCCCACCGTCATTTGGGCGATGTTGACGCGATGGTTCCCGAAGATGGTTCCCACGTAACCGATCAATCCGGGCACATCGCGATGGTTGAAAAACATCATGACACCATCCAGGTAACCCTCCATGCGGAAAGGGCCAAGCTGAACTAATCGCGGATACTGATCTCCGAAGAGAGTACCTGCCGCGATCGTAGTTCCTTGTTCAGTTTCCACTTCGCTTTGAATCATGGCGGCAAAATCCCCGCGCTTGGGATGAGACGATTCGCTGATTTCGATGCCCCGCTCACTGGCCAATATTTCGGCATTGACGAGGTTCACCCCTTCGCTCAGGCGGTATTCCAGCAGACCGGCAGTGAAGGCCGCGGTCAATAACCGATTCTTTTTGCCGGCGAGATCGCCTTTGTACACCACAGTCGCCCGTCGGATTGCCCCTTGGGCTAATTGGGCTTGGAGCAGTCCCAAGCGCCGCGCCAAATCGACAAAGGGCCGGACTTCCGCCAACTCCTGCGGGTCCACCGACGGCATGTTAACGGCATTGGCCACTCGACCGCGCAACAGAAAGTCGGCGATCAATTGCGCCGCTTCCAGCGCCACTGTTTCCTGGGCTTCGACAGTCGATGCGCCCAAGTGAGGTGTCAGCACGACATTAGGAGCGCGCAACAACGGATTGTCCGGTTGTAAAGGTTCCACCGAAAAGACATCGATACCAGCTCCGGCGATCTGTCCTGTTTGTAATGCATCGGCCAGAGCGGCCTCATCGACAACACCGCCGCGTGCCACGTTGATAATCCGAGCAGTCCGTTTCATCCGGGCCAGTTCGGGAGCGCCGATCATCCCGCGGGTTTCGTCCGACAGCGGCACGTGGAGAGTGAGAAAATCAACCTGAGGGAGAAGCTCATCGAGACTGCGGGCCATTTCGTAGCCGAGTTCCGCCGCCTTGGCAGCCGTAACAAACGGGTCGAGGACCACAATGCGCATATCCAACGCTTTAGCGCGACGGGCAACTTCCCGGCCAATCCGGCCCAAGCCGATGATTCCCAAAGTTTTACCCGCCAGTTGCGTCCCGACGAAGGCGTTTCGATCCCATCCGCCGCTTTTGAGTCGAGCATCGGCTTCCGTGATCCGGCGAGCCAAGGCCAGCAGCAGCGCCAAGGTATGTTCGGCAGCCGCAATCGTGTTACCGCCGGGAGTGTTCATCACCACGATTCCCTTGCGGGTCGCCGCTGCGACATCGATGTTGTCCACCCCCACGCCCGCCCGAGCGATCGCCCGTAACCGTCCAGGTTGTTCCAAGCAGGCCGCTGTGATCCGGGGTTGCGAGCGCACAATGCAGGCATCATATTCCCGCAAGGTAGCAGCCAACTCTTCGCCTTTCAGGCCCAAGCGGACATCAACTTCCAATCCCGCCTGCCGCAACCAATCAATCCCCGCCCCTTCCAACTTGTCGGCAATGAGAACGCGTGGCATGACGATTCGTAGTCCCTCCCCCTCGTCTGGTGTACCCCTTCGTAGGTCCGGCAGCTATTTTTTCCGCCAGTTTTATCTTCCGGGCGGACCCAATGCACTTCCTAGGGACAAACTATAACCTCACCCGACTTTGGCAGCCGCTGCCATCCTCTTCGCTCCTCATTAGTGACGGAGGAACTGGAAAAAACTCGCCGTAAGCATCATCACGCACGAGCGTTCTCATCTCTTCGTTCCCTCAGAAGGGTGATTACGCTGGATTGAGCCTTGACTGTTGCTTTCTCTCAAGCATCACCGGATTTCAACTTGTCCAGGACGTCGCAGTGTTTACTCTCATCGTTGAGGGCATAAGTTTAGAAACGGACGGATCACAGCCCCCAGGTTATAAGCCTGGCATTGAGCCGTGGAGCAAACGCATGCTGCGAGCGATACTGGTGACTGGAATCGCCTTTGGCCTAGGTGCAGGTGGGGCCGGGGTGACAGACACTCCAGCGGCAGAACCCTCAGAGCCAGCCATTCCCGGAGGCCGTCCACCGAACATTCTGCTAATTGTCGCCGACGATTTGGGTTACGGTGATTTGGGTTGCTACGGCCAGCAGAAGATCCGCACACCGCATCTGGATCAACTAGCTGAAGAGGGAATCCGTTTCACGAACGCCTATGCTGGCAGCACGGTGTGCGCGCCGTCTCGTTGTGCTCTCATGACCGGCTTACATACCGGCCACTGCCGGGTTCGAGGCAATGGAGGAGGCGGCAGCCCCCGCTCGAATGTGCCCTTAGCACCGAATGACATCTGCATAGCCGAGTTGCTCAAAAAAGCTGGTTACGCCACCGCTCTCATCGGCAAGTGGGGGCTCGGCGAGGCGGGCAGCACGGGCCTTCCCACCCGAAAGGGGTTCGACTATTTCTTCGGCTATCTCAATCAGCATCATGCCCATAATTACTATCCAGATTTTCTGTGGCGGAACGAGGAGAAGGTCCGCATTGACAATCCCCAGTCTGCCGTGGACAACGTGGCTGCCCAACGGCGGGTTTACGCCCCGGACCTATTCCGAGAGGAAGCCCTACGATTCCTGACAGCTCATCAGGATCGGCCCTTTTTCCTTTACTTCGCCACCACCGTACCCCACGCGAACAATGAACGGACCCGTGCCACGGGCGAAGGAAACGAGGTCCCGGATGACGCCCCTTACACTCACGAGAACTGGCCTCAAGCGGAAAAGAACAAGGCGGCTATGATTACCCGCTTGGATGCGGACGTCGGAACCATTCTCACCCACTTGCAGAAACTGAAGCTGGAGAGAAATACCCTCGTCATCTTCACCAGCGATAATGGCCCGCACCGGGAAGGTGGTAATAAACCGGAGTTCTTCCGCAGCTCCGGACCATTCCGAGGCATCAAACGAGACCTTTACGAGGGTGGCATCCGCGTCCCCTTCATCATCCGCTGGCCCGAACGCATCAAGCCAGGTACAGTGACCGATCATGTGACCGCCTTTTGGGATTTTCTCCCCACGGCTTGCGATCTCGCCGGCGTGCCGATCCCCTCTCAGCTCGACGGTATTTCTCTTGCTCCGCTCTTAACAGGTCAAGGGCAACAGCGCACCCATGAGTTCCTCTATTGGGAGTTTCACGAAGGCGGCTTCCGGCAGGCCGTTCGCTACGGACGCTGGAAAGCCGTGCGGCACGCCCCCCATCTCCCCTTAGAGCTTTACGACTTGCAAGCAGACCCTAGTGAAACTCGCAATATCGCCGCGCAGCACCCGGATATCATCAAGCGGATCGAAACTTACCTCAAGACGGCACGCACCGATTCCAAGGAATTTCCCATTCGGCTACCTAAGAAAAAGTGATCCCTTGGTCCACTGACCCGCTCTCTCGCATCGCCCGCCGTATATCCTACCTGGTGATTTTGCCCCTTCCGTCAGAGCACCGCGGCAGCACAACCCCGAGGGAACTTTCGCAGTTCCTGGGTGACGGCGTATCAACGGCTGACAGTGTATCAATCGTATGCGATCCCGTCTGAACACAGTTCCCAAAAATCATTGGTATCTCTTGAATGTGGAGAGGAGTCGCAGTAGAATGTAAAAGGTAATACAAAGTAATTCCTCAGGAGTTCGCCGATGTGTCCTCCTGCTATGCGATCCTGGACCAGGCTCTGGAGGCGCTTGGCCCGACTGCTGGGAGTTCTGGTGGCGATAGGCACTACAGGAGGCTGCAGCGGAGGAGGCGAAGCCTGGCCAGTGGATCATCCCGGTCCCAAGGTGGTCGCTTCGTTTGCCCCGCTGTACTGCTTCGCCTTAAACGTAGCTGGTGAAGATGCTGTTGTGCGGCCATTGATGACCACTTCTGGCCCGCATCACTTCAATCCGACGGACAAGGATGCCCGCTTGCTCCGCCAAGCTGATCTGTTTTTGATCAACGGCCTAGGTCTGGAAGGCGACAGGCCCGAAAAGCTGCGCCAAGCAAGCAGTAATACCCGCCTTCAAGTCGTAGATGTCAGCAGCCGCATTCCACCTTCGATGCTCTGCGAAGGCAGTTGCTGCCATCACGAGGAGGGGGCCGAGGAGGAAGAGCATAGCCACGAGCACGGCCACGATCCGCACGTGTGGCTGAGTCCGGAGTATGCCATTTGGCAAGTGGAGGTGATTCGCGACGCTCTCATCGAGAGAGACCCCGCGCATGCGGAGACCTACCGTCGACGTGCCCAAGAGTACATCACCCGCCTGCGGCAACTCACAGAATATGGCCGCACTTTGTTGCAAGACAAAAAAGATCGCCAATTAGTCACCTTCCACGAATCCTTGGCCTACTTTGCGAAGACGTTTCAACTGAATATCGTCGGCGTGGTTCAGAAAAATCCGGGCGTGGAACCCAGTGACAAGCAGTTGAAGAAGCTGATCGCTCTGTGCGCCGACGAGAAACGGCCGGTGCGAGTGATCAGCGTCGAGCCACAATACAGTAATTCCCACTCCGGGCATGAGTTGGTCAAGGAGTTGCAACGCCGCGGCGTTCCTGAACCGGTTCTCGTGGAGATCGACACGCTGGAAACCGCACCGCTCCAAGACCTAACCGCGGACTGGTACGAGCGGCGCATGCGTGCCAATCTGGAGGCCCTGGCCAAGGCCCTGCGATGAATACTGCTGTTCCTCCCGCGAGTATTCCCCTGTCCGTGATTTCTCCACCCCTGGTGGCCATGCAGGATTTGTGGGTCGAATTGGGAGGTCGGCCCATCCTCTGTGGTGTCACTGCGGAAATTGCGCGAGGGCGTATCACTGCTGTTATCGGGCTGAATGGTTCCGGCAAGACCACGTTACTCCGCACTCTGGTGGGGGAGTATCCCTATCGGGGCCGGATCGTTTTCCGCTGCGGCCATGACCATTCCCGGCCCAATCCGGAGCACGTCGGATACGTCCCGCAACGCCTGATCGTCGATGCACGCATGCCGCTGACCGTCCGTGATTTGTTTGCCCTAGCTCTCAGTTCCCGCCCGTTGTTCCTAGGCGTCCCCCGCCGGGTGGTTCAACGGGCCGAGGAGCTTCTTCACAAGGTCGGTCTTCGGGAGATCCTGGATCGGCCCGTGGATGGCCTCTCCGGCGGGCAGTTACAGCGCGTGCTGCTCGCTCTGGCGTTGGAACCTTCTCCAGAGCTACTTCTGCTGGATGAACCCGCCGGCGGGATTGACTTCAAGGATCAACAA
>Ga0101943_1000614_pt1 | contig 50094 bp, 33 predicted proteins | sample DewCreD2012metaG_5_FD_75244 | JGI IMG/M metagenome (GOLD analysis project Ga0101943, IMG submission 75244) | Hot spring sediment bacterial and archeal communities from British Columbia, Canada, to study Microbial Dark Matter (Phase II) - Dewar... ... | reverse complement strand
AGGTTTCGCCCAGGGTTTGGAGCTGCCCGTGCAGGTTGGCCATGGCCGCTTGCAAATCCGCGTTGAACCGCCGCAACGAGGCAGCAAACCGGCGAAGCTCCCCAGGGTCAACAATGGCTTGAGACATGGATTGATTCCTCGTGATGAAACAGGAAGGATGATGGCCCAGCCCCGTCCTCAGCGCTGGGGAATCTGAATGCTTTGCTGCATTATACCTCAGACAATCCGTTCCAGAGGGGAGAAACTCACGCGAGGAGGATGGGAGAGAGTGCACGGAGGGTCACCGACAATCCTGGGGATCGATCGTAGGGAAGTGATCATGGATCGTGGGAAAGTTATCGCCGTGGCGTGGGGAATTGGAGAAGGTTCGGCAACGCTTTGGGGATGCTTCGATTTTCTGCGAGACAACGGGCGAATTGTGGTCCATAATGGCATATTATGCCAGCAAGGGGGGAACTCCGGGCAAGAGCGGGGCGGCGCAGCCAACCGGGTGTTCTCGCCTCCTGACTTTCCCATAGAGTGCCAGTAGGGCAAAGGTGGGGTGGCGGACGCTATGCGGTTACTCGTGTTGGCCGATATTCATGGTAATCGGGCGGCATTGGAAGCTATTGTGACGCAGCCCTTCGATGCCTGCGTCTGTGTGGGGGACCTGGTCGATTATGGTCCGGAGCCGGGACCCTGCGTCGATTGGGTGCGGGAGAACGCTCTTTACTGCGTCCGCGGCAATCACGACCACGGTGTGGCCCAGGAAGTCGAAGTGCAAGGCACCGCCGGTTTCCGCTTTCTGACCAGCGTGACCCGCCCCTTGACCATCGCGGCCTTGGTTCCCGACCAGCGGCGGTTCCTCGCCGAACTCCCTACCTGGCAGATGTTCACCATCGCCGGCAAACGCTTCCTCATGGTTCACGCCACGCCTCGCGATCCGATGGATGAATACGCGCAACCCGATCCCAATTTCTGGGCGCCCCGCTTGCAGGGTCTGGAGGTCGATTACCTCCTCGTCGGCCACACCCATCACCCTTATGTGTTGCAAGTGAACGGGACAACGATCGTCAATCCTGGCAGTGTGGGCTTGAATCGGGACGGCGATCCCCGCGCCAGCTATGCCATCATCGAGGATGGACGGGTTCAGCTCTGCCGCACTGACTACCCCATCGGAGCCACGCTGACGCGCCTGGAGGAAGTGGTCCAGGACCCCGTGGCCCGCGCCATGCTTTCAGATATTTACCAGGGCGGGCCTTACATCCAGAAGTGGCGAGCCCAGGGACGTTACGGCCAACCCCCCGCCTCGGCTTCCACGCCTCCGCCTGCTGAACATTCCCAACAAGCTCCTCCAACGAATGGAGTGGCCGCCCCAGCGCCGGCCCGTCCGATCCCTCCCCTCGCTTCCGATGCCGGTTCTTCCTAACTGGTACATCCCCGAAGCGAACGCCCCCGCTCGCTATCCTGACGCAACAGGGAGCCATCCCAACGTAGCCCCTGGAGTCTGCCCTCGTATGCTCTGGAGTCGGACCCAGTATGCTCTGGAGTCTTGCCCCAAAATGCCGAGGAAACACCATGACATTGGCGTTCACTCCGGGGGGGGATCGCTTTTTCGGTTGACCTTCCCAAGCCTGTGTTTTACGATGACGATAACCTACCGATATTCGGTGTCTCTGCGTGAGGATTACCCTCGATTGTTTTTGCGTTGGGGAGATAGCTTACGCGTTAGGGACGCCGTCTGAGTTGAGAAGCAGGCCGATTCCTACCTGCACCTGCTCCAGTAGCTCGGTGGTTTGAGGGCGAGAGAACGAGCGATTTCACGGGAGGCACTCCCATGCGTCGGCAATGGCTGGGTGTGGTCCTTTTTGGGACGTGCAGCATCGTCGCAGCTCAACAAGCGCCGCCGGGCCTGCCCACCCCCCGGTTGATTCAGGTTTACCCCATCGGAGTGTCCACGTTGCCGCCGCCGCAGATTCACGTTTTGGGTATGAATCTGACTATGGCGACGGTGGTGAAAGTGACCGGGACCGATTTGGACGAGCCGCAAGGACTGCTCTTTTCCCATCCCGGTTTGAAGGCCGAGTATCTCGACTCCGCCGCGGCGGACATCAAGCTCAAAGGGAAAGCCAAGCAGAATGCGACAGCGCACACCTTTCGGGTCACGGCGGCGCCGGATGTTCCGCCGGGAATCTACGATGTGCGCGTCGTCGGCCAATGGGGAGTGAGCAATCCGCGGGCCTTTGCTGTGGGACGGCTCCCCGAAGTGGAGGAACGAGAACCGAATAACGATGTTGCGGAAGCCCATCGGCTGCCTCTCGATACCACGGTCAATGGCGTGTTTGCGGCCGGTACGGATGTCGATTACTTCGCTGTGACGGCGCGCAAGGGCCAGCGGGTGGTTCTGGCATGCTTGTCCAGTTCGATGGACAGCCGGGCGGTGCCTTTGCTGGAAGTGTTTAGTGCGGGGGGACAACGGCTAGCGGGCAATCGCAATTACAAGGACAATGACGCCGTCGCGGACTTCATCGCGCCAACGGACGGGGATTACTACGTGCGGTTATCGCAGTTCACCTACTTGAGCGGCGGTGCGGATCACTTCTATCGCCTGACCATCACCACGGCACCGTGGATCGACGCCGTTGTGCCGCCGGCGGTGGAGTTTGGCAAACCGACGACGGTTACTCTCTACGGCCGCAATTTACCTAACGGTCAACCGGCGGATGGATACGCCATCGATGGCCGCCCCTTGGAGAAGCTACAGGTTACGATCCAGCCCCCCACGGACCCCGCCGCCCGCTTCCGCTGGAATTACCCCGGGCGGATTCCACCCCCGATGGCGCTCATGGAAGGTTTCGGTTATACCTTCCAGGGACCGAATGGCGTGTCGTTCCCCGTCCCTATCATTTTGACGGATGTGCCCGTAGTCGCCCGCAACCCGGCACTGGGAGCGGCGCCGGACAAGGCCCAGCCTGTTCCCGCGCCGGGCGAAATCGGCGGCTTCATCGCGCAGCGCGGCGAGGTGGTTTGGCACCGCTTCGAGGCGAAAAAGGGACAACAGTTTGTCATCGAATTGTTTGCGGATCGCTTAGGAACGCCGGGGGACTTCTACTTCTCGGTGCGCGACGGAAAGGACCCCAACCGCGACCTTTCTGGCGAACAGGATGACGACAATGACACGCTGCACCCCACCAATTTCTTCACCCGTACTTTGGACCCTCCGCCGTTCCGCTTCACCGCGCCTGAAGACGGAGCCTACTACGTACAAGTCGGTTGTCGCCAAGCCGGACTGGTCTATGGTCCGCGCATGGTGTATCGCCTGCGGATCGCGCCGCCCCAGCCCGATTTCCGAGTGATTGCCATGCCGTACAGCCGGCATTATCAGGTCGGTTCGGCGGCCTGGCAGGGGGGGCAGCAAGCCTACGATGTCTTCGTCGATCGCCGGGATGGTTATAGCGGAGATATTACCATCACGGCCGAAGGCTTACCGCCGGGTGTCACCGCTTTGCCACTGACTCTGGGCGCTCAGAGCCGGTGGGGAGTACTCGTGCTCAGAATCGCGCCCGACGCCCCCCCGTTCACCGGGTACATCCGGCTCAAAGCCACGGGTTCGCCTGCACAATGGCAAGGCCCGCCGCTCGTGCGGGAGGTACGCTCGGCGGCCATCATCTGGGGCTTCAATCAGCAGACGAACACCCCGGTCCTCGCCCGCTTGGACCACGGTTTGCCTTTGGCCATTCGGCCCTTCAAAGCTCACTTCGCCCTCAAGCCCGATTGGACAAAACTCAAGATCAACGATAAGCCAGAACCGGCCCAGGGTGTCATCCGTGTCAAGCCGAACGACAAGTTTGTCCTCCCTCTGCGGGTGGAATGGATCAGTGGGGACAAGCAGAACCTGACCTTAGCTGCCGAGCGGATTATGCCGGGGAACCAGGAGCCAATCATTGTGCAATTCGCTTCCCAGCCGACGAAGGACAAGCCGGAAGCCGTCGTGAATGCTACGGTGCGCGCGAACATACCTCCCGGCAGCTATCCGTTGGTCATCAAGGGGACGGCCCAGCTTCCCTTCACCCATCCTGCGACCAAAAAGGGGGGCAATGTGCCGGTGGATGTGCTCAGCGAGCCGGCTTTAGTGGTCGTGCTTCCCACCTCGCTGGCCAAGGTGGCGGTGACAGGACCGCCCAACAACCAGATCAAACCCGGTACCAGCGCGGACCTCGTAGTTCGTGTGGAGCGCCTGTACAACTACCAAGGTCCATTCCAACTCGCAGCGGAGCTGCCTCCGAATACCTCCGGTTTGAGTGTTCAAGGTGGCACCATACCGCCGGGGCAAAACGAGGGCCAGGTGCGATTGACCGCGGCCCCCGAGGCCAAAGCCGGGCCAGTCAATGGGATCATCATTGTCGTCAATGCACCGTATGACGCTCAATATACGGTACGCCATGAAGCCAAGATTAATGTCAACATTGTGAAAAAATAATGGTATTCCGTCAGGCTAAGGATCTCCCGCTTGTAACATTACCGTCCTGATGTACCCTTACCGTTGCTGTGGGTGTGAGCGTTGGTTCAGCCCGCCTCCCACGGGGTCATTCGCCAGAACGTTTGGGATCAGTCAATTTGAGGAGTATTGACCATGCGTTGGCTTGCCTTCCACCCGCTGGTTGTTCTGCTCTGGGTCGGACCCGTCCTTTTAGCTCCTGTCAGCTCGGCCCAAGAAAGCAAGAAAGACGAATTGCAACCGATTCCCACTGTGGATTTGAAGAGAAATACGCCCATCGAATACAACACAGATATAGCACCTATTTTTGAAAATAAATGTTTTGTATGTCATTCGGGGAAAATTACCGAAGGTGACTTCGATATGAGCAGCTACGACAAGCTGATGAAGGGAGGTCGCAAACGGGGGGCGAAGGTGATCATTCCGGGTAAGCCGGAGGAAAGTTTTCTCTTTTTGGCCTGCGCGCGGCGTGCCCGGCCCATTATGCCGCCGAAGACGGAGACGCCGCTGACGCCTCACGAGTTGAGCCTGCTGAAATTGTGGATCGAGCAGGGGGCCAAAGCACCGACGACGACGCGCGTCCGCACTAAAGTGGTGGTGAGTTTGCCGCCAGCACTAGTCAGGCCTGTCCGCGCTGTGGTTGTCGCCCCGGATGGGAAGCAAGTCATCGCCAGCCGTGGCAATCAAATCCATGTGTACACCGCTCAGAAAAAACAGGACCCCGGCAAGAAAGAAGTGCTGGATTGGGTCTATCAGCGCTCATTAGTTGATCCGAATGTCAAATTCCCCGATGGCAAACCGGCTGGAGCGGCCCATGTTTCCCTGGTTGAGTCGCTGGCCATCAGCCCCGATGGAAAAACCCTCGCCAGCGGCAGTTTCCAGGAAGTGATCCTCTGGGACTTAGCCAGCGGCCAGATTCGGCAACGGTTGACTGGTTTTGCCGATCGGGTCACGGCTTTGGCATTCAGCGGAGATGGGAAATATCTGGCCACCGGCGGCGGGCCGCCCTCGGAGGAAGGCGAATTGAAACTCTTCGATGCTGCTTCCGCCCAATTGGTCGCCGAGATTAGGAATGCCCACAGCGACACGGTGTTCGCCTTGGCTTTCAGTCCCGATGGGAAATATCTGGCTTCTGGGGCCGCCGACAAATTCGTGAAGGTCTTTGAGGTGCCCTCTGGCAAGCTAGTCAAGTCGTTCGAGGGGCATACGCACCATGTCATGGGCGTGGGTTGGACGCCCGATGGTAAGCGCCTGGTCTCCGGGTCTGCCGATAACATCGTCAAAGCCTGGGACTTCGACAAAGGGGAAAAAATTCGCGACATGCCCGGCCATCAGAAGCAAATCACCGCGCTGGTCGTGGTGGGTAAGACGCCCCAGTTCCTGACAGTCAGCGGAGACACGACGGCTCGCCTCTGGAATGCGGACAACGGCGCAACCATCCGGCAGTTCAGCGGAGCGGGGGATTTCCTCTACGCCGTCGCTGCTAGTCCGGACGGGGAAGTGGTGGCCACCGGCTGCGAGGACGGCTTGGTCCGGCTTTACAACGGCAAAACCGGGGCACTCCTAAAAGCCCTCGCTCCAGAGGAAGCCGCCCCGAAGAAATGAATTCGGCCCTCTTGATGAAGCTTGAATTTGGTCGCATCTTGAAACGGCTACGATCTCACATACCCGCCGTGATCTCCCGCAAGGCCGCCAGCAGGCGGTCGATTTGTTCCGGCGTGGTGAAGGGACCGGGGCTGACGCGGACCGTTCCTTCCGGATAGGTGCCGATAGCTTTGTGGATGTAAGGAGCGCAATGCAGGCCGGGGCGCACCGCGATATCGAAGGATTGGTCCAGAATCGCTCCGAGATCGCCCGCAGGGATGCTTTCGTGACGAAAACTGAGAGTGCCGACACGCAGGGAAGGATCGGCAGGACCGAACACTTGAAAACCCGGCATATCCAGCAAGGCATGCCGTACCTGCTCGCATAACGACACCTCGTGCTGGCGGAGGTGATCCGGCCCGCGTTCCTCGACGAAATCCAAGCCGGCGATCAGTCCGGCAATTCCGAGTACATTCGGCGTGCCGCCTTCGAGATAGTACGGCAACTCCCGCGGTTGAGTGGGACTGGAGGAATCGCCACCCGTGCCTCCCTCGCGCCAAGGGCGTATCAGGCTTTCGGCACGAGGCCCAACGTAGAGCACTCCCGTGCCAGTCGGGCCGAACATTGCTTTGTGGCCGGGGAAGGCGAGCAGGTCGATGCATAGGGCTTGCACGTCGATGGGAACTACTCCCGCTGTTTGAGCGGCATCGACCAGAAAGAGTAGGTCACGGTGGCGAACTAGCCGCCCGATCTCGGCGATCGGTTGGATCGTACCCAGGACGTTGCTGGCGTGTGTCATGGCCACCAACCGCGTCCGCGGGGTCAAAGCCGCTTCGATCGCTGCCGGATCGACACGCCCATCCGCTTGGGCGCTGACCCGCGTCAAGGTGATGCGGCCCGCCTCGGCCAAAGCCACCAAAGGGCGGCTGACACTGTTGTGTTCCACGTTTGTGGTGACGACGTGATCTCCGTCCCGCAGCACTCCTTTGATGGCGATATTGAGGGCATCCGTTCCATTGAGGGTGAAAATCCAGCGCTCCGGACTGCGTCCGTTGAAGAAGCGGTTGAGGCGGTGTCGGGCGTTGTCGAGGGTGCGCTCCGCCGCCAAGGCCATCTTGTGGCCGGCGCGTCCGGGATTGGCCAATTCGTGCCGGGCGAAGTGGTCCAGAGCCTCGTACACGGTCGGCGGCTTGGGATAGCTCGTCGCGGCATTGTCCAGATAGATCATGATGCCTTCCCGATAGATTTTTCCCGGTCGATCCCTCCCAGGATCGACGGACCTCAATAACCCACGTAGCGGGCGTAAAGAGTGCGGGCCTTGTCCGGTTCGCTGGTGCCCTTGATGATGGCCCGTCCGTCAGGGAAAACGGTGAATTCGTAGGCTTCGCCGTTCTCCACAAGATGGAACTTGAGCAAGAATTTGTTGAAGGAAACAGTGCCGGAGGAGCGCAGCGTCTGGGCTAGGGTCTCGAAGTCGAGGCGGCTCGCCCGGCGATGCGTGACCTGGACGGCGTTACGCCCGCAGAGGGTGGTCGTCTGGGTGCCGTGCTCGCCTTCTAGCCATTCAAAGCGGCGCTGGGCACAGCAGGGACATTTCCCCTTGCGTCCCGCTAGCGGTGCAATTTTGACCCGCTTGATCGTGTTGTCCCATACATTGAGGACGAGCAGATCACGGTTGATGGCTTCCAGATGACCGGAGAGGATTTTCAGAGCTTCCGCGGCCTGGAAGTTGGCGACGATCCCCACAGCGGGTCCCAAGACGCCCGCGGTTTCGCAGGTGCCGGTTTCCCCCGGTCCTGGGGCGGCCTCAAACACGCAGCGCAAGCAGGGGGTTTGACCTGGCACAATCGTCATGGTCATGCCTTCGCTACCCACCGCTCCCCCGTAAACCCACGGTTTGCCCAGCTTGACGCTCACATCGTTGATCAGATACCGCAGCTCAAAGTTATCGCTGCCGTCGAGGATCAAGTCGGCATCGCGGCAGAGGTCCTCGATGTTCGTGCGGTTGATGTCCGTCACGACGGGTTCGACCGTCACGCTGGAGTTGATCTGCCGTAATTTGCGGGCCGCGGCTTCCGCCTTCGGGAGGTTCTCTGTCACGTCGGACTCGTCGAAGAGCACTTGCCGCTGGAGATTGGACGGTTCGACGAAGTCACGGTCGGCGATCCGGAGCATGCCGACCCCGGCGCGCACCAGGGCGTTCGCCAGGACTGTTCCCAAGGCCCCGCAGCCGCACAAAGTCACGCGGGAGGCCAACAAACGTTCCTGCCCCGCTTTGCCCAAGCCGGGAAAACGCATCTGACGGGAATATCGGTCCCAAGGGTCTGCCGCTATCATGGAGTCTCACTCGTGGAAGGATTCATGCGGTGTCAACCGCCGGCCACTGCCGGGATTAACGCAATGGTGGTGCCATCCGCTACGGGCGTTTGCAACTCCTCCAGGTAGCGAATGTCCTCATCATTGACGAAAACGTTGATGTAAGGCCGCAGTTGCCCATTCTGGAAGAGCTTGCTTTCCAGCAAGGGATATTGACGGATCAGGTCGGCCAAGGCCGCGGCGACCGTTTCTCCGGCCACAGCCACCGCTGTCTGCCCTCCGGTTGCTTCGCGTAACGGTGCAGGAATCTCAACAGTGACGGCCATAACAGGGTCTCTCTCCGGTCGGATGATTCAGGGACAATTTGGGGATGGCCTCTCGCTGTCCAGCGTTGGAAAAAAGGTGGCAGGTTCAAACTAAAGCTGGGACTGTCGAGGGAGCCGGAGCGCGCAAGCCGGCATACTCCTCGAAGGCAGCCAGAGTGGGTGCGATGACGGCCGGCGTTTCGATGGCGTCGAAGACAGCATCCTGCGTTTTCAGGCCGTTGCCCGTGATGCACAGTACGATGTCCTCGTCGCGGGGGATGCGCCCCTGTTCGATCAGTTTCCGAGCCACCGCGACGGTGACGCCGCCCGCCGTTTCCGCGAAGATGCCCTCAGTGCGGGCCAAAAGTAACATCCCGTCCACGATCTCTTCATCCGTGACATCTTCCGCCCAGCCTCCGGTTTGGCGGATGAGCCGGGCTGCGAAGTAGCCGTCCGCCGGATCGCCGATGGCCAGACTCTTGCAGATGGTGTTGGGCTTGCGGATAGGCTTGTGCCGTTCCCGGCCGGATTTGACGCATTCGCTGATGGGATTGCAGCCGCTGGCTTGCGCCCCGTACATACGGGTGGTCAGGGGAGTCTCGACCAGGCCAAGCTGGTGCAACTCGCTGAAGGCTTTGTAAATCTTGCCGATCAAGGCACCGCCCGCCATGGGACAGACCACGTGCTGGGGGAAGCGCCAGCCTAGCTCCTCCGCAATCTCGTAACCCATAGTTTTGGAACCCTCGGCATAGAAGGGGCGCAAATTGACGTTGACGAATCCCCAGCCGTACTTGAGGGCAATCTGCGTGCAGACCCGATTGACTTCGTCATAGGTTCCTTTCAGGCCGATCACCTTGGCGCCGTAGACAGCAGTGCCCAGGATTTTGGTCCGTTCCAGGTCGGCAGGAACGAGGATGAAGGTTTCCAGTCCGGCGGCAGCGGCCTGAGCGGCGACACTGTTGGCCAAGTTGCCGGTGCTGGCACAGCCAACGGTAGCCATTCCGAACTCGCGTGCCTTGGATAGAGCTACCGCCACGACCCGATCCTTGAAGGACAGCGTCGGGAAATTGACCGCGTCATTTTTGATCCAAAGATGGCGCACGCCCAGGGCTTCTCCTAGCCGTTGGGCTTTCAGCAAAGGAGTACCACCTACAGCGTGCCCCACGGTCGGTTCGCCGTCCAGTGGCAGCAGCTCGCGATAGCGCCACATGTTCCAGGATCGGCGGGCAATCACCTCGCGGCGCAGGACTTTCTGGACCTCCTCGTAGTGGTAGTCCACTTCGAGAGGGCCGAAATCGTCCGTGCAGAAGTTGATCGGGGACACGGGATAGCGCTTTCCACAAACGCGACAGACCATTCCGCGAACGAAAGAGGACACGGCAACCCCCTGTTCTACAGGTCCGCTTCCTGGGAGGCGGCAGCCGCCGGCCTCGCTCAGGGCGAGCGGAGGTGGAAGGACAAGGGTGAGCCTTTCTCCAGGGATAGATGCCTGCTGAGGCTTCCGCGGCAGGCTAGATGAGATAAGAGGGATCGGCGAGTTGCCCCGCGCGAGCACATCTTATCTTCCCCGGCCATACCCGGCGGGCTGACCTTTTTGCTTCTGGTCGTTCCGCCGTGGCGTTTGCCGGGCAGGAATTAGCACCAGCACCGCAGAGAGGAAACCGGGCGATTCCCACCATCCGCGGCCGGTTGCTGTGGCGTCATCGGGCCTGGCCCCTCGGCCACTCTGGATAAGATGCTCACCTGCTCTTTGTCTCCCTGCTGTCCCAAACAGCAAGGTGTTACAAAAGAGCATAGTGACGAAACAGCATGCTGGCAAGCGGGATTTTACTTGTACTGTGCCAAATCGATCACCACATCCTCGCCAGGCTTGACCTCGATTTCGATCTTGGACTTCTCCCGGCTATACTTCCCCTTCAGTTGGTCTTCGCTGCCGAAGGGAGCCACGGTCACCGCCACGCGGTATTTCCCCGGCGGAATGCCTTTGCCATCGGCCCCGATCAGATCAAAAGACCCAGTAGCAGCATCGGTGATTCTGGCTTCGTATTCTGTGCCCGCATCGACACCGCCGATCTTGATGAAAGTGACTTGCAGTCCCGGATCACCAGGAGGCAAATTGGTGGTGTCGATTTTTATTGGTAGGCCGTTTTCCAAGATGCGGCCCCGGGGTTTGGTGCGCCCCTCCGCAACACCGCTGTCTCGGGAACATCCTGCCACAAGGAGTAGACCCAGAAGAAGCACGCTAGCGAGGCGGCACGGCTTGGACGGGATTCCACTAACCATGATCGGCTCGTCTCCTTTGCATCTCAGGGGATAGGACTCGAATATCCATAAGGAAGGATCACCCGATCCCATCGTTCCCTACGAACAAGAACGAACAAGAGTTCCTCCAGGGTACAAAAAGCGGCTCGCTACTACGGGTCAGTAACGAGCCGCCTTAGGGATGGCTACGATGAGACATCACTACAACAGAGTGGGATCACCAATCGTTGCCGAGCACACCACCATCGGCGCGGTGTCCCAAACCGTAAAATGTCGTTCCCACGCCGCAGCAACTCACGTTGAAATTGATGAAGCGGACGGAGCCATCGCCGAGCAGGGCATTGAAGCCGCCGGGATGCAAGCCGCCGAATCGGCCACCGCCGTCGGTACCATCGTCCGGCATGGGGGCTAGGTCTGTCCGGCGGAGAACGTCATGATCCCAGCCGGAAGAGTAACCCTCATTGTCATCACCCCGAAAGCCGCTGATGCCGCGGATTGCTTTCTTATCGCCCGCCACCAAAGTTTGCGAGAGGCCATCGACCAGGTCCTGCAAGCGGATCGGTTGCCGGCGCCGCGTCCCAGGTACACTGTTTGTGGTGTGGTTGAATGTCCGGACAATAGCGCCCAAATCCGAAGTATTCGGGCCAATGCATCCGGCATAATCCGTTTGGCCGTGGGTCCCGCAGAATGGGTAGCCCGTGGTGGGTTCATACCAAGAGGTGGCTTGAGTCCAAGCGGTGGGTGCCCGACGGGAGGGGCAGAAGTAGGTCTTGATGATAGCCGCCCGCGCTTGGCTCATTTGGCCGCCGATGGTGGGTTGTCCCCCGCCGTTGTAAATGTTCTGCTGTTCCACGAAGGGGAGGAGTTGGAAAAGCCAGCCGGCCCGCTGCTCTGTGACCCCTGCTGGCGGGGCGGCGGGGGCAGAGAGGTTGGGTGGCACACCGACGACGGGGATGCCGTAGGTCGGAGCCATCGACCAGTGCTGGCCGCCAGTGGGGAGGAAACCAGTTGAGTCATTGTGATTGTGCATGGCCAGACCAATTTGTTTGAGGTTGTTCTGGCAGCTCATGCGGGCGGCTGCTTCCCGGACTTTCTGCACCGCCGGCAGAAGCAGACCGATGAGGATGGCAATGATGGCGATGACCACCAGCAGCTCAATGAGCGTAAAACCACGCCCACCACGAATGCGAGTAAGGGAGCGAGTCATACAGCACCTCACGAAATAGAGAAATGAGAGGAACACAACCACCGCGAGACTCCTCGCGACCGCTATGCAATTTACCGCAGTCCAATCCTTCCTGCAAGGGGTGAAAAATGAAAAAAATACGACCCGGAATCTGATGTTGTTTCACCACGATATTCTCGTGACTACCCCTGTTTAGAAAGAAGTCGAAGGAGAGCCGAGAAGAGCAGACGCTCCTTTCGTCTGGCTTGCTACAACGTTAGCCCTCCCCGGAGCTTCTTCCAGAGTTGCCGTCTCAGGCAGCCGTAATGACGCGGCCAGGCCCGGAGAGAAACAGAGCGGGAACTCGCCGTCACGGTTTGCGAGTGCGGATATAAATCTCGAAGTTGGCTTGATCGGTACCTCCGGGCGGCACCTCAAAGGTCAGGATGGTGTCTTGATTATATTGCGGGGGGATCAGCTCTTTGCCAGCCAGGGGAGCGTCATCGGGCGAGCCGATGCTCGGATCGGTCGCCTGGCCTTCGCCGGGTAGAACCGTGCCGATGCGCACTTTGTGCTTACCGACAACCGCCCCCGTGCCGCTGTATTGCTGGGAGGAGACTTTCAAGGTGAAACGTCCCTCGGCATCGGTGACGCCCGCCGAGCCAGGGCCGGGGTCTTTGTTTTTTTCCGTTTGCATGGGCTGAAACGTGACCATCAGATTGGCCACAGGTTTGCCATCGACCAAGACCCGGCCGGAAACAGGGACGAACTTCGGGCGTCCGTCGCTGCAACCGAAGGCACAGGCGGCTAGCAGTCCCATTCCCGTAAGGAGGAATGACCGCAACATGGCTGGACCTCCCAAGCGATTAGTTCACGTCCGCCACTTCACCCCCCGCCATGGTCGCCATCGCCGCCAGACGATTGATGTCCACGCTGTAACTGATGAAGCGGACCGATCCATCCGCCATAAGGAAATTCAGTCCGTTGGTGTGATTGCTACCGAAGCCGCGCTTGCAGGGATTATCCCCGCCGTTACCCGGACTGTTCCAGCAACGGTTGTAACTGTTGCCCAGAATGCGGCTCTCGCTGGTGACCGAGGATTGATTGTACGAAGTGTAGCCATAGGCCCAGAAGGTCGCCCGGCGAGGCACATCGATATTGGTGTACTCCCCGACCAGCAGAGTGTTGGACGTTCCATCAATGATGCTCGTCATCCGTTCGGTAGTTCCTGTGGGACAGCGAGCAGCTACGTTGGCATTGGTGGTTCGGATCACGACGTGGAGGACGCCCTTCCACGCCGGGTTGAGCGTGCCCAGGTTCGGTTCGCAAGTGTCCCAGAAGACCCGGCCGTTGCCGCCGCTGCGCCCTGACACCGCACGATAGGAACCGAATTGATACTGCGCACCACTGCCGTTGCCCGAAGCAGGACGCTCCGTCCGTAAGTAAAGTGTGTCCGAAGGGCAGGAATACACCTTGACGAATTGAGTGCGTAGGAAGGTATTGGCGCTAGCCCAGGTGTTCTGACTCGGAACCCAGGTTTTGAATAACGCGTCTTGTTCCAGGAAAGGAAGAATATCCACCGTCCAAGTGGTCCAGACATTCTGGCCGCAGCAAACGTTGTCGGAGACATTACCGGCCGGGAAAGTGTTGTTGACGTCATGATAGTTGTGCAAAGCGATGCCGATTTGTTTGAGGTTGTTCTGGCAGCTCATGCGGGCGGCTGCTTCCCGGACTTTCTGCACCGCCGGCAGAAGCAGACCGATGAGGATGGCAATGATGGCGATGACCACCAGCAGCTCAATGAGCGTAAAACCACGCCCACCACGAATGCGAGTAAGGGAGCGAGTCATACGGCACCTCACGAGAAAGAGAGGAGAAGTGGAAAGCAGACCGTGGTGTGTCACGGTCGATTCCAGGGTACCTAACCTCTTATCTCTCCGCAAGAGGGAAGCCGAAGAAATTGCGACTCGCCGGGAGCACGATAGATTTTTCCTGCATTCCCCGTGGTGTGCCTCACCCTGTTTATTTGTCAAGAGGCCGCAGGAAGACGTTCATGATTTCCAAGCCGGGAATCGGATGGAAAATGATGAGGCCGGCGGCAGACGAGCGAAGGATTTCTCGCCGCCAGGCGTCCGGTTTGCCAGTAGCGGGTACGCTGAGCGTGGTCTTGTTGCCTGCCACGTCGATCTGCCACTGGCGTTGCTTGGCGGCTGCGGGGAGGCGCCAATCGAAGAGTAGCTCGCACGGGCCGTATTCCTTCCCGCTGGCCAGGGGGGCGTTCCCTTGAGCGACGAGTCGTCCGCCGCTCGTCTTCCAGGTGCCGGCCTCCGCTTTCCAGCCCTCCAAAGTCAAGCCGTTGAAAATGCTGACATGGCCTTGCCAGGATTGGGCCACCTCCTCTGCCTTCGGCTGAGAGCTGGGCAGTTCCTTGATGCGGATATTCTTGAAGTGGCACTCGGCCCCTTCGCTTTCTAGCGCGAGATACCCCTTGCGCGGGACGCATTGGCTGACCCCAGAGACTTCCTTGCCGTTGACATGCAGCTTGATAGCGCCGTCCTTGGCGATGATCCGGTAGTGATTCCACTCGCCTCCTCCTTTAACCCGTTCCTCGCTCGGCAGGCAACGCATGTAGCCCCGCGGGTGAGGGCGATCCGGCACGCACTTGGCTCCATGAATGGCGAAAACGTCCCCGTGATTCGTCGCCCAATCCACCTTCGGGTAATTGATCAGCACCTGGACTTCGATGCCCCGCGTGTAAGGTGTCCCGACGGCTGGCAGAGGATCGCCCCACACGAAAATGCCGGAATTGGCAATCTCCTTCTTGTTGACATGCATCCACTCCACCTCCAGGATGAAGTTCTCATACATGCGTTCGGTCCGCAGAAAGCCGGTCGGCTGGCCCGTGGTGATGATTTCGCCGTTCTTGACATAAAACGTGTCCGGATGGCAGTTGACGTTGACCCACCCCTGGAGATTTTGGCCGTTGAAGAGCGGGACGAACCCCTCTTCCTCTTGGGAATTCCCTGTCGGGTCCGCTGAGTTATTTCCCGAAGCCGAAAGGCCCGACGCGAGAAGTGCTGCTAGCAGTGCTGTAAATGCCATCCAACGGATCGAGTGGACTGTGCTCATAATCACGCCTCAGCAAAGGTGAAAGGGAGGTTTCGATTTTTTCTGGTATCGTCGGGGAAGGATGATAGGATTGTAGCAGGAGGTAAAGGAGGAAGCGAGGGAAAAAATGGCCAGACAGAAGATGATCCAGTGGGCTGCGGTTTTCGGGCTGTGGGTCTGCACTGGTGCCGAGCTGTCTGCCGCGGAGAGGGAACCAAAGGCAGCCGCCCAGCGCCCGAACGTGCTGTTTATCGCCATCGATGATTTGAATGATTGGGTCGGGCCGTTGGCAGGCCACCCCCAGGTTCAGACTCCCCATCTGGACGCCTTGGCCCGGCGAGGAGTGACTTTCACCAACGCCCATTGTCAAAGTCCTTTGTGCAATCCAAGCCGTACCAGTGTGTTGACAGGTTTGCGTCCGAGCACGACCGGGGTTTACGCCCTGGCACCTTGGTTCCGCAGCGACGGCCGCTTCCGAGATCATCCCACCCTTTTCCAGTGGTTCCGGCGGCATGGCTACTGGACGGCTAGCACCGGCAAGGTCTTCCATGGAGGTTATCCCCCGCGCGCGGATCGCCCCCAGGAGGCCGATGAATGGGGGCCGGATGGACGCTTGGCTTCACGGCCCCCGAAGAAATTCGTCCAGACGCCAGACCCTCACCCCCTCGTCGATTGGGGTATTTTCCCGGAAAAGGACGAAGATTGCTTTGATCATGACATTGCGACCTGGGCGGCGGACTGGCTGCGTAAGGCGCCCCAGGATAAGCCCTGGTTTCTCGCCGTCGGCTTCCAGCATCCCCACGTTCCCTGCTACGCCCCCAAGAAGTGGTTTGATCTGTATCCCGAGGATCGCCTGGTCCTGCCGCCTGTGCGGGTGGACGACCGTGCCGACTTGCCCCGGTTCGCCTCCTACTTGCACTGGAAACTCCCGGAGCCGCGCTGGAAGTGGCTCCAGCAGGCCGGCCAGTGGAAGCCGCTGGTGCGGGCTTATCTGGCGAGTGTCAGTTTCGTCGATCATCAAGTGGGACGGGTGCTTCAAGCCTTGCAGCAGAGCGGTCAAGCGGAACGAACCCTCGTCGTGCTTTGGAGCGACCACGGCTGGCACTTGGGAGAAAAAGGCATCACCGGCAAAAACACCCTCTGGGAGCGTTCCACGCGGGTGCCCCTGATTCTGGCAGGACCGGGAGTGGCGGCGGGAGGTCGATGCCAGCGTCCCGTCGAGCTGCTGGATTTGTATCCGACACTGGCCGAGTCCTGCGGCCTTCCCGTTCCCTCCGCCTTGGAAGGTGTCAGCCTCGTGCCGTTGTTGAAGGACCCCCGCGCTCCGCGGCAGCGCCCGGCGATCACCACCCACAACCCCGGCAATCATGCTGTGCGCACAGAACGCTGGCGCTACATCCGTTATGCCGATGGCAGCGAGGAATTATACGACGTGCAGGCGGACCCCCACGAATGGCACAACCTCGCCGCCCAGGAACGCTACGAGCCGATCAAGAAGGAATTGGCCCGCTGGCTCCCTCGCAACGATGCCCCGCCCATGCGGGGAAGTGCCGGCCGGTTGCTCATCGTGGAAAACGGCGTGCCCATTTGGGAAGGACGGCCCATCCGCCCGGACGACCCCTTCCCGGACCAGTGATGCCCAGGAATGCCCCCCGCTCACTGCCCTGACGGCAGGTGCTCCGCATGACTCATCCTTGGTCCGATGCCTGTCCTTTGTCCGTAAGAAACTGGGTGGAGACCGTCATCCCGGTTTCACCGCGGAAACCTTGACACTGGCGGCGTATTCGTTGACGTCATAGCGGCGGATCAAGGATGCCAGTTCCTTATGAAGTGACTCGGTGTTGTCAGCCGATAGGCTCTCCTGCCCCTGTTCCGGCCACGTTCCCCCGCAGCAACTCTGACTGGCGGCTATCCAGTCCTCCTCCGTGATGGACAACGAGCGTGTTGTGGAAGTACTCTCCCCCGTGGAGGAGCCAGTTGGTGCCGGGGGCTTCTCCGCAGACATAGCCGGCGAGCAGCAGCCGCTTTGACCCTCCACGAGGGCGTAAGCGTTGAGGTCAGCGCCGCTGTCGAGCACTTGAACCTGGACAAATCCCGCATCTTGCAAAAGCCGGATGTATTCCTCGAAGGTCAAGGCTCCGGCGATGCAGCCGACCAGGGCGGCAACACTTCGAGCGAGTTCCGGGGGCAGCGGCCGCTTCAGGGCGATGTCGGAGATGGCAATCCGGCCGCCCGGCTTGAGCACTCGATACATCTCCCGGAAAGCCGCCGCTTTGTCCGGCACCAGGTTGATGACGCAATTGGAGATGAGGCAATCCGCGGAGGCGTCGGGCAAGGGCAGGGCATCCAAGGTGGCCTGATAGAAGGCCACGTTTTCTAGTCCCACCCGAGCGGCATTGCGCCGGGCACGCTCGATCATCTCCGGGGTCATGTCAATCCCGATGGCCTTCCCCGTCGGTCCGACTTTGCGAGCCGCCAGGAGCACATCAATGCCGCCGCCGCAGCCCAAATCGACCACCACCTCTCCTGCCTTCAGATTGGCCAAGGCGGTTGGGTTGCCGCAGCCCAGCGCCATGTTCGCCTCCGCCGGCAGTTGCGCCAATTCCTCTGCGGAATAGCCGAACGCTTGGGCGGCTTCCTTCACCCCCGCTGTCTCTTGAGTGATGCCGCTGCTCGCCACAGCCGCATACTTTTGCCGCACGATGTCGGTGAGAGAGGTTTCGGACACGACAATGCACCTCGCCACGATAGCCCTTTGACTAGCAACACAACCTTCATTCTATGTTCCGAGGTTCAGGGATACGAGCGTTGCGGCATGAATCCGGCGCCATCCAGGTGGTCGACCTGGTACGATGGGATGGCTTTGCAGCACTGCTTCCCGGATGCGAACGTGTGCCCATCCCGTTGGACTGCCTCCCCTGGGGTAACCTGAGGCGATAGGCCGGCGTGCGATCTGCCGCAGGCAGCATGTCAGAAGGCGTGCTGAATGCCGAACCAGATTTGCCACGGCGTTGCGGCATTGAGGGTCTTGGCCACATCCAGGCGCAATAAGGCCCGTTCGATGAAACTGAAGACGGCCAGATCGAGGCGCAAGCCCACCCCAAGAGCGTGAGCCACATTCCCGATTCGCCGCCCATCGACGTAAATGGCTCCCACATCATAAAAGGTGGCAAGCCACAAGTTGCGGCCCCCGAAGATATGATCCAGAATATCCCACTCCACCTCTCGGACCAAGGGCAGGCGTAGCTCGACATTGGCTACCCAAGCCGCGCTGCCTTGCCGTTCAGCTAGATCGAAGCCGCGGAACAACGTTCCCCCGCCCAGTGCGAAGAAACGCCCTTCATCGGGGAAGGCACCGAGCAAGACCAGGCGTGTGGCGAACCGGGTGTGTCCCAGGGGTCCCCAATCGTCACGCCCCAAAGAGCGCACGGCGGCCAATTCCAGGCGTCCTTGAGTCGTGCCGCGCCAGCCTTGAACATCGGCCGAACCGCCCCCTGCGACCAGGTCCACCCAGATACCGCCCTCTGGGTCCCAATAGGGAGTGTACATGTTCCACCGGTAATGATAGCCACCCAGGATCATATGATTCCAACGGATGCCATCCGAAGAACGTGAATAAGGGAGGAAGTTATCCTGATAAGTTGTAAATACTTCCTGATACATCATGGGAGGTAAATAGAGACTGGAAGTGGGCAGAAGGACGTGGCGAACATAAAGCACGCCGCGATGGGGGCCGCCTGCTCCGGCGAGCCGATCCCAAGGTGCGACGACTTGGTCGCGGAGCCGTCCCCACGGTCCGGCAATCCGCCACTCCCAATTCCCGCCGATTTGCCAGTGATTTCCAAGAACTGCGGCATCGGCACCGAGAACGACATCCTGAAAATCCGAGCGGTAGGCCAAATAGGTACCGGCTTGGTAGTGCTCTGGGCGGTTCAGGCCAGCCCGCAGCCCGACCATCGTCGTACGCGTGTACCACGGATCATTGTAGGATGGTCCCCACACCCATGGGCCAATAATAATGTTGAGACGATCGTAATTCATTGTGAAGTTGGTCTCGTCCAATATCGTGTAAAGTGGTGTGAGGCGAATGTGCGGTTGGGATTTCCACACATTATTTGCTGGCTCGGCATCGAGCAGCACGCGATCCGGGTCCAGGACGGCTTGTACCGGAGCGGAAGGGGCCAAAATCTCCACCTGCCAGCGCTTATCTCCCAGGTAATGGACAGTCGCTTGACATTCCGGGAGCTGGATCGGCTCGGTGGTAAAACCGACGGGGATGCGGTGTTGAGAGCCGTCGGCGAAGAGCACCGCGAGGAGCGTGGGTTCGGTGATCTCCCGATTTTGCCGGACGATGATGCGCACGGGCGGATGGGCACTCGTTCGAGGCCGAAAAATCCGCGGTATAGCCGCCGGGTGCTCAACGCCCTCAATCTGCCAGTCGGTCAGTTCCGTGCCGTAGACCCAGCGCTGGAAGAACTCGCCCCAGTCCCGGCCCGTGTATTGTTCCAGCTCCCGCCGCAGGTCCCGCACTTGAAGAATGCGCCAGCGATATTTGAGGGCCAAGTGTCGGATGAAGTCCAGGAAGGCCGGCTCGCCCAGGCGGGCTTCGATCATGCTGAAGACTTTCGAGCCACGGTCGTAGGCGCCGGTGAATAGGCCGAACAGATTCTCGTAAGCAGGCAAGTTTTGGGCCGCCGGGTGCATCTCGCCATTACGGATGGCATAGTACAGTCCGCTGTAGCGGTAGTTTTCCCGGTGGATATTCGGCAGCCAGCGGAACCCCCGCGGCCATTCCAGCATCGGATTATTCCGGCCATGCTTGTGATCGAGCAAGCGGTGGGTGAAGTGCACCGCCGCCCCCTCATCCATAAATGGTTCTGCGTAACCGTTGGTGCCGATCAGGTTATACCACCACTGGTGGCAGGTCTCGTGAGAAACCAGGTATTCGACGTATCCGCGGGCCAGATGCGGCATGGCGAAAACCCGCTCATCGATCATGATCAGCCCTGCACATTCGTTGCCATTCCAGCCGAAGTAGGACTCCACAATCGTGAACTGGTCATATGGGTAATCCCCAAACCAGCGGGAAAAGATGGGCAGGGCTTCGGCGGCGATACGGAGGATTTCTAAGGCGTAAAATTCGTGCTCCGGGAAGGCATAGCAGCGCAGTTGCACGGTGCGCCCCGATGGGAGGGCCGTTGTGGCGGTGAATTCCCGAAAGCGGCGTGAGCAGAGGATGGCAAAATCCCGGCCGACGAACGGATGGAGGTGGACACGGCGGCGGCCATCGCCGAGCCGCTCGTCCCGCAGCACAGACGCTGGGACGGCCAGGACTTCTTCCTCCGGCAATGTGATCGTGGCGTGAAAGATGCCCGCTTCGTTGAACCACGGTTGATGCCAGGGGACAAACGGCATCGGCTTCCAGCCATCGCTGTCGCAGTAAGCTAGGAGCGGCAGGGCGTTGGTCAAATAGGCCACCCCTTTCCAGTGACCCAAGCGCCCCTGTTTGTTCGGCAGATAATACGAGCAGTGGAGAACGACCGTGACTGACTCGCCCGGTGCGAGGGGGCGGGGGAGGAACACCCGCAGAGCTGTCACATTATCGGCATCGAAGCGGAAAGAGAGAGGTTGATCATAGACGTCCTTGCCCTGTTGCAGGAGCCGCACGGATTGGACGACGCCAAAGCGCCCGCAGCGGTCGATTCCCAGTGATGGTTGCAAGCGGAGCATCTCCAGCGTCTTGGCCAAATGGATATAGTCTCCCTGGGGGACGCGATAGTGCGGATAGAAATTGAATGCCAGATGATCGAGGGGGAAGGGGGTGGTGTTGCTCCACGTCACGTGCAGGGTCAGTTGGGCCGTGTGCTTGTGGGTATCCAGAACGAGATCGAAGCGATAACGGGGGAGATGAGCGGGCAGAGGCGGCGAGGCGGACGCGGGGGCCTTTTCTTCGGCTGACAAGGCCTGTTTTGGGGCCAACAGGCAGGGGTAGAAGGCGGGCGATAGCCAAGCCGCGAAGGAGCCAAGGAAGATAGCCAGCCAGCCCCACCGTTTACCGCAAACATTGCGGGATGACCCGGTGTCCGGCGTCAGCCAACGCATATCTGTTCCCGCAGGAGGCATAGTACCAGGGTCTCGGGGGTTCAGGTCCGAGGCACCGTGTGGTTCCGAGAGTTTTCCCCCGGCGGAGGGCATAGCAAGGGTGCATCGCCAATGCCAGAGCAATTGCGGGAAGCGCTGCTAAGAACAGGGGAGGGACCCGATAGGTCACGCGAGGAAAGGGGGGTAGACGGTTATCCGACGGGCCGGCGGATGGGGAGGATGACGGGGAAAGAGGCACGTTACATTCAGGAAGGCATCGGTGACGGCGGGGACGACGGGGGCAGGTGGCGAGGGGGGAGTTGATCGGGATGGCGGACGCCTTCGGGCAGGATGGCGTCGCGGGGCACCAGGACAGGAATCCCATTACGGATGGGGAAGCGTGCGGCACAGGCGGGGCAGAGGAGGGCGTCCTCCGCGCGCTGAAGAGGGGTTTGGCGGTGGGGGTCGAAAGGACAGCGAAGGTAGGGGAGAATCTGGTCGATCATGGGGCATTTCCCGTGAAGTAGGGAGAATGTTTGCTCTCGGTGGCGGAGGTAGAGGGAGATTTAGGGGGGGAGGTGGGATGTAACAAGGGACGCGTGGAAAGAAAAAAGCCCCTGATGGGTGAGCATCAGGGGCGGGAATATCTTTGCAAGGTGGTGAGGCCCTGTGGGGGTTGGGTGACATGATTTGGAGTGGTCAACATCCTTAGAAAGGAGGTGATCCAACCGCAGGTTCCCCTACGGTTACCTTGTTACGACTTAGTCCCAATCAGGAGTTTCGCCTTCGGCACCGGTGAAGGTGACTTCGGGCGCCCCTCCCTTTCGTGGCTTGACGGGCGGTGTGTACAAGGCTCAGGAACACATTCACCGCGGTGTTGCTGACCCGCGATTACTAGCGATTCCGTCTTCACGGAGGCGAGTTGCAGCCTCCGATCTGAACTGGGGCGTGTTTTTTGCGATTGGCTTCCACTCGCGTGGTTGCTTCGCTTTGTACACGCCATTGTAGCACGTGTGCAGCCCTGGGCATAAAGGCCATGATGACTTGACGTCATCCCCACCTTCCTCCGGTTTGACACCGGCAGTCCCTCCAGAGTGCCCCTTGCGGGTAGCAACTGAAGGTAAGGGTTTCGCTCGTTATGGGACTTAACCCGACATCTCACGACACGAGCTGACGACAGCCATGCAGCACCTGTGCCGGGTTCCGGGCTGGGTACCGTTCGTTCCCGTTTCCGGGTCCTACTTCCCGGCGCTTTCGCACATGTCAAGCCCAGGATAAGGTTCTTCGCGTAGCCTCGAATTAAGCCACATGCTCCACCGCTTGTGTGAGCCCCCGTCAATTCCTTTGAGTTTCAGCCTTGCGGCCATACTCCCCAGGCGGGGTACTTAGCACTTTTGCTACGGCAGTAAGCCCATGTCTAGCCTACTACCTAGTACCCATCGTTTAGGGCTAGGACTACCGGGGTATCTAATCCCGTTTGCTCCCCTAGCTTTCGTGCCTCAGCGTCAGCAGAGGTCCAGCGAGCCGCCTTCGCCACCGGAGTTCCTGTGGATATCAACGCATTTCACCGCTCCACCCACAGTTCCGCTCGCCCCTACCTCCCTCGAGGTCGTCAGTATCTGAGGCAGTTCCACGGTTGAGCCGTGGGATTTCACCCCAGACTGGACAACCCGCCTACGCACCCTTTAAGCCCAGTGATTCCGAACAACGTTCGCACGGTTCGTCTTACCGCGGCTGCTGGCACGAACTTAGCCCGTGCTTCCTCCAGGGGCCGATCAAGCCCTTGTGGGGCTTTTCCTCCCCTCGACAGCGCTTTACAACCCGAAGGCCTTCATCGCGCACGCGGCGTCGCTCGGTCAGGCTTGCGCCCATTGCCGAAGATTCTCGACTGCAGCCACCCGTAGGTGTCTGGCCAGTGTCTCAGTGCCAGTGGCGCGGGTCGTGCTCTCACACCCGCTAGGCATCTTCGCCTTGGTAGGCCATTACCCTACCAACTAGCTAATACCACATGGGCCCCTCCCGAGGCGGCGGACCTTTGCTCTCACGAGTTCATCCGGTATTACCCACCATTTCTGATGGCTATCCCGGACCTCGGGGTAGGTTACCCATGCCTTACTGCCCCTTACGCCGGTTCCCTCCCTTGCGGGAGATTCCCTCGACTTGCATGCCTAATCCACGCCGCCAACGTTCGTTCTGAGCCAGGATCAAACCCTTCAAAAGTTTTTTCGCTCCGCCTTGCAGCGGATCACTTTTGAGAGTTTGGCCGTTGTTCGGCTTGACTCATCCGCTTGGCCTAGTCTGCCCCGGCAACCCTTACGGGTTGCAGGCGGCTTCCGAGGGCCGAGGTTTGGGTCACGCCTGAACAATCGGCGATGAACCCAACCTCCTCATTCAGGGCATCTCACCAACTTGTCAAAGATCACACGATGACCTCATTGGTCCCGTCATCGTTCGCGGCCTACTCGCCGCTTTGGGTGAAGAAATACTAATCATGACCGCGGTGCGTGTCAACTCTCCTGCCCCATTTTTTTCGGCAGCACTGCGTAATCTCTTGAAAAATAAACGTTTGCAGTGTGAAAAAAATTGGAGGCCGGAGGAACGGACAGCTCTTTTTCCCGCGGGATAGGCTGACTTGGAGGTCTTTTTCGCCGGATTTTAGCCGGGTACACCTGCCGGATTCGATTTGCCATCATCCAGCTTTTTCCCCGAATCAATGAGCAGTGCCCAGCCATCGTAGGAAAGGCCCCAGGACAGGTTGGGCTTGGCTTACGCGCTTCGATGAAGACACGTAGGCAGGCGGTGAGCAACCCCTCGTGGAGGAGGAAAGTCACTTTGGCGGAGTAAGGAAAAAGCTCGTGGGTCCATTTCGGTGTGGAGTGATACAATAAGCCTAATCGCCGGTGGAGAGGATGGCGGTCATGGCGAAACCAGCAGCACTCATTTTGCGCGCTCCTGGAACCAATTGCGATTGCGAGGTTCAGACGGCATTTGAGCTTCTGGGCGTGCGCGCGGATCGGGTCCACCTCAATGCCCTGTGCGAGCAGCCCCGCCTGTTGCGGCGCTACCACATTTTGGTGCTTCCCGGCGGCTTTTCGTATGGGGATGACATCGGTGCGGGGAAAGTCCAGGCTCTGTATTTCCAGCATTACTTGAGCGACGCCTTACGGCAATTCCGGGATGAGGAAAAGCTGATCTTAGGGATTTGCAACGGCTTTCAGGTGTTGCTCAAGGCGGGACTTTTGGTGCCGCCGGATGAGGAAGGCCCCTTGGCGACGCTGACCCTCAACGATTCGGGGCATTACGAGGATCGCTGGGTCCATTTACAGGTGACCTCCCGCAAGTGTCCGTTTTTGGAGGGGATCGAGCGGCTTTATGTCCCTGTTGGTCATGCGGAGGGGAAGTTCCTCTGCCGGCAGGAGTGGATCGCTCGCGGTCTGGAGCAGGCGGGGCAAGTGGTGCTGCGGTATGTGGATGCCGCGGGACAACGGGGCGGTTACCCGATCAATCCCAACGGTTCCCAGAACGACATTGCCGGACTGTGCGATGCCACGGGCCGAGTGCTGGGAATGATGCCCCATCCAGATCGGCATCTCTTCCCGACTCAGCATCCGCAATGGACGCGGCGCGGGTTGGCAGAAGAGGGGGAAGGATTGAGCATCTTTCGCAACGCCGTCCGGTTCTTCGAGCGGAATTGAAAACGATGAGCACTCCGAACAGCCTGATTCCTCTCTGAAGGGTTTCTACGGAAATCGGGGCGGCTCAGAGGCGGTTGCGGTAGCGGCGCGGCAGCCGACGGACCGACGAAACGGCTGAACGATCCCCAGGGGGACTGGACCACTCCGAGGACGGCATCGGAAATGGCGGCTCTTCCTCCTCCTTCCACCAGCCCTCCTCGTCCCGTGGTAACTGGTCGAGAGGATTCGGGAGGAAAGGTTCCGCGGAGATCACAAGCCGCGGGGTGAACCACTCCCCTTCCACTTCCTCCTTATCCAGCAGCCGATTGATCGTCATTTCGATTCGTGTCAGCAGCTCGCCTTGTTCCGGGGTGACGAAGGAGATGGCGACCCCATCTCGGCCCAACCGGCCCGTGCGTCCGATGCGGTGGATGTAGTTATCGGCATCTTCCGGCAAGTCGTAGTTGATGACATGGGAAATGCCTTCCACGTCGATGCCGCGGCTCATGACGTCGGTGGCGATGAGGAAGCGAATGTCGCCGCTGCGGAAGGCGGCCATGATCCTTTCCCGCTGGCGTTGAGTCAAATCGCCGTGAATGACGGCAGTCTCCGCAAAGCGGGGCTTGAGCTGGCGGTATAACTCGTCCGCGCCCTGCTTGCGTGCTACAAAAATCAGGCATTGCCGGGGCGATTCCCGCTCCAGCAGATAGCAGAGCAACTCGAACTTTTTCTCGGCATCGACCGTGATGTAGCTCTGGCGGATCGTGGCGACGGTGGATTGCTCCGGCATCAGGTTGACATGCTGGGGATCGGTCATGTAGCGGTGGACCAGGCGGAGTACGGCTTCAGGCACCGTGGCGGACATCAAGAGCGTTTGCCGCTGGCTCGGACAGTGGCGCAAGATACGCTCAATATCCGGGCGGAAGCCGATGTCGAGCATGCGGTCGGCCTCATCGAGCACGACATAACGGACATCCCGGAGTTGCAATGTGCCGCGCCGCAGATGATCGAGAAGGCGTCCGGGCGTTCCGACCACGAGGTCCGTCGAGTGTTTCAGAAGGCGGGTCTGCCGTTCGAGAGGAACGCCGCCGTAGAGGGTGACGACGCGGAAGCGACGGCACGGAGCCAGCTTGTGGGCTTCGGCGCTGACTTGCAGGGCCAGTTCCCGCGTGGGGACCATCACCAGGCCAATTGGCCCGCGGAAGCGGTGGGGACGCCAGCGAGTGAGAAAAGGAAGAAGGTAAGCGGCGGTCTTGCCCGTTCCGGTTTGGGATTGGCCAATGACATCCCGGCCGCGCAATGCCAGGGGAATGATCGCCTCTTGTATCGGCGTGGGATGACGGTAGCCGGCATGCTCCAGGGCGTCCAGAACCGCCCGGCTGATACGCAATTCTGCGAAACTACGAGTAGTGACCAGGGGCACAGGCGGGCTGCATTCCCTCTCTTCCCCAGCCGCCCCGCTATCCGGGGTCGAGGAGGGGGAAGAACAACCCTCTTGGCTATCACCGTTCCCCTCACCGTCACCCGCAACGCGATCATCGAAGCCAGAACAGCTTTCCCCCCCTCCGTCGTCGCTCGATCCCTCTACAGTGCCTTCCAAATATGATTGCTCTGACGGTTGGGAATCCTCACCGGCGGCCTGATTAGCCACCCCACCTGAACTCTCTGGCGGACAATGGTCTGAACTCTCACCCGGACAGAGGGGTTGACTCATCGGTGATGCTTCAGTCTGCGTCATGGAGAGGCCAGAATCGCCATTCCTCATGTTGCTGTGTGGGACCTCGCTATTCAGGTGCGCTCCTAGGGGGGGCAAACATCCGTTTCCGGAGCATAGTCGAGGCAAGATTGATCTGGACGTAATAATTGTAAGAATGTCACCGCAGGGTCGTCCAGAGGCAGGCTGCCTCCCGAAAACCGGGTACGCGTTGCACAGGAAGTGTCGCTCCATCAAGCTCTAGCTCAGTCGATGGAGGAATAGGCCCGACGAGGAGCCGGTAGCCGGGAAAGGAAAAGGAGTTCCGGGACACCGCGGCCCGACAGCAAAGTCTTCTCCATGCCGGGGATCGATCCCATCAATTCCAAGAGGACGGCGGGAAAGGTTGGCTCAGGGGAGTTTGATGGGGGGACGTTTAGTGTCCGGTTCATCCGCGGGCTGATTTTTTGCCGGGGAGTGAGGGGGCGCCGCCGGAGGAGATTTCCGCAGATGCTGGAGCACCGGCGGATTGGACGCCTCCGTCAGGGGCAGCATGGAATTACCCCCGCGGCCAGACGCAGGGTTTGGGAGGTGGGAAACGATGGCGGTGTGTCGTTCGATGAGGAACCAGCCGAGAGCGAGAAGGGCGATCGCCGAAGCCGCGAGAACATAACGGGGCCGGCGCAGGGTATCGGAAGGTGGACGGGATGATGCAGGGGGGGCAATCTGAGCCTGAAGCGCCGAGGGGGTTGCCGTCGCCTCCGGCGCAGGAGCCGGGGGCCAAACAGCGGGAATTTGAGAACGGAAATAGGCTCGCAGCAGATGATCCAATTCGTCATCTGGGGGAAGGGCCGGGAGAGGAGTATGTGGCTCTGTCATGGCTTTGCGTCCAAAGTTTTCTTACAGGTTAGCTGTTTCCGGTCCAAGCTTGAGTTTTGGAACGTAGTCCGTCCTGTGATGCCAGAGAACCTTCTGCACGGTGCTCGGCAGGCAATCGCTGTGCCAGGAACCGCCCAGGGGTTGGGGTCATAGTTCCGACTCCTGCGGGGCAGCCAGCGGTGTGCCAGTTTGGGGGCGGCGGCATTGCTCTTTCTGTTTGACCAGAGCAGCCAATCGCTGGCGGGCACGAGTCAGGCGCATATGGACAGCCGCAACCGCGATGTTCAAATACTCGGCAATGCGGTGGGTGTCGTAATCCCAAGCATAACGGAGGGTCAGGATTTCGCGGTCTGCGGGGGCGAGTTCCTGGAGCAAGCTCCGAAGCCGGGCAAATTGCTCGGTGTGTTCGAACCGCTCGACCGGTGAAGGCTGGGGGGCGACCACTCCGTTGAGGACCTCCATGCTTTGGGTACCGTGGCGGCGGAAAGCGCTTTTGGCCATATCTTCGGCCAAGTTGCGGGCCACGCGGAGGAGCCACGCCCGCGGGTTTTCGATGGTTTCTCCTGCTTCCCACTGCCGCCACAAGCGCAGGAATGTTTCCTGCATAATGTCTAAGGCCAGGTGGCTATCCATCCAACGGGCATAGGCAATCGCCCAAATCTCCCGGCTATAGGCCGCATAGAGGCGCTCAAACTCCCGCCGTCGGGCGGAGTCCCTAGCGGAATCCGGCAGCGAATGGTGACCACCCATCCCAGCGTTGCGCCCGCCTCATCGAGCGAGGGTCTTGTTGCCTGGCGCCTATATGACGATGAACCTGCTGTCATCCTAACCGATGATGACCAAGTTGTCGCGGTGGACGATTTCGGCATAAGGGAGCTGCCCGAAGCGTTCCCGGATTTGGGTACTGGTCAGGCCGCGGATGCGTTGGGCTTCCGCCGCGGAATAGTTGCTCAGTCCCCGTGCGATTTCCTGCCCCTCTGGCCCGCAGATGGCCACGAGGTCTCCCTTGGTAAAGTTTCCGTCGATCCGGACGACGCCGACAGGTAAAAGGCTTTTCCGCTGCTCCAGCAAGGCGCGTTGGGCCCCGGCGTCGATGTGCAAGGTGCCTTTGGGTCGAACGGTGAATCCGAGCCACCGTTTCCAGGCCGGTAGGTCTTCGCCGTGGGGTAGAAACAGCGTGCCCAACGGTTCCGCCGCAAAGAGCCGGTCCAGCACGTGATCCCACCGGCCATTGGCAATCACCACCGCTTCCCCCGCCGCCGTGACCAATTGAGCCGCCTTGAGCTTGCTCCGCATGCCGCCCGTGCCGAGGCTGCTGCGCGTCGAAGCTGCCAGAGCGAGAATCCGGGAGTCGATCTTCTCCACCGTGGGTAAGAGGGAAGCATCGGGGTTGAGGCGGGGATCATCGGAATACAGGCCATCCACGTTGGTCAGGAGCACCAAAAGGGGTGCCCGGAGCAGGTTGGTCACCAAGGCGGCCAAGTGGTCGTTATCCCCGAATTTGATCTCCGCGACCGAGACAGTATCGTTCTCGTTGATGATGGGCAGGGCGCCGTACTCGAACAGGGCGTGGATGGTATTGCGGACGTTGAGGTAACGGACGCGGTGCTCGAAATCTCCCGCCGTGAGGAGGATTTGAGCCACAGCCCGCCCGTGGGGCGCAAAGCATTCCTGATACAATTGCATCAGCCGCGATTGTCCCACGGCCGCACAGGCTTGAAGCTGGGGCAATTCCCCCGGCCGCTGCGGCAACCCTAACTGTCCCACCCCGGCGCCAATCGCGCCCGAACTGACCAGGGCCACCCGCCGGCCAGACCGTTGCAAGCGCTCGATCTGATCAGCCAGGGATTGCATTCGTGCCCGATCAATTTGCCCCCGGCTATCAGCCAGCACGTTCGTGCCCACCTTGATTACGACCAATTGGGCCGGACTCACCCACTGCTCTCGTAATGGATCACGCATAAGTCGATCCGTCATCCTGATTTTCTGGACGGACGCCGCTGGAGATGGGTTTATACTGCGGGATGCTGCCAACGCAAATGCCGTTTCCCACGGATCCGCTAGGTCTAGATGATCCGGAGACGGCATTGGTCCTTGGCACTTCCCACATGCTCGGCTGGAAAAGGGGGACGCAGAACATAGGATTCAGCGTTGCAAAATGGGCAGATAGTTGTTGGGCAGTTGGAGGATGATTAAGGCCATGGCCGTGGCATACACCGCGCCATGGTAGGGGTCGAGCCACAGGCCGCCGCTGGTGCGGGCCTTGTGGAGCAACTCCTGACGGATGGCGGGAAACCAGGTGTTCCAATATCGTTCCCGTGCCGTCCACATGGCCAGAGCGGCGTAATAGTGGCCGTACCAGTAATGCTGGGGTGGAATGTCCCGCAGCGATAGGGGCCGGCCCGGCAGGAATTGGAGCAGGTATTTCAACCCGCGCTCGATTTCGCCTCCCTGGTACAGCCCGGCGCTATACAAGCCGACGATGGCAGCCGCTGAGCGCGCAAAGGCCGAATGCCCTTGTCCTTTCCAATAGCTGAAGCCGCCATCGGCGACCTGGCACGCCTTGATATAAGCGACACCGGCATCAATCACGCTTTTGCGGATAAACAGGCCGGCATTTTTGGCGGCTCGAAGGGCCATCATGTGGGCCACAGTCACGGATACGTCGGCAAAAGCAGCCCGCGGTTCGTAGCGCCAGCCCCCCTCCTTGTTCTGAGCGGCGATGGTGAAAGCGACCGCTTTTTCCAAGGCCGCACGCACGGTTTGGTCCTGGCGGGGGGTGGGCATCATGCCGCAGACCTCCGCTAGGAACAGGGTGCCGAAGCCGTGGCTATACATGGGGCTGGGTTGCGTCGCCAGCCGCCCGCTGCCTTGGCTCTCAGGAGTGGTCAGGAAACCGGGATAGGGGCCATCCGCCATCGAGGCGACATATTCGGCCGCCCGCAACACTTCATTGCCGAATCGACCCCGCCCAGGTTGATGCCCCCCCGCCATCAACGCCAGGGCCGCCAGTGAGGTAATACCCACGGCAGAGCCGCTCCGATGATCCACAAAGGAACCCTCGGCATTCTGATTGCGGGCCAGGAACTCCAAACCGCGATCGATCGCCTCTTGCACCTCGGAGGTGATCTCCTGGGCTGCGTCCCGGCGATCCTCTCCCCCCCCAGCGACGCCAGACCGCGGCGGCTGAGCATGGCTGAGCCAAGCGCCTGTACTGCCTGCCAGCGCGCCTGCTGTCACCTTCAGCCACTGCCGCCGACTGATGCCTATCGCGGTTGTCCTTTCGGGTTCAGACACGGCGTCGTCTCCACTTCTCCACGCATGATATACTTAAGCCCTATTCAAGCACGGTGCATCTTCCAATCTTGCCTCGCGTCGTTCACCTTGGATTCACCTTTTCCTGAACCGTGAGGAATCACTTTTTCTGAAGCCGGGAGGAATAATATTGTTCCAGCAGTTTGGTGTATTTCGGGATCAATTCCTGGCGGTAGTATTCGCTTGCCTGCCGGCGTAAGGTGTCCGGTAAATGGCCCCAGACATTGCGAACCCAATCCTGCTCCCAATTCGGAGGTGCGGTGCGGGAGGGAGCAAGGGGTTTTTTCTGGGGGTCAGGGCGGGCGATTCCGCCCGGGGCTTTCGGTTCGGCGTCGATTTTCTGAGCCGCTGGCATGGGGTTTTTGCCTCCGGTCGGTGAGGAGGGGGTGCGGGAGGTCTGCGTGTCAGGCCGTGGGGAAGATGCTCCCTGGCGGGGGCGACGTGTGAAGGAGGGGGGCGTTCCCGGCTGCTCCTGACCGGAGGCGGAAGAACCCTTTCCTCCGGAGCCTGAAGGCGAGGGAGAATTGGACTTGCTCCCCAAGGGCGGAGCGTTGCCTCCTTTGGGCATTGGAGTTGAGGAGGAATTATTTCCCGAAGGATTGTCCTTCCCCATGGGCGGATGTTGCGGTTCCTTATTGCCCCCCTTGGGAGAGTCTTGAGGGGAATCCTGGGGCGGCTTCGGGGGCGGTTCCATGGGGGACTGCTTCTGATTCTTTTGGCTTTGGTCCTTGGGTGGCGGAGGCGGCGGGGGATGCAGGAGGGCATCGATATCCTTGAGGATATCGCGTTGGGTTTGCTGGGTTTGAGGGCCGGGGTTGGCCTGAGCCAGCTCCTGGGAAGCTTTTTGGGCATTGCGAATGATGCGCTGGAGGATCTCCCGCGGATCTTCCGGAGCCTCAGCGGGGGTCGGAGTCTCAGCGGCGGGTTGTGATTCCGGGGAACCATCAGGTCCGGCAGGGCGTGGGGGCGGGGCGACGTCCACCTGATCTAAGGCATCGCTGTCCGATTCCAGGGAAGTGCCTTCCTCCAAGGCGGCGGCTTCGAGCGCAGCGGCTTCGCGTAGATGGTATGCGCCCAAGGTTTCGATCCGGCTGTGATACCATCGGGTTATCATGGTTATCAGATGATGGCCGCGTGCCGTCACGCGTCGCTCCGGGCGCAGGAGGGAGGAAGGCGGATCATCCGCAGTGCCTTGGGGGATATTGGTGGGATCGGGCGGCTGGAGCCGGGGCATAGGAGGCGGTGCCGGTCGGGGTGGCGGAGCCACGGGAAGGGCAGGAGGAGCCTCCTCCGGTTGAGCTGTGGATTCGTCCAAGAGTGCGGCGAGCTTTTGGAAAAGGGCCGCGATTGTCCGTTGGGCAGCCTCTAGCTCCTGAAGTTCTTCACGATCGGCATCGGAAAGGCGGGACAGGTCCGGATGGTGCTGGGCGAAGGCGGCCGTGCGCTGGTGAATCTCGGCTTGCCAAGCGCGCAGGGCCTTGAGCTGAGCTAGGGGGGGAATCATTTCTCCCCGGAAGGCGGCAGGATCGGAGGATGCCGAGGGGGGGCGGGGAGAAGCGGAACGATCCGGGGCCGGCGGTGTCAGGCTGCCGCTATCGTCTTGCAGGGCGAGCAACAGTTGCTCCAGCCGGCGAGCGGCTTGTTCCATCGGTTGCACCAGACGTTGCTGGGCGGCTGTCTCCGCTTGGTCGCTCCAGGGAAGATCGGGATCGAGATCGTCGAGGCGTTGGTGGATACGCCCGGCGGCCCGCTCCAGCAGTTCGGCGGTGTCGCGAATGAGATGTTGGAGAACCGGCCAGTGGCTCAGTTCCTCCGCGAAGGGCCGGACATCTTCGGCGAGTTGTTTCTGGTCCTCGGCCAAAGCGGCGTAGCCTTGCTGAAGGGTGCGGGTCCAGCGTTTTTGGGCGAGAAGCTGGTGATGCAGGCGCTGGGCTTCGGCGATGCGGGAACGCTGGCGTTCCAGGAGGGCCTGGAGGCGATCGCGGAGTTGACGGCGTTTTTCATCCGCGAGCCGTTCGGCGGGGGAATGAGCAGCCACAGTGGCATCGAGGCGGTCGCGGGCTTCGTCCAAGCGCTCGATGGCCTGGACTTGTTCGGCCCAGGCAGCTTGGCCCTGCTGGAGCGCTTGCTGGGCGGCTGCCATCTGATCAATCGCCTCCTGGAGGGCTTGGAGGACTTCGGGCTGCCCCTGACGTTGGAGGCGTTGGAGCAATTGTTGGGCGTGTTCCTGGAGCTGACCCTGTTGGCGGGCCAGGCGTTGCAATTCCGCGGTGCGCTGGGCGGGATCGCTCTGTTGAGCGGCTTTTTGGGTGCGCCGCCGCAACTCATCCTGGGCGGTCCCCAGGGCGTCGAGACTATCCGCAGCCGCCCGCAGACGGGTCAGTTCTGGAATGGGGTCGGGGGTTTGTTCCTTCAGAGCGGTGATGAGGCGTTCCAGCCGTTCGGCTGCCTGGCGAGTTTGGCGAGCGGCCTGGGCCTGGAGATTGTTCCGCAGAGCGCTAGCGGCCTGCCGGAGGTCTTCGGCGGTGGTTTGGCCTTGGGCGGCCTGGATGGCCTGGCGTAAAGCGGCAGCTTCCTGAGCGGCTAGCTCGGCCTGGCGGAGCCGCTCCTGGGCGAGGGTTTGTTCCACGGCGGCTTGAGCTTGGAGGAAGGATCGCTGGGGGGAGTCCGGGGGAAGTTGTTGGGCTTGTTGCAGGATGTCGGCAGCACGCTGGCGGGCGGCAGCCGCCGCCGAGCGGGCTTGCTCGGCCTCCGTTTCCTTAGTCTGGGCCAAACTGGCGGCGCGGCTCAGAAGCGCTTCCGCTTGCTCCGCTGCCGCATCGAGCCGGGTAGCTCGGCGTTGCAACTCGGCTTGCTGCTCAGCGGGTAACTGGCCAGGCGTCTGGCCGGCGGGAATCTGTTCTCCCAGACGTTGCAACTCCGAGGCTTGTTGCAGAAGTTGCTGCTGGAGCAGCCGGGCAGCACTGCGCACATCGGCGGCCCCGCTCCACTCCGTGAGCAATTCGGCCAAAGCCTGCAACTGCTCTTGCACCACCCGCTGCTGTTGCCGCAGGGCCAGGAGGCGCTCTTCCACGAGAGGGGATGGCTGAAGTTTCCCGCCCGCGGCTTCCCGCAATTCCCGCAGCCGATTCTCCAGGGATGGCAACTCCTGCTCGGCGAGCCGTTGCAACAGGTCCGCGGCGGCTTGCAAGCGCTGGGTAGTCGGGGAGGGCGGCAGAGCGTTGGTTTGAACCAAAGTTTGCAAGCGGAGAACCCGGCTGCGCAGACCTTCCTGCGGGTCCTCCAGCCGCCCGCGTAGGAGGTGCTGCCCTTGTTCTACGCGCAGGAGCCGCTCGCGGTTGCTCGCTTCCTGCGCTTCATCCCTGGGCTGTGCTACGTACCCCTGCATCTGTTCCTGGGCTTCCTTATGCTGTTCGCGCAGGCGGAGGCTTTCCGGAAGCAGGGCGGTGAGTTCCCGCTGTACGATGGCCAGGAGGGTATCTTCTGTGACGATCATCAGCGTAAAGTCCCACGCGGGAGGGGGAATGCCGGACGGCATTTCCGAAGTCGGCGAGGGGGTCTCCCCCGTGGCGGCGGATGGCTTATGGCGGCCAGGTGGTTTGCAGGGCGAGATGTCGTCCCCATCCCAAGCGACGACCCGCAGATGCAGAATGTCTCCCGGTTGCGGAGGGCGGCCATCGGCATGCCGGAATTGCTGCAAAGGCAGCAGTTGTTCGCAGTGGTAGGTCCGCCAGGGGCGGGCGAAGGGGAGCGGGCTGCATAGCGCCGGGCTAACCTGCTGCAAACGGCCTAAGTCGAGCACATCCCACGTGTGAAGGACGTTTTCCCCTTCCCAGGAGTATTCCAAAGCGATGCGTCGCAGGCCGTAACGCGGGTCCGCCGCTGTCACATGGAGGGGCAGATGGGCCGTGGGGACGTACCATTGGGAATCCGATTCGGCATGGGGTCGGAGGAGGACGACGTGGGGAGGGGGGTCCGGGAGGAGGCGGATTTCCAGCAGGCGCGTGCTGGTTAGCCCGGTCGTGTCGGTCAGCTTCCAGGCGTAGGTGCCTGAGAAGGCGGGCTGAAAGCGCCCTTGAATGACCGTCCCTTCCTCGTCCAGTTGCAAGGGGATGTCGTCGGCGAGGGAAGCATGGAGGGAGAACACTGGAGGCAGAAGCGCAGGAGTTCCGACCTGTAAACCCCGCAACGGGGTCAAAAGGGATTGGTGAGTCAGATCGCCCAGGTACACCAACCGGGCCTCGGCTAGCGGAGTGTCCACCCGTGCCCGCAGGTGCAGAATGGAACCAGCAGGGATTTCGAGCACGGCAGCGGCATCCGGCAGATACCCTTCCGGCAGGCCCGTATAGGCGGGAGGTACGAGGCGGAATTGCGGGGAAGGTCGGCCTCCCATGGCCACAAATTGGGGAGGCGGGACGATGGTGACAGTATGCCAGGGCGTGGTGCTATCATTGGCCCGAATGCGGAATTGGTAGGTCTGGCTGAAACGCTGGGCCTGCCAAGCAACGGAAACGGGGGCGGCTGTTCCACGCACCGGGTCGCGTGTCAGGGGATAGCTTTCCAGCCATTGCTCTCCCGACGGCAGGCGGATTTCCACCTCGGCTTGTTCCGGGAGGACGCCGTGTACGACGAACACCAGCGTCCAGGATTCGCCACGGGCCAGGCGGGTGGGGAGGACTTGGGGTTCCACAATCTCGATGCGGGTCTGCGCGGGCCAGGGATGCACCCCGTAAGGATCGACGAAACGCAGAAGGGCTACCGCTGCTCGCTGGCTGTCCAGGAGTGCCCCAAGCGCGGTGGTGGCGAGCACCAACATGACGAGCCAAATCTCGCGCCAGGCAGCTCCGCTGGGGATCCAGGACTGCGAGTCATAACGTTCGTACCATCGCCGGGCGGCGCGAATGACCGCGGTGGCAAAGCGCTGGGGGACTTCCGGCTTTTCGGGATCCTGGCTTTGCAAGAAAGTCACAGCGGAAGCCAGGGTGTCCTGTAACTGCGGATTTTGCTCTTCCAGAGCGAGTGCGACGGCCAGGGGATCGGTGCGCAATCGCCAGGCGGCCAGCCACTCCCACCGGAAGACCGCAGCGGCGGCCAGGAGTGTCAGCACAAGCCCTACGGCCCGCACCACGTTAGGCAGGTGCCACAACACATCGGCCAGGGTGAACAGCAGCATCGGCAGCAGCAGAACCAGGGCCAAGCGGGCTGTGGCGCGCGCCAGATGAGCCATGCGGCGCGCACGCCCCAGGATTTCCAGGCTGTCCGTGAGGGATTCCCGGCTCCGGGGAGGATGCAGAATGATGCTCATCGCTGCCGTCTCCTCTGCGGCGAGTATTTGGACTGCTCAACTTGGGGCAACGGCCTGCCTCCTTTGGGCCAGTGGCTTGTTCTCACGTGGCTGGTGGCTTGCCTCGTGCGGTTTCCCAGAGCCTCGTACCGGCGGAACCAACGGGACTGCGCCCGTGAGCGACATTCCGCGCGCTCATTTGTCAGCACTCTTGCCCTAAGCGGACCGGCTTGGGGTTTGCGGGTGTTCTGGGCCACGGTAGCTTGTGCTGGCTTCGCCCCCTGCCACCCTCATCATAACAGGCGGGCCCGCTTTCGCAAAAGCCACTCGCTGCCGACGATTCCGATCAAGATCAGGTACACCCAAGGCAAGTTCCACAAGGGCCACAGCGGCTCCGCCTGGCTGAGCGGCACGCGGGGCGGGGGGGGAAGGTCCGTCCACAAACGGTCCACCTCGGCGAGGCTGAAGAACTGGCCGCCGCTGCGGGCCGCAGCTTCCACCATTTCCTTGCGGTTCAAGTCGATCCGGTCGAGTTCGGCCCACGGAGGAAGCACTCGTGCCGAAGCAGTGGGTGGCTGCTGGCCGGGCGGCGCTTCCGGATGGATCAGTGTGAACTGGTAGTCGCCCTCGGAAACACGGGTGAGTACGGTTTCGTACTGTGGGATGGGGCCGGGGACGCGGGCCAGCGTAAGCGTGGCGGTCTCGCCGGTTTCCGGTGTGCTCGACCCATGTGGGGAGTTCAAAGGGCGGCGCTGCACGGTGACGCGGACGGCTTGCTGGGCTGCCGGCGGCGGGGCATCCACTGGAAATCGCACCACGACTTTCATCGTTTCATCCCGGCGGAACTCGGCTTTGGGGGTGACCTTCAACTCTGGGCGGCGTACGCGGAAGCGGGCCAAAAAGCGGATCGCCTGCAACCAGAAGCGATCGAAGTATTCCTCCTGTTGCCGCCAGCGCCACCGCCAGGTGTCATCGAAACCGAAAAACAGCACCATGCCGGAACCCGCAAACATCTGCAACACCAGCGGGTGAGGTTCGCTTTCGTTGGGATGGGATGGCGGCAGTGTGGCCAGCACGCTAGTCTGCGGCTTGCGCTGGTAACCCCGTGCGTACCAGTACAAGGGGGGCAGTTGTTCCCACACGCGTAGCGACTCGCCCAGGTCCGGATGGAAGCGAAAGATGGGATGCTGCTGACCCAACTCGGTCAGCCGGGGCCGGTATCCCTGGATCGCCTCGGGAGTCGGATTGGACTCTCCTGAGGAAGGGGCACGCACCGTCACGGGCAGGATGGCCGCTAAGGGGGTGTCCGCCCACGCCGCGGGTGTGAAATGGGCCCCGCAAAGGAACAACAGCCCGCCTCCCTTGACGGTGACAAACTCGCTCAGGTCCTGGAGGGTGCGGGAAACATGCGGCAAGCGGCGGGGGTCGATGTCTCCCAACAGGATCACATCGTAGCCGAAGAGCTGCTCGCGGGTCGGAAAGTCGCTGCGGAAGGCCGAGCGGTCCGTCTCCGCCCAGCCCGGCGAAGCGTTGAGCAGAATGGTATCCACGGAGATGTGTCGGCCGCCAAGGGAATGCTCCGATTCCCGCTCCAGCAGCACCTTGATAAAACGGAAGTCGTAGCGCGGGCGGCCTTCGATCATGAGCACGCGCACACGTCGGGCTTCAGTGACCCAAACCGTCCGTTCCAGGCGGTTATTGCTCGTCAGCGTTTCACCGGGCACAGGAGGAACTTGCACGATGAAGACCTTCTCGCCCGGCTCCGTCGGGGTGTAGCTGATCGTGACGGGAACGGGAGCGCCGCCTAGCGGCGGGGCGGCTGCCACCCGGCTGCGTTCGATCAACTGGCCGCTTGCCTTGTCTTTCTCGTAGAGGACCACGGGTACTGTGCCCGCCGATTCTGTTCCCCGGTAACTAAGGCGAACATCGAAGACCAGCCGGTCGCCGACCATGACCGTCTCTTCCACCTGCAAATCGGACAGGATCAGATCGGGGGCTTCCCAGACATCGCCGATCCCAACGAGGTAGAGGGGAACCCCAGCGCGGGCTGCCTCCGCCGCCACGGCGGACCATTCCTCACCCTCTGTTACGACCCCGTCGGTAAAAACGATGATCCCGGCCAGCGGCGATCCCCGGAAGGCCTTCAAGACGGCATGCACCCCGTCCCCCAAACGGGAGGCGTTCCCCTCAGCACGCAACTGCTCAACAGCTTGCCGGGCAGGGTCCAATCCCCCTTCTTCTTCCACCGTGGCGACGGGCCGGAGAGTCTCGTCCACACAGTAGATGTGCAGCTTGACTTTGTAGCGTCGCAACAGCCGGGCGAGGCCATCTTGACGCGAATCGGCGAGCAGGTGCTGCACCAACTGCCAGCGTGCGGCCGAGGAGGAACCCAACTCCCGCAACAGCGCATCGACTCGTGCCCGCACCGCTGCATCCCGGTAATTGTCGCTATGATTCATGCTCCGGCTGACATCGAGGAGGATGACCAGGTCCGGCCAGCCTTCCCGATCATAAACGGTACGCCACTGCGGCAGAATGAGCAGAACCAGCCAAGCCCAGCAGACGGCCCGCAGCAGGGCGGGAAGCCAGAGCGCACCCCACGAGGCGGCCAGGCGTTCCCGGCGGTAAATCCACACCGTTCCCAGGATCAAAAAGAAAACTAAGGCCAACAGCCCCCACCCTTCCTGGGACGGATGAGGGGTGAAAACGGGGGCGCGTTCCAGCCGAAGCGTGGAGGTCTCCCCTTGGGGGGCATCGGGTACCGCCAAAATCCGGTGGGCGAACTCCCGCCACGCCGGCGGCATCCCCTCGGCAAGGGTCCCGCGCATGTCGGAGATCCACAGGACAGCAACCAGGCCGACGATGGCCAAGGTCAGCGGAACGATGGCGCCGCCCAAAATGGCCGTCACTCCCCGATGGAGTCGCGGAGCGGAAGTCAGGGCGCCGCGTGGGGAAGCGCCCGCCGCCGGTCCCCAGCGCCAGGCTAAGACCATTTCGGCCAGCAATACCAGCAAGCCAGCAAGGATCAGCCCACGGGCCACACGCGGACCTTGGGGGTGGGGCAAAATGGTGATTTCCGCACCGCTGTCCGAAGAGGGCACGATTTCGGAAGCATCCCCGACCACTTGGACCGGCTGAAGCATAGCCAGTTCGGCGGGATTGAGCCGCTTCAAATTGGACTCCGTCGGTTGGCCAGGGACGGCCGGTGGCGTGTTGACCCAGAAGATGCGCCGCTCGCCCGACTCACGCACCACTTGGTGCAAACCGCTCCGCGAGACGCCGGGTATGCGTACCACCGCAGCCTGCTCTTCTGCTACCAGAAGAACCGATCGCCCCGACTCCCCTTCTGGCGGCTGATACTGGACCGCCAGACCGGCATGCGGCAAGGGGTAAAACTCCTCCAACGTATCCCCGACCTCCAGCGTATGCCGATCGGCTGGCACTGCGGCATAGCGCAGCAACTCCTGATGGAAGGGCAGGTAGGTGGGCAAGGGGGGCCAATCGTTCCAGTCTTCGTTGAAGGAACTGGTGAAGAGGAAAACCCGGCCCTTGTGCCAGCGCCACTCCAGGAGGGCGGGATCGGTGGCTCCAACGGTAGATGTCCCTCGCGCCGGTACGAAGTCCAGCCAACGTTTGACTCCGCTTTCTGGAGTGGGCCGGACCCGGACGTAGCGGCGGAATGGCACATTGATCAGCCCTCCGCGGACCCGTTCATCCCGGAACAGGGCCAGCAACGGCTGGCGGAAGGCGTCTTCCTCCGCGGCGAGACGATAGCTTGCACCTTCGGTCGAATTTAGACCGACCACTTCTTCCAAAGGGAAGGGGAGCAGGCCGCGCCCCGCCTTGTGCAGCACCCGATTGTAGTCCTGGAGATGTTGGCCCGCTTGCGGACCTAGACCCAACAGAATGCTGCCCCCTTTGCGGGCGAAGGCTTCCAAGCGGGGCACCCATTCCGGACTGGGCAGTGGCAGGTCGCAGAGATAGACCGCTTCATATTCATCGAGCGCTCCCAGAGCCGGATCGAGGAATTCGGTCACAGTCACCATCCGCGGACGGGCAGGGGTCCATTCCGCGGCGGCGCTATCGGGTAGCAACGCCCGTTGCAGATCGCCCGCTGTGCGGCGTTGCAGGCTGGCTTCCGGTCGCCCCTCCACCAACAGCACCGGGATCGCGGCACGGACCGAAACCACGACGCCCCGCCGGTCGTCCGCTGCCAGAGCATCCCCGCTGGATACCTGAACCAACACGAGATGCTGGCCGGTTTCTGTGAAGCGCAGAGGGTTCTGTTGGCCGAAGGTGACGGTCACACGCCCGCCGGGGGGAAGATGCGCAATCAATACTTGCTCCCGCGCCGCGGGACGTTCGTAATCCGATCCCGGACGGCCGACCAGCAGTTGCACGACCAGATTGCGGTATTCCCGCTGGCCATAGTTCGCCACCACCGCGGTCGCCGAAACCGCACCTTGGACCAGCGGCGCCGGCTCGGAGATACTCAGGTCCGCCACGCAGAGATTGTCTGTGTCGTGTTGGGCGACATCCAGCAGGACGATCTCGGCTCGGTCCGCCAGACGCTGCCAGGACTCCGCCACGGGATGCTGATCTGTCCCGGACCGCAGGATGCCCTGCCAGGCGCTTTGCTGCAAGTCCGTGATGAATGTTACCTGCTTGCGGGGGTAGGATGCCGGGGAGCGGTCCAAGGCCTCGTGTATCAGCGGTAAAGCAGCGGTGAGGGGTGTGTTGCCGTGGCTCGGCGGCAGAGCATCGATTTCCCGGATCACCCGTTCGATCTCTTGAGCCGGTCCTGGTACAATCGTCTCGGCTCCCTCTCCCACGGCCACGACGGTAAAACTGTCACCGGCTCCCGCTTGCTCGAGGAGTTTGGCCGCCTGGCGTTTCACCGCTTCCCACCGGCTCGACGCCGCCCCTTCCGGCTGTGCCGTGAGGCTCAGAGAGCGATCCAGGATGATCACGTGGTGGGTTCGCGGTGCGCGGATGAGAGTCTGCCCGGCGTTGGGCCAAAGGTGTTGCCACAGAGGCTCGGCCCAGTCCGTCGCCGCCACCATCGCGCCCAGGGGCAAAGCCAGAACCAGGATGCGCAGGAGCAGTAACAGCCATTGTTCCAAGCGGCGGTGGTGCCGCCGTTCCGCTACCAGCAAAAAGCGGATGGCAGCCCACGGTACGATCCGATACCGGCGCCGGAATAAAAGGTGAATGAGTAGGGGAACGCCCACGGCGGCCAAAACACCTGCAACAGCCAGCCCGGGCGTGAACATGGTCATTCCGCTCTCTCACTCCGCCAAAGGGGGCCGCTAACTTCCCCGCTGTCCAGTATCGCAGCCGCCGCTCACCCTGGCAACCACGCTTTCTTCATCCCCGCTTCAACAACATACTCCTCCCGGAACCATTACTACTCATATATGAACCCAAACTTCCACCTGCGACGGCGGCAGACGCCCTGGTGCGCGACGCCTTCCCCAATACCCGCGCTTCCTTTCTCCCCGCTCTTCTCCCCCGACCGATTATTCCCTCTGGGACTTGTTGGACGCTAGATATTTACCGAGGAAGGCGAGGAATTGCTCCAGAAGCGTCGTCGGGTCTCCTGGCCGCCCGAAGATGGTGACGCTGGTGGCAGTGACGCAGATACGTCCGGCAACGCCGCTGAGCGTAATCTCCGCCTGCGTCGCTTCGCTGTTGACGCGCACCTTGGTCCCCGGCGGCGCTTCTGACTCCCAGCGGTCCACATAAGCGGCGACATCCAAAGGCTCGCGAAACTCGAAGACTAAGCGATCCAGCACCGCCCCAAAAACCTGGCGAAACGCCGCTTGGCGAACCAACTCCACGCTGCTCAATTGCCCGACTTCCCGCCGCCAAATGACCTGAGATGGATTGGACTCATCCAATTCCAGGAGTACCGTGTATTCAAAATCCGGGGTGCGGATCGTGCCGGAGCCGGTGGTCTCACAAACGGCCTCCATCTCTTTGCGTTTGTAGCCGAACTGTTCGCGGATGCGTTCGTACATTTGGTCCAGGTCGGCCTTGAGGTCCGAGTGGCCGATGCGCTGGACAAACTTCCGGGCTGACTCGTTAGCCCGTTCGGGAACTGTGTAGCTCTTGCGGAAACCGGAGAGGTCCTTGAGCCGCCCGGCGATTTCGGATCGAAAAATGACGCGTTGGAGGCGGCTAGGACTGAGCCATTCCGCGGGATTGGCCTGGCCTGGAGTGAAAGCGGCTAGGACGTGTTGGGACAGCACCGCTTCCCCTTCTGGCGTCAGAGGGGGGAAGCACAACGGGGTTTGTTGTCGGTCGGCCTCGTGGGTTTTGCGCAAGGTCCGCGGGACGGCATAGGCCAAGTAGCGGTGCAAACCCGCAGCCGTCAACCGGCCGGCGGAATCGAGCGCTTCCGCGGCCCGGCCCTCGAAGGCCTCCCGCAGATGGTGCCGCCAGATGCCTTGTTGCAGGGACACCGAAGTCCAGGACTCCTCCTCTTCTGCCGCCGCCGTCAAGATGACGTGCTTGCCGGTAGCGATGCGGGCCAACTCGCGTTCGCTCCAGCCGCCCTGGCCGTGAGCTTTCGGGATCGGCAGCGGACTGAAGTCGCAAAGCCAGGTGAGGCGGCGTGCGTTGGGGGCGGCTTGTTCCACCAGGCGGAAGACCTCGGCGAAGGGCAGTGCGGTCGCGGCAGGATCGTCTCGCAGAGTGTCCGCGCAGGCCAGAAATGTTTTCCCGGAAGATGTCCACGTGCGGGTGATCCAGAGAATCACAATCTCCTCGACATTTTCCCAAGAAGTGCCCAAACGGCGCAGATGGGAAGCCAGCGCAGCACAGGTGGTGTGATGAGCGGTCCAGAGGCGGGTGTGACTCGAAGGATAGCCGCACTTCGATAGGGTGCGCAGGAAGGCTTGGGCATCGGAAGTAGCCCAAGGCAGCGCTGGCCCGGCCTCGTAAAACGTTTCCACCGCTACCGCTAAGGCTGCACGCTTGGACACCACAATTCCCTCTCCCACGTTTGCGAGTCACCAGCGCCCCATCCCCGTGGGCTGCTCCCGGCTCGCATGGTATTGTACCTTGAGTCAGCCTGGGCAGTTCTTCGGAGGCTGCGGGGCAACCCACGACGTGCCGCTCTGAGAGGGAACAACGGAGCTTGGCCCGGCGTGGCGTACCGGCTTGCTGTAGAGTAAGAGGCTGGAGCCGTCCATCAGCTTGGGCAAGCATTAGGTAGCCAACCCATGGTCGGTCCGTTGCGTGCTGTTGATGTCATTCGCAAAAAGCGGGATGGGGGAAAATTGACCCCTGAGGAAATCGCCTTTTTTGTCCAGGGGGCGGTTTCGGGAACGGGGTGGATGCCTTATCAGGTGTCCGCCCTGTTGATGGCCATCTACTTCCGGGGGATGGACCTGGAGGAAACCGCCTGCTTGACCCAGGCCATGGCCGCCTCTGGGCAGCGCTGGGACTGGTCGGACCTGCCGGGTCCGGTGGTGGACAAGCACAGTACCGGCGGCGTGGGTGACAAAACTTCCCTGATCCTGGCTCCCCTGGCGGCGGCCTGTGGTGTGTATGTGCCCATGATGTCGGGGCGCGGCTTGGGCCATACGGGCGGAACCCTCGACAAACTGGAAGCAATCCCCGGTTTCCGGGTCGAGTGGGAGCCGGAGCAAATCCGCTCGATCCTGCGTGATGTGGGGCTAATCATGATGGGACCGACGGCGGCTATGGCACCCGCGGATCGCATCCTCTACGCCCTGCGCGACGTGACTGCCACGGTCGAAAGCATCCCGCTCATCACCGCCTCGATCCTGAGCAAAAAAATCGCGGAAGGGATTGCCGCTTTGGTTCTCGACGTCAAATGCGGCCGGGGAGCCTTCATGAAACATCGTCCGGATGCCGAGGCCCTGGCTCTGTCCTTGCAACAGGTCGGCACAGCAGCGGGCTTGCGTCTCGTGACGCTTTTGACAGCGATGGATGCTCCCCTAGGCTGTTGCATCGGCAACGCCCTGGAGGTGAAGGAAGCCATCGAAACCCTCCAGGGCCGGGGACCGGAGGATGTCACCGCCTTGTCCGTCCGATTGGCAGCCCATATGGTCCTTTTGGGTGGATTAGCCGACTCGCTGGCTCAAGCGGAGGCCAGGGTTCGCCAGGCCCTCCAGAGCGGCCAAGGGCTGGAGCGGTTCCGCCGCTGTGTGATGCAGCAAGGAGGCGATCCGCGCGTTCTAGACAGGCCGGAGCTTCTCCCCCAGGCTCCGCATGTGGAAGCCTGGCGCGCTCCGCGAGCCGGTTACGTGGCGGCGCTGCACGCCGATCGCCTGGGTCAAGCCTCTATGCTCCTCGGAGCGGGGCGTGCCCGTTTGGAGGACACGGTGGACCCGGCCGTCGGAATCGTCTGCCGCGTTCGCCCCGGCCAGAAGGTCTCCCCAGGAGAGTGCCTCCTGGAGGTCCATTATCGCCAGGACCAATCTCTGAAGGCGGCATTACCGCTCTTGGAACAAGCCGTTATACTGGAAGACGGTCCGCCGGCGGCCTTGCCCAATGAACCCTTGGTGCTGCACACTTGGGGAGCAGGGACGGCATGAATCGGAGGCATGAAACGCTCAGGGGTCCTAGCAGCGGATGAAGCGGCACATGAACCGCGGGAACCGACAGCTTCGCACCGCAGTTGAGCCGGGCCGGAACGGACAGTTTCACGCCGGTAGTTGAGCCGGGTCGGAACAGAGCCAGAGGAGAGATTGCCGATGAAAATGGAGGCGGACCCCTTAGTCCAAGCCGCCTGGAGGGCCTGGGCCAACGCCTATGCGCCCTATTCCCACTTTGCGGTTGGCGCGGCGGTGGAGTGCGAGTCAGGACGCATCTTTGCCGGTTGCAATGTGGAAAACGCCAGTTACGGTTTAACTCTCTGCGCAGAGCGGAACGCCTTGGCTCAAGCTCTAGCCACGGGAGAGCGGCGCTTCCGCCGCCTGGCCGTTGTCACCGATACTTCCGTGCTTACCCCGCCCTGCGGTGCCTGCCGGCAGTGGCTTTGGGAGCTGGCCCCGGCTGCGGAGGTCATCTTGGTGAATCGCCAAGGAGTTTACCGAATACTTCCCGTGGCTGAGTTGTTGCCCCACGCCTTCGATGCCCGGCAACTGCGGACGCCCTCGCCTTCTCCGCCAGGGGAAAATGCAGGCGGCCCAACTTCGCCGGAATCCTGATTTCGACCCCATATGAGGAATGCATGCCTATGGCTGCTCCCGTCCTTGTTCTGGACCATCCGCTGCTCCAGCATCATCTGGGTCAATTGCGCGCTGTGCAAACCGAGCCGCCGGCGTTCCGTGCTTTGGTCGCCATTTTGTCCCAAGCACTCTTCGTGGAAGCCACCCGTGATGTGCGCGCCGTCCCCGCAGAAGTCACAACACCGCTGGGAACCGCTCCGAGTTGCCAAGTCCAGGAACGATTGGCCTTTGTTCCGGTCCTGCGAGCTGGTTTAGGGATGGCGGAAGCCCTGCTGGACTTCTGGCCGACGGCAAGCGTTTGGCATCTGGGATTATACCGGGATCATGACACATTACAGCCCATCACCTATTACAACAAACTGCCGCCCCGTGTCGATGCGGACCTGGCCCTGGTCCTGGATCCGATGCTTGCCACCGGCGGCAGTGCCATGGCGGCCATTGACATCCTCAAACGCCATCACGTCCGCCGGATCAAATACCTGGGTCTGATCGCCGCCCCGGAAGGGATCCGTGCCTTGCAAAAGGCCCACCCGGATGTTCCCTTGTATCTGATGGCTATCGACGATCACCTCAATGAGCACGGCTACATTGTGCCGGGCTTAGGGGATGCCGGCGACCGCCAGTTTGCCACGTGAAGGTTGGCCCTGGTGAGCAGGGAACTCGAAAGAATCAGCCTTGGGCTGTCTTCGGATCGCTAGCGGGGCGGTCGAGAGGCGAGGTTGGAGAAGGGGATGAACTTTGAAGGTGGCGGACGGATCATGATCGCCTGGAGCGCCCGCGAGAAGACGTGACGGGCGCCTCGCCGAAAGTTACCGCCTGCCCGGTGCGCGTGCAGATGAGGGTCACGGTGCCGTTGCGGTCGATGTTCAAATCCTCGCCCCGCAAGCCTTGCCAGGTGGCGAGATACTCCAGCGTGCCGTTCAGCGGCTTGTCATCCTGACGTTTCTTTTCGACGCCCCCTTTCCACGCCAGCAGGGGCAATTCACCTCGCTCCGCTTGGCTGGCCAATTCCGGTTCATCGCTCCGCTTCTGCCGTCCCCGTTCCCAGCACCAAATCAAGCCGCCATCCGGACCCAGCCACAGCTCCTCCCAACTGAGTCCCTCACGAATCGGCTGGCGGATCGAACGCTGCACGTGCGACAGTCTCGAAGCTGTCATTGATGGGAACCTCTCCCGGAGCCGTCGCCGGATTCTGCTCCCCTGGCATCCACGCGAAGTAAGCGGCAGGAGCCGCGTTGGGGGCGGATCGCCCAGTGCCGGGAATACCTCCATCCTCTTATCCTGCCTGCGAAATTGTATGATACCCATGTCTCCGAAGGGGAGATAGGAGAAGGGGGGAGGAAAGCGGCACGAGCGGGGGTAGCTGATTGAGCGGGGGAAGCAGCGGGCGGGCCGATCCTTTCCAGCGGAAGCCAGAATCAGGAGCGTCCATGAAGCGGATTCGCATCGGCAACGGCTGTGGTTTCTGGGGGGACAATCTGGATGCTCCCGCCCGCCTTGTGCGGGAGGGCCGATTGGATTATCTGACGCTGGAGTATCTGGCCGAACTGACGATGTCGATTCTGGCGATCCAGAAGCAAAAAAATCCGGCCCTGGGTTATGCCACAGATTTTCTGGATGTGCTCCGTTCCCTGGCGCCTCTTTTGCGGCAGCAACCTCAGTTGAGGATTGTGACCAACGCGGGGGGAATGAATCCACACGGCTGCGCACACGCCGCACGGGACATTCTCCGGCAGCACGACTTGGACGATTGGCGCATAGCGGTCGTCCGTGGGGATGACCTGATGCCGCGGCTGGATGAATTGTTGGCAGAGGGGCACCTCTTGCACCATCTCGATACGGGCGAGCCGTTGACTACGCTCCGGGAGCGGGTGGTGAGCGCCAACGTCTATCTGGGGGCGAAACCGATTGTGGAGGCGCTCAAACAAGGGGCGCGATTGGTGATCACGGGGCGGGTGGCGGATGTGTCGCTGACCGTGGGACCGGCAGTTTATGAGTTCGGCTGGGGATTCGGAGCGGCGGACCTGGATCGTTTGGCAGCGGCCACAGTCGCAGGCCATCTCATCGAATGCGGGGCGCAAGTCACCGGCGGGCTGTGGATCAACGCGACGGAACAGACCCGGTTGGCCGAGGTGGGCTACCCCATCGCCGAGATAGCGGAAGATGGCACCTTTGTCATCACGAAACCGGCGGGCAGCGGCGGGGCCGTCAATTGGGAAACCGTCTCCGAACAACTGCTTTACGAAGTGGGCGACCCGCGAGCCTACTACACGCCGGATGTCGTGGCCGATTTCACCGCGGTAACTCTGGAAGAGCGGGAACCGGATGTCGTGGCCCTTCGTGGAGCCTGTGGCGTGACCGTGACGGACACCTACAAAGTGTCGGTGGCTTACCGGGATGGTTACATGGCCGCCGGGACGCTGGTAATCGTTGGCCCTGATGCCATCTCTAAGGCCCGAATGTCGGGTCAGATTCTTCTGGAGCGTTTACGCCACGCCGGCTGGACCTACGAGCGGAGTTACGTGGAAGTTTTGGGAGCAGGGGACGCGGTGCCCGGCGTCGGGGTCAGAAGCGGAGAGCCGCCAGAGGTGGTTCTGCGGGTCGCTGTTCATGACTCACGCCGGGAAGCGGTGGAGCGGTTCACCCGCGAGTTTGCCCCGCTGGTGACTTCCGGCTTCGCCGGGACGACGGGTTACACCACGGGCCGGCCTCCCGTGCGAGAAGTCCTGAGCTTCTGGCCCGCCCTCATCGCTAAATCGGCCGTGACCCCCCAAGTGGAGCTTCTGCCATGACAGCACCAGTCACGCCCGCCGACCGCCCCCAGGTTCCCCGCCATTCGATCCACTTGGCCGACTTAGCGCACGCCCGCAGCGGGGACAAAGGCAATCATGCGAACATCGCCGTTTTGGCCTATACCGAGGAAGGGTATGCCTTCCTGCGCGAGTTTCTCACCGCCGAGCGGGTGGCTCAGTTCTTCGCATCCCTCCAGCCGAGCAAAGTCGAACGCTACGAGGCCCCCAACGTGCGCGGCCTCAACTTTGTGCTCTACGATGTCCTCGATGGCGGAGCAAGCCGATCCCTGCGCTCCGATAGCCAGGGAAAAGCGCTCGCCGTGGCGCTCTTGCAGATGCCTTTGACGCTGCCCTCCCATGTGGACTTGGAACGCTGCCGCCGGCAAAACCGGGCGAACTCTTGAGGGTTTCCGCAATTGCTCTCTCAGCTTCCCGCAGTCGCTGCTGGATGCTGGAAACGTGCCGAGAGAACGATGGCCCGAACTGATCAAGGACTGCCTTTGCCGTCTCAGGTGTGGGGATGCAGGTTTGGCAAATCTGTCGGGAGCTATCGGCCAGGAGAGTGACGCATGACGGGGGTAGTGCTTTACGAACTCCGGGGAGCCGCGGCGTGGATCACCCTCAATCGCCCGGACCGGCGCAACGCCCTGTCCCGCGAGTTGATCGAGGGCTTGGATCGGGCCGTGCGCCAGGCCGCCCAGGAGAGCAGGGTCCGCTGCGTGGTACTTACGGGAGCGGGATCGGCATTTTGTGCCGGGATGGACCTGGAGGAATTGCGCCAGTCCCTCAGTGCGGAAGCGGCCTTGATTTGGCAGGATGCGCAACGCTTAGCCGCTCTATATGACTTCCTCTACCGCCTGCCAAAGCCGACCATTGCCGCGGTCAACGGCCCTGCCGTGGCCGGTGGGGCGGGCCTGGTCAGTGTCTGCGATTTGGCCGTGGCGGTGGCCTCCGCCCGGTTCGGTTATCCCGAAGTCCGCCGGGGCCTGGTAGCGGCGATGGTCATGCCGCATCTTCTCCGTCATGTGGGGGAACGGGCGGCCCGCTGGCTCCTCTTGACCGGCGAACTCCTCGACGCCAGGGAGGCTTTTCGCATCGGCCTGATCAACGCCGTCGCCGAGGACCTCCCCCAGCTCTTCCAGACCGTCGAAGAGTGGATCGGCTATCTCATCCAGGGGGGACCGGAAGCCCTGGCGCGAACCAAAGAACTGCTGGCCCGGTGTACTCCCCAGGCTCTGCCGGTGGAGGAGCTGGCCCGCGGCAGTGCCGAACCGCGGCTCGGAGAAGAATGCCGGCAGGGTTTGGCCGCCTTCTTCGAGAAACGGTTACCCCCCTGGGCCGTGCCGTCGGACGCCGGGTGATTCCTTGCGGGTAGCTTCTCGGCATGCTATTTCTGGGGTCCAGGGGGGCGGTAGCCGGTAGCCGGGTACAACTTTTCCACGGGGAACCCCCAGCGGCGAGAGCAAACGGCGGCCAACGATGGAAGACACATGAGCAAACCATTGTTCATTTCTCTGGACGGGATCGATGGAACCGGCAAAACGACCCAGCTCCAGCGGCTGGCGCAATGGCTGCGGGAGCAGCATGTCCCGGTGGTGACCAGCGCAGACCCCGGCGGCACCCTCCTGGGAGAGGAACTGCGAAGGCTATTATTGCACCGCTCGGATTTAAGCTTGACGCCCGTGGCGGAAGCTCTGCTCTTCATGGCGGCCCGCGCGCAGTTGGTCGTAGAAGTCATCCGTCCCGCCTTGAGCGCCGGCCAGTGCGTCCTGTGTGACCGCTTCCTCTTGGCCAATGTGGTCTATCAGGGATATGCGGGAGGGCTAGACCCGGAGGAACTCTGGCGGATCGGCCGTTGGTCCGCTTCGGGTGTCGAGCCAGACTTGACCCTCGTGCTGGACCTGGAAGATGTATCCCTAGCCCGGCGGCGGAAAGGCCGCTTTCCCCCCGGTGATC